>ORMF011335185.1_pt1 | contig 15627 bp, 15 predicted proteins | sample 1779871 | NCBI WGS metagenome assembly ORMF01 (sample SAMEA104232316, study PRJEB22302) | groundwater metagenome | biome: forest; feature: aquifer; material: groundwater | place: USA | collected 2011-08-07 | depth 5.4 m | reverse complement strand
GTCAAGGACATTCGCGCGGCCGTGCGTTCGCTCGCCGCTGAGGGTCTCCAGGTCGGCATGGTCGGCTACTGACTCGGCGGCACGCTCGCTTGGCTCGCGGCCACACGCATCGGTGGGGTGAGCTGCGCCGTCAGCTACTACGGCGGCGGCGTCGCCGAGACCGCGGCCGAGAAGCCGCGCTGCGCCGTCCTCTTTCACTTCGGCGAGACCGACCAGTCCATCCCGCCGGATCACCACGCGAAGATCCGCGCCGCGCACCCCGAGCTGCCGCTGCACGTCTATCCGACGGCGGGGCACGGCTTCAACTGCGACGAGCGCGGCGCCTACCACGCGCCGAGCGCGGCCCTCGCGCGCACGCGCACGATGGAGTTCCTAGCCAAGCACCTCTAGGATGATGCGGCGCATTCTCCAGCGGCGCCCGAAGGCGCAGGCCGTCGAGAAGGGGTCAGCTGCGAGGCGGCGCCTGAAGACCGCACGCGAGGCGTACTCCCCGTACGTTACGCTCACGGTCGAGGGCGCCAACGAAGCAGATGGCCCCGTATCGGCGGCCTGCTTCGACGTCTATCGCGACCGTGTGCGGCCCGAGTGGATAGACCACAACGGCCACATGAACATGGGCTACTACGTGGTGGTGTTCGATCTCGCCACCGACGAGTTCTTCCGCTGGATCGGCCTGGACGAGGCGCACCGCCGCGCCTCCCGCGTGACCACCTTCGCGCTCGAGGCCCACGTGACCTACCATCGCGAAGTCCGTGAGGACGACCCGCTGCGCTTCACGACGCTGCTCCTCGGCCACGACGCCAAGCGCCTGCACTACTTCCACCAGATGTACCACGCGGAGAAGGGTTACCTTGCCGCGACCAACGAGCTGATGTCGCTCCACGTGAGCGAGGAGACCCGGCGGGGCGCGCCGATGGCGGCCGAAGTCCTCGATCGGCTGCGCCTGATCCAAACGGCCCATGACCGGCTCCCGCGCCCGCCCCAGGTGGGCCGCCGGCTCGGCCTCTCCACGCCCCCTACGACGCGCTGAGCGCCCAGCCTCATTTGCCCCGGCGGCGGGCGCCGCGGCGGTATAATCCTCGCGTTTCCATGCGCAACCCGCTCGCGCTCCACACCTGGACCCTGGACACGACGCCGCTCGGGCGCGTGCTCGAGATCGCGCGCGAGACCGGGTGGCAGGCCGTTGAGCTCCGGCGCCTGGATTTCGCGCGGGCGGCCGAGCGCGGGCAGGCGGCCGAGGCCGTGCTCGATCTCGTGCGATCGTCCGGCCTCGCCACGGCCTGCGTGGGCGTCGCGCTCGGCTGGATGTGGGCCGAGGGGGACGAGCGGGCGAAGCTCCTCCGCGCCTTCGACGAGTCGTGCCGCTGGGCCCAGGCGCTCGGCTGCGGCACCGTCATGAGCCCGGTGGACCGGGGGCATGGCGACACCGCGCGCGCGGTGGCGAGCATCGGCGAGGTGGGTGACCTCGCCGCGCGTCACGGCGTCCGGCTCGCGCTCGAGTTCAACTCACAGTGCGACCAGTTCAACACTCTCGCCGCAGTGCGCGAGATTCTCGCCAAGGCCGCGCATCCCCATGTCGGGCTCTTGCTCGATGCCTATCACCTCGGCAGGAGCGGGGCGCCCCCGGCGGATCTCGACGACGTGCCCGGCGGCGACATCGCCTACGTCCAGTTCAGCGACGTGCCGCGCAGCGGGCTCGTGCCGGGCCGGGCGCTCGACCGCCTGCCGCCGGGGCAGGGCAGCGTGCCGTTCAAGGATTTCTTCGCGGCCATCGAACGCCGGGGCTACGCAGGCTACTGCTCCTACGAGGCGCCCAACCCGGCGGCGTGGGACCGCGACCCCGCGGCCGTCGCCCGGGAGGCCCTCGAGGCGACGAGGGCCGCCGCGCGATGAGCGGCTCCACGTGGGGCAAGGTGGGCAGCTCGCTGAAAGCCAAGCTGTCCCTGGTCATCACCGCGATCCTGGTCCTGGCCATCGTGCTGGTCGCGCTCTTCCTCCTGCGCGAGCAGCAGCAGAGCCTGACGGTCGAGATGACCAAGCGCGGCTTGGCCATCGCCGAGAACCTGGCGTCCGGCGCCAAGACTCCGCTGCTCCAGAACGACGACCTCTCGCTCAACGTCCTCGTCCGGGACGCCATGAAGGACGCCGACGTGGCGTACGTCATCATCACCGACGAGAAGGGCGGGATTCGGGCGCACTCCGACATCAGTCAGATCGGCGAGGCCGTCACGCGGCAGGCGCCCCTGGCCCCGGCCCGCGACAAGCTGACGGTCACGAACTACCGCACGGCGACGGGCGTCGGGATCATCGACTTCGCCGTGCCGTTGACCTTCAGGAAGGTGCGCCTGGGCGCGCTCTACCTGGGCTTCAGCGAGGCGTCCATCGTGGCGGCGGTGGACCGGGCGCGCCGGCAGACCGGGCTCATCACCCTGGGCATGGTCTCGCTCGGCATCGGCGGCGCCGTCGGCCTGGCGACTCTCCTGTCGCGCCCGATCTTCCGGCTGGTGGACGGCACGCGCGCCATCGCGGGCGGCGACTTCAAGGTCGCGCTGCCTGTCACCTCCCACGACGAGCTGGGCATGCTGACCGAGTCCTTCAACCAGATGGCCAAGAGCCTGCGCGAGAAGGAAATGATCAAGCGCGCCTTCTCGCGCTACGTCGCGCGAGAAGTGGTCGAGGAGATCCTGAAGAACCCGGAGCAGCTCCAGCTCAAGGGCGAGCGGCGCGAGGTGACGGTACTCTTCTGCGACGTCCGCGGCTTCACGCCGATGTCGGAGCGGCTCACCCCGGAAGAGGTTGTCTCCCTCCTCAACGACTTCTACGCGCTGATGATCGAGATCACCTTCAAGTACGACGGCACGCTCGACAAGTTCCTGGGCGACGCCGTGATGGCGATCTTCGGCGCGCCGATCGCGCACCCCGACCATGCCCTGAGCGCCGCCCGCGCGGCGCTGGCGATGCAGGCCGGGATGGAGCGGCTGTCCGCCGCGCGGGTTGCCGCGGGCGCCGGGCCCGTTGTGATCGGTATCGGCATCAACGCGGGCGAGGTGGTCGCGGGCACCGTCGGCAGTGAAGACCGGATGGAGTACACCGTCATCGGCGACAACGTGAACCTGGCCTCGCGGCTCACATCGAACGCCAAGCCCGGGCAGATCCTCATCAGCCGGCGAACGCTCGAGCTGACCCGGATGGCGGTCGAGGTACACCCGCTCGGCCCCATCCGCGTCAAGGGCAAGGACGAAGAGGTCGAGGTGTGGGAGCTGCTGGGGCTCAAGGCGAAGGCATGAGGCGACTGGTGAGACGGATGATTCCACTCGTTGTCGCCGCGTCGGCCTGGGGCTGCGCCTCAGCGCCGCCGGGGCCGCTGCTTCCAGAAGTTTTCGAGTCGCCCGATTTCTTCGTCGCCATCCCGAAGGCTCCCGAGACATCGGCGACGCTCGCGGCGCGCTACCTTGGCGACGCCGGCAAGGCGTGGATGATCGAGGACTACTCGGGCGCGGCCGCGTTTGGGCCGGGGCAGCAGGCCGTCATCCCGCGCAAGCCCTGGAACCCGGCCGGCGTCACCGCGCGGGGTTACCGCCTCGTGCCCATTCTCGTCTACCACAACCTGGGGGCTCAGTCGAGCGGGCGCCTCGTCCAGTCGGCGGCGGGCTTCGAGCAGCAGATGCGCTTCCTCAAGGCGGAGGGCTACCGCGCGCTGACGCTCGCCGAGTTCCTCGAGTTCACCCGGCTGAACCGCCAGCTGCCGAAGAAGTCCGTGGTTCTGACCTTCGACGACGGCTACAAGTCCTTCAGGCAGTACGCGTACCCGGTCCTCAAGGAGATGGGCTTCCCCGCCACCCTTTTCGTCTACACAGACTACGTCGGGGCGGGCCGGAATGCGCTCTCGTGGCAGGAGCTGAAGGACCTCCAGGCGGAGGGCTTCGAGGTTCAGGCGCACTCGAAGACCCACAGCGACCTCCGGCGCGCGCCGGGCGAGACCCAGGCCCAGTTCGACCAGCGCATGCAGGCCGAACTGGCGCAGCCGCGCGAGCTCTTCAAGCGCCGGCTGGGGCAGGCGCCCGACGCCATCGCGTATCCTTACGGCGGCTGGGACGCCGACGTGCTCAAGCAAGTCAAGAATGCGGGCTACCTCGCCGCCTTCACGGTGCGGCGCCAGGCCAACCCCGCCTTCGTCCAGCCGCTGACCATCCACCGGAGCCAGATCTACGCCGACATGACGCTCCAGGACTTCGCGAAGAACCTGACGCTCTTCCAGGAGGAAGACCTCCGGTGAGGCGGCTCGGGCTCGTGCTCGCGCTGGCGTTTGCCGCCGGGGCCTGCGCAACGGCAGACGTGGAGACCCAGGCCCAGCGCTCGCCGTCTTCCCGTCAGGCTCTCGCCGCGCAGTACGACCAGCGCGCCCAGGCGCTCGAGCAGGCCGGCCAGCTGCGCGAGGCACTCGAAGCGCGTCAGGTGGCGCTCACCATTGACCCCGGCGACACGGCCGGCCAGGCGGCGGCCGCCACTCTCCAAACGAAGATCGAGGTGCAGGCGGCAGCCCGCCTCAAAGAGGGGCGCGCGGCGCTCCAGCGCGGCGCCCACGTGGTCGCGCGGCGTCACTTCCTCGCCGCCCTCGCCCTCGATCCCGGGAACCGAGCGGCCTTCGAGGCGCTGCGCGACCAGACCCTTCAGGTCGATCTCCTCTCGCACACGGTGCGGGCGGGCGACACGCTGGCGGGCCTCGCCTTCCAGTACTACGGCAACCGGGCACTCTCCGAAGTCATCGCCGAGACCAACAGGCTCCAGCTCAACGCGCGACTCGCCGCGGGCTCGGTGCTCAGGATCCCCGAGGTCCCGGGCGTCACGCTCAACCGCCCGGGATCGATGCCACCCGCGCCACTGGCGCCGCCGGCCCCGACTCCGAGGGAAGAGCCCGCCGAGGTCAATCCCCTTCTGGCCGAGGCGCGCGAGGCGATGGACCAGCGGGACTATGCCCAGGCCCTGGTCGACGTCGACCAGCTGCTCGCGTCGGCGCCGCGCAACGCGGAAGCGCTGGCGCTCAAGAAGCAGGTGCTCTACAGTCACGGCAAGGCGCAGCTCGAGCAGCGGAAGTACCGCGACTCGCTCGCGACGCTCGGCCAGCTCGCGAAGATCGCCCCCAACTACGAGGACTCGACGACGCTCATGCGCCAAACGCGGACCCGCCTCGTCGAACAGCACTACGGCAACGGCATCCGCTTCTACCGGGAGGAGAAGCTCCCCGAGGCGATCGCCGAATGGGAGGTTGGGCTCGAGATCGACCCGCAGCACGCCAACGCGCGGAAGAACCTCGATCAAGCGGTGCGCCTGCTCAAGCAGCTCGACGAGCGCCGCAAGTGATGCGCGCCGCATGAACGGCATGCCCGCCGACCGGCGGCGGATCGTCATCGGCGCGGCGATCGTGGTCGGCCTGGCCGGCCTCCTGTTCGGCGGCTGGGCGTGGTGGCAGGCCCGCACCCAGGTCAGTACCGACGATGCCTACGTCGAGGGCACCGTCACGGTCATCAGCTCGAAAGTCGCGGGCAATATCTCCGAGATGCTCCTCAAGGACAACCAGGCCGTCAAGGCGGGCGAGCTCCTGCTGCGGGTGGACCCGCGCGACTACCGGGCCAAGCGCGACCAAGCCGCCGCCGCCGTGAAGGTCGCGGAAGCGGCGCTGCGGGCCCTGCGCTCCGAGCTGCCGATGACGCGCGGGGTGACGGTGGCGCAGGGCGACGAGGCGCGCGGGGCTCTCGAAGGGGCGAGGGCGGCCGAAGCGGCGAGCCAATCGGCAGTCGAGGAGGCGCAGGCCCAGCTCGAGGCCAAGCGCGCGGCGGCGTCGGCCGCCGAGGCGGATGTGGCGGGCGCGCGGGCCACCGCGGTCCAGGCCGTCCGTGAGAAGGAGCGCCAGCGCAAGCTCGTCCAGCAAGGGCTGGTCGCCCAGCGCGACTATGACCAGGCCGAGGCCGCCGAGGGCACCTCGCGCGCCGCGCTCGAAGCGTTCGAGCGCCGTAAGATCCAGGTCGAGCGTGAGGCGCAGCAGGTCGAGGCCGCGCTCGCCTCCCGGCGGCTCGGCGTTCAGCAGGCGCGGCAGCGCGTGGCCGAGCTGCGCGGCTCGCTCGCACGCGCCGAGAGCCAGCGGCACCAGGTCCCGATGAAGGAGGCCGAGGTGGCGCGCGCCGAGGCGGTGCTGGCCCAGGCGCAGGCGGACCTCGCGTACGCGGAGCTCCAGCTCCTGTACACGGAAGTGCGCGCGCCGGTGGACGGCGTGGTCTCCAAGCGAACGGTCGAGCTGGGACAGGTCGCGCAGATGGGTCAGCCGCTGCTGGCCATCGTGCCGCTCCACGACGTGTGGGTCGTCGCGAACTTCAAGGAGACCCAGCTCGCGCGCATCCGCCCGGGCATGAAGGCCGAGGTGCACGTGGACACGTTCTCCGACCGCACCTTCCAGGGGACGGTGGATTCGCTCGCCGCCGGGACGGGCGCGCGGTTCTCCCTCCTGCCGCCGGAGAATGCCACCGGCAACTGGGTCAAGGTGGTCCAGCGGCTGCCCGTCAAGATCAGGCTCGACCCCGGGCAGCTCGGCAACCCCGACACGCTACGCGCCGGCCTGTCCGCCGTCGTCACCGTGAAGCTCCACTAGCGGGATGACCTCGTGGGCCAATCTCCCGGAGGCGCAGAAGTGGCTCATCACGCTGTCCGTGATGATGGTCACCGTCATGCAGATCCTCGACACCAGCGTCCTCAACGTGGTGCTGCCGCACATACAGGGCTCGCTTTCGGCCGGCCTCGAAGAGGTGACCTGGGTCCTGACCTCCTACTTGGCGGCCAACGCGATCATCATTCCCGCCACGGGATGGCTCGCGGCCTTCATCGGGCGCCGCCGCTTCTTCCTGCTCTGCACCACGCTCTTCACCGTCAGCTCCTTCCTGTCGGGCCTGGCGCCGAACCTGACCTTCCTCATTATCGCGCGCATCTTCCAGGGCATCGGCGGCGGCCCGCTGATTCCGCTGTCGCAGGCCATCCTCTGGGAGATCTTCCCGCTCGGCCAGCGCGGGCTCGCCATGGCGGTCTGGGGCATCGGCATCATGATGGGGCCGATCTTCGGCCCGACGCTCGGCGGCTGGATCGCCGACAACTGGTCGTGGCGCTGGATCTTCTACGTCAACCTGCCGATCGGGCTCCTGGGTTTCTTCATGATCAGCACATTCCTCTTCGACCCCGAGTACCTGAAGAAGCCGGGGCGCATCGACGCGCTCGGGCTCGTGCTGATGGTGGTAGGCTTCGGCTGCCTCCAGCTCGTCCTCGACCGCGGTGAGCACGAGGACTGGTTCGACTCGGACCTGATCGTGGGGCTGTCGGCCGTCGCCGTCGCGGCGCTCGTCGGGTTCGTCATCCGCGAGCTGACGGCTCGGGAGCCGATCCTGGACCTGCGCGTGTTCTCGGACCGCAACTTCGCCACGGGCTCGGTCTTCGTCATGATGGTCGGGCTCGGGCTCTACTCGAGCATGCTGCTGGTGGCGCTGTACACGCAGAAGCTCCTCGCCTACGACGCCTGGAACTCGGGCGCGGTGCTGGGTCCCGGCGGCGTGGGCAACCTGATCTCGCTCATCATCGCCGGGCGCCTGGTGACGCGCATGGACCAGCGGCTCCTCGTCCTGCTCGGCTGCGCGCTGAACGCGACGAGCCTCAACATGATGTCCCACCTGACGCTGGGCGTGGACTACTGGGCGCTGGTCTGGCCGCGCTTCCTCCAGGGCTTCGGGCTCGGCTTCATCTTCGTGCCGCTCGTCACGCTCACGCTCGCGACCATCGACCGCCACAAGCTCGGCAACGCGACGGCGGCCTTCAACGTGCTGCGCAACCTCGGCGGCAGCGTGGGCGTGGCGCTCTCGATGACATTCCTCACCAGGCGCAGCCAGGGGCACCAGTCGGTGCTGGCGGCCCACGTCAACGTCTGGGACTCCGAGACGGCGGCCCGGCTCAAAGCGTGGACGGCCCACTTCGCCTCGCGCGGCGCCGACTCGTTCACCGCGGAGAAGCAGGCGGTCGCCATGCTCTACCACGACGTGGTGGCGCAGGCGCAGGTGCTGGCCTACGCCGACGACTTCTGGATGCTGGCCGTCCTCTTCACCGTGCTGCCGCTCGTCATCCCGCTCATGCGCCGCGTCCGCGCCCAGCCCGTTGCCGCCGCCGAGCCGTCGGGACGGGTCGAGCCCCTGCCGTCGGCGGTGGAGTGAATCTGGGCGCGTGACACCAGCCGAAAGCGCGTGATAGGATACCGCCCCATTCACTTCAGGGAGTCACACAAGGGCGCCAAAAGGGGGAACGTATGACGCGAAAACTGACAGCAATGGCGGTATCGGTGCTGGTGCTCGGCCTGTGGGTCGGTTCGGCCTCGGCGACCGTCAAGGTGAAGCTGCAGCCCTTTGCCGACGGCCTGGTGCATCCAATGGTGATGCTCAACCCGCCGGACGGGAGCAAACGCCTCTTCATCGCGGAGCAAACCGGCACGATTCAGATCATGATGCCGGACGGCAAGCTGCGGCCCACGCCCTTCATCGATCTGAGCAAGAAGATCGTGAAGCTGGACTGGGAGTTCGACGAACGGGGCCTGCTGGGGCTGGCCTTCCACCCCAAGTTCAAGGACAACGGCAAGTTCTACGTGGTGTACACCGCTCCCATCCGCACCGACGCGGCCCGCCGCCCGCGTCTGCTGTTCTGTTGCACGAACTACCTGTCGGAGTTCCGCGTGTCCAAGACGGACCCGAACAAGGCGGACCTGTCCACCGAGCGCATCGTCTACTTCTGGGACAAGCCCCAGTTCAACCACAACGGCGGGGAGATCGTGTTCGGCCCCGACGACGGTTATCTGTACATCTCCATTGGTGACGGCGGATGGGCCAACGACGTGGCCATCGGCCATACTCCCAAGATCGGCAACGGCCAGGACCTGAAGACGAATCTGGGCAAGATCGTGCGCATCGACGTCGACTCTGGCGATCCCTACAGCGTTCCCAAGGACAACCCCTTCGTGGGCCGCACCGACGCGCTGCCGGAGATCTGGGCCTACGGCCTGCGCAACGTGTGGCGGATGTCCTTCGACGCGGGCGGCAAGCGTGAGCTGTTCGGAGCCGAGGTGGGACAGAACATGTGGGAGAGCGTCAAGCTGATCCAGAAGGGCGGCAACCTCGGCTGGAACCGCATCGAGGGCTCGCACTGCTTCAACCCCGACGACCCCAGCAATCCCAACACCCCGCAGACCTGCGACAAGACCGGCCTGACCATGCCCATCATCGAGTACGGCAACACCAACGTGATCAAGGAAGGCAAGGGCATCTCGATCACCGGCGGGTTCGTCTATCGCGGCAAGGCGATGCCGAACCTGGTGGGATCGTACGTCTTCGGCGACTGGAGCAAGTCCTTCACCCAGCCCCAGGGGCTGCTGCTGGTGGCCCGTCCGCCCAGCCAGGCGGGCGCCATGTGGGCCATCGAGGACGTGGAGGTGACCAACATGAACTTTCACTCCTACGTGCTGGGCTTCGCCCAGGACGAGGACCGCGAGCTCTACGTGCTGGTCTCGGACAATACCGCGCCCGGCCGCGCCAACGACCGGATCTACAAGATCGTGTCCGCGAACTAGGCGGCTCGACGCCGAGGCGCCGGGGGCCCCGCCCCCGGCGCCGGGATAAAGACGATGCGACGGTGGCTCGTGACGGCGCTTGTGGGACTGGCGTGGCTCCCATTCATCGCACAGGCCCAGGAATTCAAGCCGCCGTCGAACTTGAGATCGCCCGACATGATCGCCGAGGGCCGGGCGTTCTTCAACTTGCGCTGTGCGGGCCGGTGCCACGGCGTTGACGGGCAGGAAGCCTTCGATGGCTCGATTCTGGTCGGCAAGGCCTACCTCGATCCGATTTTCGTCTTCGTGACCCTCATCACCGGCCGTCCCGGCAGCGCCATGCCCAGCTGGAAGGACCGTCTGTCCGACGACGAGATGTGGAGGGTCATCGCCTTCCTGTCCTCCCTGGGTGACCAGGCCCGGGCGTCCGCCGGAAACAGCTCTACTGCGCCCCGCTGAACAGGGCGGCGCCCCGCTTTTCGAGTTGAACGACGGCTGAGTCGATACCGCAGACGAACCGTACACTGTTTCAGCCCTCGCCTCGCGGCTTCGCCCCTCAGCTCGAACTGCCACGAGCCCGCGGCCGAGGGCGCCAACGAAGCAGATGGGCCCTTATCGGCGCCCTGTTAGGTGCCCCGCACGTAGCGCTGGAGAAGGAGGGTGAGGCCGAAGCCGCCCGCGCCCCACGCGGCGGCGCCGGGCGCTCCCGCGCCGGCCATGAGCAGCCCGTCGAGCAGCGAGATTCCGGCGATGAAGCTCACGACCGCGCGGGGGATGTTGGCGCGCCCGGGCCGCACGAGGAGCCAGACCCCGTAGCAGACCCAGGCGAGGAAGCCCAGGTAGAGCGCGGCCCCGGCGCCGCCACGGGTCAGCGCCGGGATCCCGTACACGAACGGCGCTGCGAGGAACACGAGCGGCCAGAGGTTTCGGAGCGCGGCCAGGTTCTCCTGCTTCGCCACGTAGGTCAGCCCGATGAGGTACGAGAGGAGCACGGTCGCGCCGATCACCACCGCCGCCCCGAGACGCCCGGCGCCGGCGAAGGCCGCGGTCGCGTAGACGAGCACGCGGCAGAGCCCCATGAGGAGCGGGCTCCACGGATTCGCCTTGTGGCGCGCATCGTAGAAGACGATGAGCCCGGCCAGGGCGAGCCCGGAGAGGATCGTGGACGCATATTCTCGTTGGCCCGTCCAGGCAGCCTCCGCCGCCAGCGCCGCGAGGCCGGCCGCCAGCAGGCCGTAGCCGGCCGCGAACACCGTCGTCGCCTTCACGAGCCCGGCCGGGATGGGGCGCTCGGGACGCTCCCGGGCGTCGATCTCCCGGTCGAAGGCATCGTTGAGATACATGCCGCCGATGTAGAAGAGCGAGAGTGCCGAGGCGAGAAGAGCCAGCGGACCAGGGCCGACGGAGACCCCCGCGAGCGCGACGCCCGCCAGCACGTTGGTCCAGACCGTCGGCAGGTTGGAAACCCGACCGAGGCGGAGGTAGACGCTCCAGCTCACGCGGACAATCTCTCCATCACCCAGTGGAGCTCGCGGGCCACGGCGGTGACGATGTCCTCACGCCGGTACTCCTCGGGCAGGACGTCCCACGTGTAGGTTTCGACCTCGAGATGGCCGGACCGATCCTCTCGGGCCAGCAGGGCCAGCACGTCGCGCAGGTAGTCCTGGGTGCTGAGGAACGGCCCGAGCTCGCGGCGGAAGAGCGGCACGTGGAAGTGGACGCGCCACTCACGCGGCCCGGGCTTGGCCGTGGCCGCTGCGCTCAGCGCCTCAGGGAGGTCCAGGAAACGCGTGAGCTGTCCATCCCGTCGCTCGACCACCTGGTGGAGGTACACGCCCTCGGCGAACGGCCGCAGAGCGCGCAGCGCCGCCGGGTCCTTGCCGTCGAGGGGTACCGCGAGCCCTGCGCTGAGTTGCACCTTCGCGATCCGGATACCGGCCGCCGGGAACGCGTCGAGGGCCGCGCGCGGCTCCTCGAACTCCACGGCCATGTGGCAGGTGTCGAAGCAGGCGCCCACGTGCCGGCGGAGCGCGGCTTCAGCCGCGCCGCGGTCGAGTCCAGCCGTGTCGGCGAACCGCGAGACCGCCGAGCGCGAGAGCAGCCACCGCTCGAAGAACGCTACCGTCTCGCTCACCGTCTCGAGGTAACAGCAGGGCTCCGGCTCGATGGCCAGCGCGATCGTCTTCCCGGTCTCCTCACGGATCCGGTGGAGCGTGGCGACGTGGCGCAGCATGAGGTCGGCCATGCGGGCGACGTCGGCGTCGCCGCCGACGCGCGCCCGGAAGGCGCCCGGCGCCGTGCTGACGCTCCCCTCCAGTCCCGGCTCGAGCGGGAGGAGACTTGCCAGGAGATTCGCCAACCGATCCGTGTACACGAGCCGCGCCTCGTCCAGCCAGTCGGGGAGGTATACCTCCTCCTTGACGCGGACGCCGTGGAAGGGGCCGTACGGGAAGCCGTTGATGGTGAAGACGTAGAGCCCATGGCGATCGAGGAATTCCCGGAACGCCTCGAGCTCCCGCGGCTGCGCCAGCGCCTCGGCGGCCTGCGCGGACAGCCGGAGACCGATCCCGAACGCGCGGTCCGGCGCCACACGGGTTTTCACCGCCAGGACATAGCGCTCGAGATTGGCCCGGACTTCCTCCCAGCTCTCGCCGGGGTGGATGTTCGTGCAGTAGGTGAGGTGCGGGCGGCCTGGAGCGGAGAGTCTCACCGGCCGGCGTCGCGCCTGTGGAGGCGGTCCAGGGCGCGCAGGACGAGGTCATCGCGCATCTCCCGGACCTCGACGCCGTGCCCGATCTCGCGCAGGAGCGTGATGGTCAGATCGCCGCCCAGGTGCTCCCGGAACTCGGCGAGGCCGTCCAGCACCGCCGGCCGGGCGCCGTCGGGGCCGGCCAGCTCGAGGCACGGGTCCCAGAGCCGGAACCCCAGCCGCTCGAGCAGGCCGAGGACGGCTTCCGCCGCGGTCACCTGGAGCAGCCCGACCTCCTGCGAGTAAAGAACGTCGAGCGCCATCCCGATGGCGACGGCCTCGCCGTGGCGCAGGCGGTGCGTGGAGAGGGACTCGAGCTTGTGGGCGGCCCAGTGGCCGAAGTCAAGCGGCCGGGCGCTGCCCAGCTCGAAGGGGTCGCCGGAGGTGGCGATGTGGTCGAGGTGCAGCTCGGCGCAGCGCCGGACCAGGTGCGCGACGGCCTCCGGCTCGCACAAGGCCAGGGCGGTGGCGTGGTCGGTGAGCCAGCCGAAGAAGGCCGCGTCACGGATCAGGGCCACTTTGACCGCCTCAGCCATCCCGGCTATTGCCTCCCTCCGCGGGAGCGTCTCGAGGAAGCGGACGTCGTTGAGCACGGCGAACGGCGGGGCGAAGGTGCCGAGGAAGTTCTTGGCGCCGTACGCGTTGATCCCGTTCTTGACGCCGAGCCCCGCATCATTCTGGCCGAGCACGGTGGTCGGCACCCGGACGATTCGGAGGCCGCGGTGCACTGTGGCCGCCGCGTAGCCCGCCATGTCGAGGAGCGCGCCGCCCCCGACGATCACGACGAGCGACTGACGGTCCATCCGTGCCGCCTGGAAACGGCCCTGGAGCCGCGCCAGCCCCGCCGCGTCATTCTTGGCGGCCTCGCCACCCTCCACGACGAGGGGGTCGGCCGCGAGTTCCAGGCGATCCCGGTGACACTCGGCGTACGCACGGATGTCGCCGAGTAGGCGGGGCCGGGCCTCGGCCACCGCGCGCTCCACGACCGCGAAGATTCGGTGCCGGCGCCCCGGCTCCTTCCGGGCCACAGCCTCGACGAGGTCGGGGTTGTGCGCCGCGAAGAGGTCGGCCGTGAAGTACACCGGGTACTCGTACGCGACGGTGATCTTCTGAAGGTGGACACTCATGGCTGGCACGCCGCCGCACCGGATCGTGACCGGCCCGGCCGCGGCGACGTAGACCCTAGCAAGGACCTGAGTAGAGTGTCAAGCAGACGAGGCAAGGCGCTTGCGGTCGCATTCCCCCTTCGGCTATGCTCGGCGCCCGGGCTCGGGCGAGGCGCGCGCAGTGCGCGAGGGATCCGGGCCGGTCGCGGGAGGGCCGAGGGCCACTTGGTGACGCTGACCGCATCGCAGTTGGAACAGCTGCTTCGGGAGCTCGTGGAGCGCCGGATCGAGCCGCCGTCCCGTGAGTGGCTCGCGCGGACGTCCGCGGCGATCGGGGCCGCGCCGGCCCGCGGCGCGCTCCTGGAGGCCTTCACGGCCGCGACCCGGCGGCTCGGCCGGGCCTGCCTCGCGCCCACCGAGGAGGAGATCGCGCGGCTGGCCGGGGCCGGCGTGAGCTGGCCGATCGGGACCTGGGAAGCGGACGATCTCGGCCGGGTCGCGCTGCTCGCCGCCGCGGCCGCCCACTGGTCCGACGCCGACTTGGAGGCGCTCGTGGAAGAGTGCTACCGCCAGGGCGACGGCGCCGAGCGGCGGGCCGTCCTGCGGGCTTTGCCTCTCCTCCCGGTGCCTGAGCGATTCCTCGAGATCGCCGTGGACGCGTGCCGCAGTCATATCCAGCCGCTCTTCGAAGCGATCGCGTGTGAGAACCCGTATCCGGCGCGGTACTTTCCGGAGCTCAACTTCAACCAGATGGTTCTCAAGGCGCTGTTTACGGGGGTCGCGCTGGCGCGGGTCCTTGCGTTCGAGGGCCGCGTGACTTCCGAGCTCAGCCGGATGGCCGCGGACTTTGCCTCCGAGCGGCGGGCGGCCGGGCGGAGCGTTCCGCCTGACATTGGGAAACTCACAGGGGGGCGACTCACCGGAGAGAGGGGAGACCGACCATGAAGCTCTTCGACCCGCACATCCACATGACGTCCCGGACCACGCTCGACTACGAAGCGATGGCCGGGGCGGGCATCGTGGCCGTCGTGGAGCCGTCGTTCTGGATGGGGCAGCCGCGCTCGCACGTGGGCTCCTTCGAGGACTACTTCGCCTCGCTGGTGGGCTGGGAGCGGTTCCGGGCCGGCCAGTTCGGCATCCGGCACTTCTGCACGCTCTCTCTCAACCCCAAGGAGGCCAACACGGCGCGGATCGCCCAGGGCGTGATCGACATGCTGCCGCGCTACCTCTCCAAGGACGGGGTCGTGGCGGTGGGCGAGATCGGCTACGACGACATGACGCCGGAGGAAGACAAGTACTTCGCCGCGCAGCTCGAGCTGGCGATCCGGTTCGACCTGCCGGTGCTGATCCACACCCCGCATCGCGACAAGAAGCGTGGAACCGAGCGGAGCTTGGCACTCATCCGGGAGGTGGGATTCCCCGAGGAGCGGGCGCTCATCGACCACAACACAGAGGAGACGCTGCCGCTCGTGCTCGAGAGCGCATGCTGGGCGGGCCACTCGATCTACCCCTTCACGAAGATGGACGAGCCGCGCATGGTCGCCCTCGTCAAGCGGTATGGTCCAGACCGGATCCTGATCAACAGCGCGGCCGACTGGGGCGTGAGCGACCCGCTGAAGGTCCCCAAGACCGCCGCCCTCATGCGCGAGAGCGGGATCTCCGAGGCGGACATCGAGCGGATCGTGTGGCAGAACCCCGTCACCTTCTTCAGCCAGAGCGGCCGGCTGGACCTCGGCCCCGCGGCGGTCAGCCCGGCGATCGACCAGACCAAGATGTGGGAGGGAAACTCGGTCCTGCGGGGCCAACAGCCCATCGTGAAGCGCTGACGCCGGGGCATCATGCACCGGACCGTCGCCCTGCTCGTCGTGGGCCTGACCGGTGACCTTCTCGGCGACGCGACGCCCAATCTCCAGGCGCTGGCCCGCGAGGGTTGCGCGCGGCCGCTCGAGCCCGTCCTGCCCGCCGTCACCTGCTCTGTCCAGTCCACCTTCACCACGGGGTTCCCGCCGAGAGACCACGGCGCGGTCGCCAACGGGTGGTACTTCCGCGACCTGGGTGAGGTCTGGCTCTGGCGGCAGTCCAACCGGCTCGTGGCCGGGGAGAAAATCTGGGAGGCGGCCGCGCGGCGCGATCCGGCCTTCACCTGCGCG
>ORMF010811468.1_pt1 | contig 15627 bp, 13 predicted proteins | sample 1779871 | NCBI WGS metagenome assembly ORMF01 (sample SAMEA104232316, study PRJEB22302) | groundwater metagenome | biome: forest; feature: aquifer; material: groundwater | place: USA | collected 2011-08-07 | depth 5.4 m | reverse complement strand
GAATATTCCGAACTTGAGCGGGAAGCCGAGACGTCCCGAAAAATTTATGAAGCCCTGCTTGCCCGTTTGGGGGAGACGCAGAGCGAGGCGCAAACGCAGGCCAGTAACGTGATGGTGGTAGACCGGGCCGAACCGCCTTCGAGGCCTTACAAACCCAGGCCTTTTCTTAATTTTGCGGTGGCCCTCTTCTTCGGACTTGGCGGAGGCATTCTCCTCGGTTTCTTCTTGGAATACCTCGACCCGACGATCAAAATTCCAGAAGACATTGAAAAAGCCTTGGGCTTGGATCTTCTCGGGATCATTCCCGTCGCGGAAAAAAATTCAAACGGCCGGATTTTTCCAATCCAAAAATCGGCCTCGCCTATCGCGGAATCGTTTCGGGCGCTCCGTACGGCGCTTCTCTTCAAATTGAGGCACGTGGAGGGATGTCGGCTGATTCTTGTGACAAGTCCCAACCCCGAAGAAGGAAAAAGCACCATCTGCCTCAATCTAGCCGCTACTTTCTGTCAAAATTATTTGCGTGTCCTTCTTATCGATGCTGATTTACGCAAGTCGACGCTTCATAAATCGCTGGGCGTGGAAGCGGAAAAAGGATTGAAGGAAGTTCTGGAAGATAAAATGCCCCCAGTCGAGGCCATTCATAAAAATGTCAAAGAATTGGGGTTTGACTTTCTAAGCCGCGGAGAGGCGTCGCATCATCCGACGGAGATTTTAGGTTCGCAGGCGATGCGTCAGCTTCTCGACTCGCTCCGAGCCTCTTATGACGTGATCCTGATCGACAGCCCTCCGTATCTGGCCGTCGCCGATGTTGCCGTGCTCAGCGATTTTGCCGATGCCCTGATGGTGGTCGCAAGGTACCACAAAACGCATAAACGTCATTTGCGTGATGTGACCCGAAGGTTCAGTGAAAACGGTCAAAAGGTTCTCGGCGCAGTCATGAACCTCGTCAGTGTCCGCGAACGGGATTATTATTTTCATCAATACTACTATTACGGATATGGGGATGCCCCGAAGAAAAAATGACCCCCGGCCGCATTTTACTTTCCGAAATCGGCCTTAGCCTCCTCCTTTTTATTGCCCCTTTTGCTTTTGGATCGGTCCCGCAGTGGGCCTTCATGTCCCTTTGCGCCGGCGCTTTTTTACTCTTGGGTCTCACCCCCTCACTGATAGACGAATTTTTAAACTTTCCCCGTCCGTTGACGGCCGGCCTGGTTCTTTTTTTTGCTTACCTTATATTTCAAACTCTTTTCATGTCTCTTGTCCATTACGACTCCGTTCTTGAGCTGATGAAATGGATTGCAGCCGCCATTTTATTTCTGATTTGTCAGAAACTTTCCGCATCCTCCGCCATGCGTCTTGGCGGTATCCTGGTTGCAGCCGGTACGCTGGAGGCGCTTTATGGTTTCTATCAATTATCGAAGGGGGACCACGCCATCCTCTGGCAAGGGAAGGAGTTTCACCGCGGATTTTTAACCGGCACCTTTACGAATCGTAACCACATGGCCGGATTTTTGGAGTTGTGCCTGGGGATACATTTGGGGTGGGGCCTCAAAGCCCTGATGGACGGCGCAAAAAAAACACTCGGGCTTTGGGTTCTTATTTTCGTTCTTTTGGCCGCCGCTTTTTTCAAAACCGGGTCCCGCAGCGCGATGATTAGTTTCAGCCTTTCCAGTTTTCTGATTTCGTTCCTGCTCATTCTAAAAAGCAACGGCCGGATCCGTTTTTTTGTGGCGGCTTTTGTTCTTTTAAGCCTGGGGGCCGGAATTTTTTTGGGGGAGCCGGTCTGGCAGCGCTTTGCCGAGTTGGCCGACCAATGGCGCACCTGGGAAGGTCGGCTTGTCGTTTGGGCTGACGCCGCACGGCTTTTGAAAGACCATTTTTGGTCCGGAATTGGTCTGGGAAGTTTCGAATGGATTTTTCCCTCTTACCAATCGGAAGGATTGTTTTGGGGTTGGAAGCATGCCCACAACGATTTTCTCGAGCTTGCCGCCCTGTTGGGAATTCCTGCTTTCCTTTTTTGGTTAGCCGGGGCCGTATCCTTATGGATTTTTTTCGTCCGTAAAATGATGCAACCGGATTTTCCCCATCGGGCCTTTCTCTATGGGGCCATCATTGCCCTCACTTCTTCTTTTATCCATGCCCTTACTGACTTCAACTGGGCTGTGCCCGCCCATACGATAACGCTCGTCATTATTTCCGGGTTGGCTTTCAGTCTTTGCTGGGAAACGAGACGGCAAGCAACTTTTCCAAAAGGTTACTGGGTGGTTCGCGCCATCGCAGTTATTTTTTTCCTTTTCGCCGCCGAGAAAGCATGGGCGGGAGGATGGTTTTATCTTGGGGAACAGACGGCAAGGAAAGGGGATTGGGTCGGCGCGTCCCGGGCTTTTGAAAAAGCCGCCATTTGGGATAAACAGAATCCTCACCTGCTTTATTTTTCGGGATTGACCGCGCTGCGTCAGGGAGAAAAAGATAATGACTCCGCGAAACTAGAAAAGGCAAATCGTGCATTTGACCGGCTCACAACACAAATGCCCTTTTACGGGCGTGCCCGGTTTTACCGGGCCTACAGCCAGGCATGGCTCGCCAAGCATTCACGGGAAGGCTTAAAATCAGAAGATTGGCAGGCGATTCGGTCCAATCTGGAAAAAGCTTACACTCAAGAACCGGCCAGCTCCTGGATGGGCTATATGACCGCCAAGGCCGTTCTTGATTACGCGCCCCAGCTCTCTCAAGAAGAAAAGAAGATGGCGCTGGAACGTATGAAAAGGAGCCTCGCTTTGCACGAGCGCCCGTATGCCTCGCCTTATTTGCCGCCGGCGCTTCACTTTCTTTGGCGCAAATTTTCCGATTTTGAAATCTTAAAAGAAGTCACCCCCGTGGATTTTATTTCTTACAAAAAACTCACGGAGTTTTGTGAGAAGAAAAAACTTTGGCGTCAACACGAGGAAATCTTTCCTGTGTTACTTGAGCTGCGCTGGGAGACCTATCAGTCTCTTGTAGAGGAGGGCAATGGGTTTTTGCTTAAACGAGATTATGCCCGGGCACTAGATCGTTTCCAAAAAGCTTTTTGGCTGGACGCATCCTCTTCTGAAGCTAAAACTGGAATCCGCCTCGCAAAAAACAGGCTTGGGCCGGCCGCAAAAGCGGATTTGGAGCCTGAGAAAACCGCCGCTGATTCTACCGTCACGACATACCGGCCTGTCGAGGCGTGGTATGGAAAAGGATTTAAGGGCAGCTTGCTTCATCAAAAGGGAAGGATGGGGACAGTTGTGAATCTTCTTCCCGGCAGGGCCGTTTTTAGTCTTCAAATCCGAAGTCTGCCGTCCCCGCAAAAAGAATTTGGTTATGTCCTGATCCGTCTCAAAGACCGCGTGGTTAAAACTTCTTATCTCGAACATGTGGATTGGAAAGCCTTGGAGTGGGAGGCTGAGACGCCCGGCGGCCGGCACTGGCTTGAAGTCGAATTGAAAAATGGAGGAGAGACGGAGAGGCGTGGGCCGCTGGTTGAGCTGGGTCCCCTTGAAATCAGGTACAAGTCATGAAAAAAATGGATTTTATTTCCACGCCGCTTTGGACGATTGCCGGACGCGTCGGCGGGCTCTTGGTGCCTTTTTTCATTGCCCTTTGGTTCGGGGCCGGTGCCCAGACTGATGCCTTTTTTTTGTCTTATGGTCTGATCATTTCCCTCAACGGGATTTTTAATCCGATCTTCGAATCCCTGCTTGTCCCTTATCTTGCCGAACACAAAAACGATCCGAAGAAAATGTCGGGTATTTCGAATTCGATCATCCTCGCGATGGCGCCTCTTATGATCGGTCTCTCGTTGCTGGTGGGGGTGCTTTTGCCGGTGATCCTGAAACATTCAAGCGGCCTCGATGATGCTTCTTCGCAGCTCACCGCGCGCCTCTTTTTCGAAATGATCCCGCTTTTTCTTTTTGGGGTGCTGGTTTCCGCCTCGAATGGAATTTTTTATACCCACAAAGTTTTTTGGTTTCCCGCTTTTTCCCCTTCGATTCGCTTTGCCGTTGTCCTCATGATTCTCTTTGCTGCTCATTCGCACCAGGGGATCCATTCCGTCACATGGGGTTATGGGATCGGTGAAATCTTCCGTTGGTTCTTGGGAATCATGATTTTACGGCGGGAATCCCGTTGGCATTTTTCATTTTCCAGAAATCGCTCGCAAAAAGGAAGCGAGATTTTTAAGACCACTTTATTTCAAATCCTTGCCTTACTTGCTTTAAATCTCATCCCGCTTGTGAATCAGTGGTTCGCTTCGTGGTTTGGCGCCGGCAAACTCAGTTTGTTAAGTTATGCCGACCGGTTGTTCCAGATCCCTTACCAATTATTCATGACTGGGATGTTGCAGATTTACCTTTCGTATTGGTCGGAGGATTATTACGCAAAGGGAAGTTCTGTTTTTTGGGAGAAAGCCAAACGGCATATCGCACTCACCGCCAAAATTGCGCTTGGATTTTCACTGGTGCTTTTCTTTCTGCGCGGAACCCTAGTCCAGATCATTTTTGGTTCCAGCCGGATCCCGCCCGATCAGCTTGCGACAGTCTCAAGTTTGTTTGGCTGGCTGATCCTTGGGTTTCTTCCCTGCGTCTTAAATCTCCTTTATGTCCGCGTTCTCTTCGTCATGAAGAAGACCGCCGCTTTCTGTTTTCAATCCTGGGCCCGGCTGATTCTCAACGTCATTCTCAATTATTTTTTTGTTCAACTTTTTGGTCTTCAGGGAATCGCCATTTCAACCGGTTTGGTCGCAGCTATAACCTCTTTAGTTGCATATATTTATATCAAGAGTCACAGGGCGAGTGAAAAAAAGGCGGTCTCATGACGAAACTGCTTCTTGCCAATCTCGCCTCCCCGGCCAATCCGGGCGACCAGGCGATCTTGTTAGGGACGTTGAAACTGTTAAAGACATACTTCAGACAACCTGAAATTACGCTTGTTACAAGGGCCTCCTCGGGAAAAAAAATTTATGAAAAAATGGGATGTCATGTTCTCCCGAGTTACCCCAATGTTGAGAAAATGGATTCCGATTCTTCAATCAAAAGGATCCTTGCCATCCCCGGATCGTTTACGGATCCTGATTCGTTAAAAAAAGCGGTAAGAACCTCGGACGCAGTTTTTCTTGCGGGTGGGGCTTATTTATATTCTTATCGACCTTTGATTCCTGGTTTAACCTATGCGTCGCATTTCAGTGCGGCTTATTGGGCCCGTCATTTTAAAAAACCCCTTATCCTGCTTCCGCAATCTTTCGGACCTTTTCATTCTTGGATTTCCCGCAAATTTTTCGATGCCGCTGTCGCTGCTTCGGATCTTGTTTTTTATCGTGAAGAAATTTCCGGTAACTTCCTTAAAAAAAAATATCCCAATTCTCTGAAAAAAATCAATTTCTTACCCGATCTGGCGCTGAATCTTTCCACAGCAGATCTTCTTGGTCGCCCTCCGCGGACGAATTTGAAAACGGGTATCGTGGGAGTGACTGTCCGCCAATGGTGCATAACGGGACAAGAGAATCAAGCTTACATCGCACAACTTGCGGATGCCTTGGCGCAATTCCACCGCCAATTTCACACAAAGATCAGGATTGTTGTACAGGTTCAGGCCCGTAAGAAATCAGAAGGGGATGAAAGCGTTTCCCGGCTTTTAGAAAATCTGCTGGTCGACCGAATCGGTCAAGGGGGGGTCGAATTGCGGCAAAAGAAACCCTATTTTCAGCTCTCCGAATTGTGCGAGATCTATGAAGAATGCGAGATGTTGGTGGCGACAAGACTTCATTCCGGTCTTCTTGCTTTTCTATTGGGTCGCCCCGCTTTGGTCATTGGCTACCAGCATAAAGCAGAAGGGATTTTAAGGAGCCTTGGGCTGGACTCTTTCTATGGTGGTTTCATGGACCAAATAAAAAGTTCGGATTTGTACTCAAAAATAGAACATCTTTGGCGCGAAAGAGAAAGTGCATCCCGGCGCATCGAAGAAAATTTGGCCAAGACCCGATCCAACATCGAGATAATGTTTAAAGAAAAGATGGAAGGGTTGGCAAAATGAGGGTTCTTTACGCTCATCTTTACGATTGCCGTTATGGGATTGCAGGTGCCGAAAAAGTACTTTGGGATGTGTCTATGGGCATGAAAGAGAACTTTGGCGTGAAGGTTGCCTGCGCGGTCAATGCCGGTGAATTGTTGGAAAAGTTTCAGAAAATAGACGCCCCGACGGTTGCTTTGGAAGGGTCCAAGCTGAAAATGCTGTCAACCTGCAAAAGGCTGGACGCAATCATCGCCGAATTTAAACCTGACATTGTGCACAGCCACCATCGCTATGTGACTTTCCTGCTGGATACCTTCTTCAAACGAAAAGCGATTATCTTGCATACCGAGCACGTTTTAAGATGCGACAAAAGATGGCTCTTCCGTTACGGGCATTTCGCTACGGCGGTGCATGAAACCGTCCAGAAAAATTTAATCGATCATTACAAGCTTTCCGCGGATTCAGTGGTCGCCATTCCAAATGCCATTGCCGGCCTGAATCCACAATCTGACCGAGTGCGAAGCCTCCGTGCGCAGCATTCTGGACCGCAGGGGACTTCCCATGTTTTATGCATCGGCAGATTGGAAGTGCAGAAAGGCCATAAGTATCTTATCGAAGCCGTACACATGATGCCCGCCCGTCTTCGCGAAAGGCTTCGGATCTTTTTTGCTGGGCAAGGCTCCCTCGAAAGTGCCTTAAAAAAAGAAATCAATGAAAAAGGACTTCAAAAAAACTTTGTCTTTTTGGGGTATTGCCGTGAAATCCCCGAACATCTGTCCTTTTGTGATTTTTCAATTTTGCCGAGTTTGTGGGAGGGAATGCCCCTTTCCATTTTGGAAGCTTATAGCGTTGGCCGGACCGTCATTGCGACGAATATTGCGGGCTCGCGTGAATTAATTGTGAATGGAAAAACGGGGCTGCTTGTTCCGTCCCGTGATTCCCAGGCCTTGGCAAAAGCCATTGAGGAACTTATCGTCGACCCCTACCGTGCCCAGAAAATGGGCCAGGCGGCTCAAATCTTCTGGAGAGAGCATTTCTCTTTTTCAAAAGTCCTTGAACAGTATCATCAATGTTACGAGATGCTTATAAAACTCCATGGCCAGCACTAACAATTTCTATCTGAAGTTTTGGCGGTGGGTCGTGTTGGGTGCACCGGCATGGTGGTTTCTCGGGGTCAATTTAGGTATTTATCACTTGGCGGCCTTGTTGCTTCTGATCGGGATGATGCAAAGTTCGCTTGCCGGGAACCTGCCGGTTTTTTTGTCCTCAAGCAGCAAGTTCTTGTTTGCCTATGTCGTCATTTATGCGTTCTCTTTGACCGCCAATGCCCCGACAGCTGGCGACTCCATGCGTGTTATCGCTTCCGCTTACAATTTGAGCTATTGGATCATGGGGTTGTTTCTGGTCACCGTGATGAGCAATGTGTTTTCTTTGGCTGATACAAAAGTTGTTTTCAAAACTTTTTTTGATATGTCCCTTGTTATCGGTCTTTTAACCGTTGTGATTTTGATTTTGATGTTGGCGGGTTTTCAGACGCTGATGGTCTATACGCCCTTTTATGATTTGACAAAATTATTGGGGCATACGACGCTTGTTGAGAACAGCCTGGTTGTCAAAATGCTTTATTGGGAATGGTTTGCCTCCACACTGTTTCCCCGATTTAATCTTTTTTCACCTTATGCAGTGGCTACAGCAGAAGTGCTTGTCTTCATCCTTGTTATGTCTATCTGTCATGCGCAGCTTCAAAAGAAATTAAGAAGCCCACTCTTTCTATTCATCAGTTTATGTGTTTTTTTCGCAATGTTGATGACCTTATCCCGGATGCCGGTTATCGCGTTTATTGCAGGAGGTCTCGTGGTTTTTCTCATCGGGAAGCGGCAATCCTTTATTTGGATTCTTCTTTTTAGTATTTTCCTTTTTTCCATCTACCCATGGATCGATCAATCGATTAATTTTATTTTGAATTTGAGGCAGGGCAGCAATCTTGGGAGACTGGAGCTTTACCGCTATAGCCTTAGCCGTCTTGAGGGAATCGAATGGATCATCGGGAGGGGAATCAAAAACCGGGAAGAGCTTAATTTTGTGGGGCCACTTGGCTCACACTCAACCTATCTTTCCGTCCTTTTTCGGACGGGGTTGGTGGGGCTCGCGACGTTTGTTTCGTTCCAAATCTATCTTTTTTGGACCTGGTACGGATTAAAATCGGCAGCGGCCAAGTCCCCGGAACACTTTTTTCTTTGGCGGGCCCTAGGTTGGATCTTCATTGCCATTTCTATGTGTATGGTGACAGATGAGATCGATGTGCCGCAACTGGTAGCTTTTCTTTATTTTTCTCTGGTAGGCATTTTTGAAGGATTCCGCCGCTCGATAGAGGTCTCTCCGGGCTCTTGAACCGTTAGACCGGTGCTTTCTTTCTGGCGATGATGGCTTGACTGACCCCGAAAAGTTTCAGAATCGGAACTTTCTCCATTGTCCACGAGACCTTCCTTAAAAAAGGACTGAGGAAACGGATGACGCGGGGTGCTTGGCCGGAAATATTTTCGAAAGTCTGCCAAAGAGCTGTCTGGCGCTCGATCTGAAATCCCGTCTTTGAAAGCATCTTTCGAAGTTCCCACGGAAAATAATTCCTCGCATGATAAGTAAAGACTCGTTTGCCGATCGCAAGCGGGATATAAGGAATAAACGGTACGAAATAGGGGATTTTTAACGATGCTAATTTGAGCGTTACGGCATGCGTTTCAAAGGGGTATAAACGGTTCGGCGAAAACACAATGAGCGCACCCCCGGGTTTAAGGACCCGCGAAATTTCTTTTAGGGCCTGAAGGTCATCCGGGACATGCTCCAACACTTCATTCAACAGGACGCAATCAAAAGTTTCATCGCCAAAATTCATATGTTCAATGTCGCCCTGTTGGACGGATTCCGGCCGGATACCGCGGGACCGAAAGACCTCCACTTTTTTAAGCTCATGCTCAATACCGTAAACCTTCGGGCTGTAAGCCAGAAATTTAAGAACATAGTCTCCACTGCCGCAGCCGCAGTCCAGGATCATTTTCCCTGCGAGATTCACGTATTGGAGGATGAAATTAAACCGGCGGTTCAGGTTGAGGTTGGCGCCCGTATCCCCGCCGGAAGGTAAAATGTCGGTGTAATGACCCATAAGAAGAGTATCGGTGCAGCCTTTCTGAAGTTTATGACGGAAAAAACCGATGAATATTAACTAGGTTTGACTAAAAGGGAGGGTGTCATCGCAAAGCCGAAGGACCAGGTCTCTGCAAGCTACGGGGAACCGCTTAAGCTTATGGGTATTTCTGTCCACCCCGCGGGTGTCGAAAACGTGCACACTTACATAAAAAACGTTATCGATAAAAAAGAAAAAGCCCTTGTGTTAAACGTCAATATTCATGCCGTGAACCTTGCGCTGCAAAATTCGTGGTTAAAAGATTTTTTAAACTCGGCCCAACTGGTGTTCTGTGACGGAGACGGCATACGGTGGGGGCTTAAACTTTTAGGTTACGAGCCTCCGCCGAAGGTGACCTACGACCGTTGGATCTGGCAGTTGGCCGAATTCTGTGAAAATAAGAATTATTCCATTTATTTTCTTGGTGGAAAACCGGGAATTGCCGCGCAAGCCCAGCAGAAACTCCAGGCCAGGTTTCCAAAGCTCAACATCGCGGGTGCCGAGCATGGCCATTTCCGCAAAACGGGTGAGGAAAACGAACGGATCCTTCAGGAGATTAATCGCATTAAACCTGATATTCTGATGCTCGGGTTCGGTATGCCGCTCCAGGAGAGGTGGCTTAAAGATCATTGGCGTGAAATCGATGCCCATATCTTCCTCACAGGCGGAGCAGTTTTTGACTATCTATCCGGAAAGGCCCAGCGGGCTCCGAATTGGATGATTCAAGCTCATCTGGAGTGGTTTTACCGTTTCCTTCGGGAACCGGGGAGACTTTTTAGGAGATATTTTTTTGGCATTCCCTATTTTTTTATGCGCATCTTCGGGGAAAAAATGAAGTCGAATGGAATCCGAAAGGCAATATGAAACACTTCTCTTCCAATTTCAGGATGTTGAGCGTTTTTGTTTCGTTGCTGGATTTTTTAAGTTTCAATGCCTCCCTTCTTATAGGCTATTGGCTTTGGATCGCTTTCCGGTGGCATGGAAATTTTCAGCCGTTTTCGGTGTACTCCATGATCCTTTGGATTCTTCCGCCGGTCGGCTTGATTGTCTTTAAAGCCGTGGGTTTGTACAAGCCCGAAATGGGTGTGATTGGGGTACAGGAGCAAAGTCTGATTTTCAAGGCCATATGGATTACCTACTTGATCATTTTTGCCCTCTCGTTTTTTTATCGTGGTGTTTCTTTTTCGCGCCTCGCGACGTTTTACTCCATTTTTATTTCCCTTTTCTTCATCAGCATCGAGCGTTTTCTCATACGCCGTTTTTTTGAATGGCTGAACCGCAAAGGCATTGCCGTGCGGCACGCCGTCATTTACGGGGCGGGTTACCATGGCCAACGGCTTGAACGGTGGATCCGGCAGTCCCCGCAGCTGGGCATCCGCGTCATCGGTTTTTTGGATGATGCCGTTGACCGGTTGGTCAAAAAACCCGTTGCGCCGCCTTGGATCGGTTATCTTGCCGATTTACAGAAAATAGCCGCCAAGAAAAATCTTGAAATGGTTTTTGTGGCCCATCCCAAACTTGAAGAAAATAAAGTGGTCGAGATTTTTCAACTCTGTCGTGATTTGCGATTGGAATGTTGGGCGATTCCGTCCCTTTATCAATTTTACGTGGAACGTGCGCAATTCCAGAATATCGGAGGCATTCCGCTTGTTGGTTTCCGAGAGGGGTTTGGACGGCGATCCTACGTTGCGGTGAAACGCGTGTTGGATGTCGGCATCGCTTCGGTGATGCTGATCCTTACCCTGCTGCTCTGGCTGTTCCTTTCGGCCGCCCTTTGGATCACGTCGGGTCCGCCCATATTTTTTCATCAGATCCGGATCGGGAAAAATAACAAACGTTTTGTGTTGTATAAATTCAGGACCCTGCGTTCGGGCACGCGAAAAGACGAAATCTCTCCCGAGCTTCGAAAAGAAAAGAAAATGACGACGCCGTTTGCCGCCTTCCTCCGCCGGAGCGGGCTCGACGAGCTCCCTCAACTCATCAATGTTTTAAGAGGGGACATGAGCCTGGTGGGCCCTCGGCCGGAGATGCCTTTCATCGTGGATAAATACGGATCAATTGAGCGGGAGCGCTTGACCGTCAAGCCCGGCCTTACCGGCCTGTGGCAGATCAGTGAAGATCGAAAGCGCCTGCTGATTCATGAGAATATGGATTACGATTTGTACTATGTGGAAAACATGGGTTTCAATTTGGACCTTGCGATTTGCGTAAAAACGTTTTGGACGGTTTTAAAGCGATTTCTGGAGACTTCTAAAGAGGGATAAAAAGCAGCGGGTTAAGATCGTCCAAATCTCGCCAAAATTTTTCCGCCATCTGAAGATTCCGACGCCCTGACAATCGCACTCTCTCTCCAGAACGGGTTAATTTCCGAGATGAGGCCATCCAGGCTCGAGGCCTTGGTACGAATTACTTCTGTGCCGTCAATGACATGGTAGAACCCACCTTCTTTGAAAACGCATACGGTGTGGGCCGTTTTGTCGCTATAGACGTTCAAAAGGAAGGAGGAGATTCCGTTTAGTTTGAGCACCTGCTGGGCAAAAAGCGCGAAATCCTCACAATCGCCGCGGCGAGTCGTTAAGAATTCTTCCGGAGACTGCCATTTTTCTTCACGGCCAAATTGGGCCCGATCACTCTCAACCTGGAAATGACGCCACATGTACTTGGCGATGGCTTCAGGGGTGTTTAACTGGGAGGCAAGAACTTGCAAGGAGAGGGGACGGTCAAGAACCTGGGCCCTCGCTTCCGTTGACATAAAGATAGTCACGAAAACTATGCTTATAGCGATGAACCCGTAAGCCGCGACGCTTATTTTCATGCCGAACCCTCTCCTCGAAAAAACTCGAGGTTCTGATTCGGCCAAATCCCTCGGATTTGGCAACCCAGCCACCCTTTCCGCTTTTCACGGATTAGGGTCTGTGGCTTTGCGTCCCCGGATTACTCCGGGTTTGCCTTTTTCAGAATCCTCAGCTACCTATAATGCCGAGTAACAAAAGAGCTTGTAAAAGAGCCTAAACAAAAGATAACACGAGGGGTCTTTTTGTCAAATAACGGACCCTTCAATTTAGATGTAAACCATTATAAATGTTAGACTTAAGAAAAATATGCCCTTACCGGCTTAATTGACAAAAGTAAAAGCAGTTGTTAGGATAGCCCCCTACTTTAGAGGCTCCCAAACTATGTTCCATAAAACTGAAGAAATCATCGAGGAAATCCGCGCTGGCCGCATGGTCATCATGGCCGATGACGAAAACCGCGAAAACGAAGGAGACCTCATCCTCGCAGCGCAAGCGGTGACTCCCGAAAAAATCAATTTCATGATGAAACAGGGTCGCGGCCTGATTTGCGCCCCACTCACAGAAGAGAGGATCGAAGCGCTTCTGTTGAAAGAAATGATCCTACCTTCCAAAGACCTCATGAAAACCGCTTTCACGGTTTCCGTTGATGCGCGCCTGGGTATCACCACGGGTATTTCCGCTCACGACCGCTCGCGGACGATTGAAATCCTTGCCGATCCAAAACGCGGCGCCTCCGACCTTGTTTCTCCCGGACATATTTTTCCTTTGAAGGCAAAAAAAGGCGGTGTTCTAACGCGGGCCGGTCACACCGAAGCGGCCATTGACCTTGCGCGCCTTGCCGGATTGGAACCCGCCGGCGTGATTTGTGAAATCATCAATGATGATGGCACCATGGCGCGCCTTCCCGACCTTGTCACCTTTGCCAAGACCTACCAGCTCAAAATCGGAACCATCCGCGACCTCATCGAATACCGGCGGCGTTTCGACAAGCTCATTGAAAAAATCAGCGAGGCGAAAATTCCCACGGTTTTTGGAGTTTGGCAGGCCAAACTTTATCGTTCTCTGGTGGACGGCAGTGAGCACATCGCCCTCGTCAAGGGGGAGATTAAGGACCAGCCGACGCTGGTGCGCGTTCATTCCGAATGTTTTACCGGCGACATCTTCGGTTCGCTTCGCTGCGACTGTCAGGACCAATTGATCGCTTCCATGGAGGCGATCGAAAAACAAGGCTGCGGCGTTATCCTTTATATGAGACAAGAAGGCCGCGGTATCGGGCTCGCCAATAAACTAAAGGCCTATGCTTTGCAAGATCAAGGGCTGGATACCGTGGAGGCCAACGAAGAACTTGGTTTTAAGCCGGATCTCCGCGAATATGGGACCGGGGCCCAGATCTTAAAAGACCTCGGACTTTCCAAACTTCGCCTCATCACCAATAATCCGCGCAAAATCATCGGACTCGAAGGACACGGTCTCGAAGTGACGGAACGAATTTCGCTCTCCACACCGCAACATCCCCATAACGCCAAATACCTCAAAGCCAAAAAAAATAAGCTTGGCCATATTCTCGATCTTTGATCATGGCCACCCGCCGTGGAAAATTAAGCGCCAAGGGGAAGCGATTCGGCATCGTGATCTCCCGCTTTAATGAGTTCATCACGAGGCGGCTTCTCCAAAGCGCACTGGAGACGCTCGAACAGGCCGGCGTTTCTTCCCGGGCGATCGAAACTGTTTGGGTCCCAGGCGCCCTAGAGGTTTCTTATTTTTGCCGCAAACTCGCCCAAAAAAAGTTTAATGCGTTAATCGCACTAGCGTGTGTTTTGCGCGGCGACACGCATCACTTTGAATGCGTGGCTCAGGAAGTCACGCGCGGGGTCTCGCAGGCGGCGCTCGAGTACGAAATCCCCATTGCCAGCGGTATCATCACCGCCAACACTCTGGAACAGGCGATTGATCGCGCCGGCTTGAAATCCGGCAACAAAGGTGCGCAAGCGGCGCTTGCGGCCATCGAAATCGCAGACCTCAACGACCAACTCCGATGATAAGAAAACGAACCCAGGCGCGGGAATGCGCTCTTCAAATTCTTTACCAGCATGAAATGAATCCGGAGCCGCTGGAGGAAATTCTCACTTCCTTTTGGAGTGAAAACTCCGGCCTCCCCGAAGAGATCCGTCAATTTGCTGAGACTCTCGTTCGCGGCACCGAGGAACACCTTGCGGATATTGACGCCGTGATCGTGCGTTACACGGAAAACTGGCAGCTGAGCCGCATGGCCGCGATCGATCGCAATATCCTGCGATTTTCCGTTTATGAGCTTTTGTATCTTGAAGACATCCCGCCCAAAGTCTCCATCAATGAGGCCGTTAATATCGCCAAAAAATTTTCCCAAGAGGAATCGGGAAAATTTGTCAACGGCGTCCTCGATAAGATCAATCACACCGAAAAAGCCCGCACCGGTCCAAAAATCCAAGACGGAGAATAATCTCTGATGTCGCGTGATGAAAAATGGATGGGTCGCGCTATCGCCTTGGCCGAACGCGGCCGGTGGACCGTGAGCCCCAATCCAATGGTGGGTGCCTGTGTCGTGCGATCGGGCCGCAATGTGGGCGAGGGTTTCCATGAAAAATACGGCGATTCCCATGCCGAGATCCATGCCCTAAAGCGTGCCGGTCGCCGCGCGCACGGCGCGGTGCTGTATGTGACGCTTGAACCGTGCGCAACGTGGGGAAAAACGCCGCCATGCATCGAGGCCATTGTGCGTGCCGGGATCCGGGAAGTTAAAATCGGAAGCCTCGACCCCAATCCGCGCAATCATGGAAAAGGGATCGCTGCCTTAAAAAAAGAAGGCATTCGTGTTCAAAGCGGGATCCTTGCCCGTGATATCCAAAAACAAAATGAGGCCTTCTTCAAATTTGTGAGCGCCAAGCGCCCCTTTGTTATTCTCAAGATGGCGCAATCGCTCGACGGAAAAATCGCTACGCGAAATGGGCGATCGCGCTGGATTTCTTCACCTGCTTCGCGAAAATTTGTTCATCACCTTCGCGCCGAACAAGACGCAATCCTCATCGGCAAGAACACGCTTCTTTTGGACAATCCAAAATTGTCACCCGGATTGAAAAAGGCGGATCCGGAAAAACCTTGGCGCATTGCGCTGGCTCCGAATGGAAAAACTCGTCCGAATGCGCGCATTTTTTCCGGCAAACAACTTACAATGCTCGTCGTTCCTGAAAAGAAGTTTTCTTTGCGACCAGCGAAGGCCGGCGCAGGTGCGCCGGCACTCAATCGGATCATCCTACCTGTCCGCCAAATCCGGGGACGGTTCGATGTGAAGGAACTTCTCAAAAAATTGGGTTCGCTGGGGGTTGCAAAACTTTTAGTGGAGGGCGGCGGAGAGCTTGCCTGGTCGCTTTTCGATGCCGGCCTTGTGGACCGCGCCTACTGGATCATTGCTCCAAAAATCATCGGCGGGCGGGAAGCCAAGAGTTCAGTGGAGGGAGAAGGCGTAGGTTTACCTTCGCAGGCCTTCGGTCACCGGCTTATCGATTGGCGCCGGCTGGGAAGTGATTTGCTGGTTCAAACGGAGCCCTAATGTTTACCGGGATCGTTCAAAATCAAGCGACAGTG
>ORMF010315404.1_pt1 | contig 15628 bp, 12 predicted proteins | sample 1779871 | NCBI WGS metagenome assembly ORMF01 (sample SAMEA104232316, study PRJEB22302) | groundwater metagenome | biome: forest; feature: aquifer; material: groundwater | place: USA | collected 2011-08-07 | depth 5.4 m | reverse complement strand
GGAATTATTTCAGCTGCGAGAATGTTTGTGCCAATATTTGTAGATCCTTTAGGAGAGAAAGTAATGTTTTGTGTTTTTTCTTCTTGTTTAGGGTCAACTGTAAGCGTAATCTTTGCACTAGTCTGAAAAATAAATGCAAAGAAAAACACTAAAAACAAAATTAATCCTCCAATTGAAAGAGCAATAAATTTAATGTCTTTTACGCTTTTTACTTTAAGTAAAGGAAGAAGCATTAAGAAATACTTTTTTAATACTGGAATTAAATCTATAGAGACTTTTTTTGCCTGACTTGCAGTTTCAACTGCGACTTCTGGCATTCCCTGTCTTTCTTCTTCTAATTTTACCTCTTCTGGGATTTCTTGTGATCTGAATTCAAGTTCTTGTTTAGGTAGATCTTCTACCGATTCCACTTTTGGAATAGGAGATTTTGTTTTTGCAACGTCACCAGAGCTAAATCCAAAAAATTCCAATGATGAGTCTTTTCCTACGTAATCCAATTTGTGTTCTCCATCTTCTGGTTCAAATGGTTTTGGTTTTATATTTCCTTCTGTGTCTTCGTCTGTTTTTATAACATCGGGTTTTTGTTCTTGCTGTTCAAAATCTCTTGAAATAGTTTGGGTATGGTCAAAGATAAGCTCTGTTCCCATTTGAGTGGCTGCGCCAAGGAGAACTGCTTTGACATCTGCATCTTGCGGAAGACTTAATATCTGAGGAATGTGTAAAAAGGGAAGACTCTTACTCCATTTGTGGTTCATAAATTCCTGGGTAAGTTCATCTTCTTCGCTGTCCATTAAAATTATTCTTGCAGGCATTACTTCTGGTATTTGGAAGTGTTTTAAAACAGTATCTACTGTATATGATGCTGATTCATGGATTTCCGAGGATCTTACCTCCATTATTTTTCCTGCTCTAATTAAAGACACTGTTAAATATTTTTTACCAACATTAACAAGTATTGCTGTAACAGGAGCACCTTCGTCTTTTTGGATTAAATTTACAACGCTTTCTGTAAAGACTAAAAAGCCTATTGGATCTAGGGATAATTCTTCTCCTGCCTTTTTAAGTTTTTCCAAATATTCTTTTTTAATCTTATTATCCTCAACCCAGGCTTCTTTTAAGCCAAATATAGTTTTATGGGTTTCAATGTTTTGAGGAAGTACTTCTTCAGCAGCTGTTATTGCTTTATCTAATACATTTAAAAATTCTTCAGTAGAGGAATCTTCAATAGTGTTACTGAATTCTTCTTCAGCTTCGTTTAAGTATTTGATTGTAGTGCCTATTTTTTCAAATACAACGGCTTTAGCTTTTTCGTTTCTTAAAATGAGTGAAAGAAAATATTCTGATTTTCCTTTTTTCTCAAGAAAGGGCAGTTTGGTAATATTCATATCATTCTACTTTTGCGTATATTCTTTTATATCCTTTTCCTAAATTCTCCTGCTTTACTATTTTAAAACTTTTAATTGCTCCAGTAAAGTCAATATGTGGTCCTCCGCAAAGTTCCTTGGAATAATCTCCTATAAAATACACTTTTACCTGTGTCTGGTATTTCTCATCAAATAGTCCTATTGCTCCGATTTCCTTGGCTTTCTCAAGCGGCATTATTTCAAAACGGACTGGTAAATTGTCCTTTATCTTTTCTCTGACTATTTCCTCAACCTTTTTAAGTTCTCCCTCAGAAAGCATTTTATCGTGGTTAAAATCAAAGCGGACACGCTCAGAAGTGATATTACTTCCAGATTGATGGAGTTTATCTCCAAAGATGTCACGAAGTGCTTGGTGTAGCAGGTGGGTTGCAGTATGTCCTTTTATTGTTAATTCACTGGTATCAGCAAGTCCTCCTTTAAACATGCCAGAAGAGGCAGTTTTAGAGAGATTTTTATGTTTTTTCATTAAATCGGCAAATTCCTGGTCGTTAAATGTGTATCCCATGCTTTTTATCTGGGTTGGGGAAAGACCGTAGGAAGTATATAAATTAAATGCGTCTTCACTGCTTATTTGTACATTTTCTCCCATAATTTCATCTCCAGTTTTATTGTATTTCCTGCTTAACATTTTCTTTGCTTCAAATACCACCTTTTTATATTTTTGGCTTTCTTCTAATATGGAATTTTTAATATGTTCAAAGTTTTCTTTAAGGCTAGGATCTGTTTTAGAGCATTCATCTACAATTGCTTCTAAGATTTGTTCTAGTTTTCTTCCATCAATTTCTCCTAAGTGATCAACAGCGCGCCTGATTAATCTTCGCAAAATATATCCTCTTTCTTTATTTGATGGTATTACTTTTGCATCAAGTAGATAGACACAAGCACGTAGGTGGTCTGCAATTATTCTAAATTGTTCTAGGTTATCTTTATATGATTTTGAAGTTGCTTGTTCGATTTGCTCAATAATGGGTTTAAACAAAGAAGTTTGGAAAATATCGCTTTGGTTTTCAACTGCAGCCAGAAGTCTTTCTAATCCTCCCCCAAAATCTACATTTTTATTTGGTAGTTCCTTAAATCCATCCTCTGTTTTTATGTATTGCATAAAGACGGAATTCGCAATTTCTAGAAACTTTCCACATTCACACTTTGTTGGATCATCCCCATCGCATTTATCACTGTGTTCAATATCATCAAGCCTAAAATATACTTCTGTATCTGGTCCGCCTGGTTCACCAACAGGCATTTTATCAGGAGTTCCACTTCTTGACCACCAGTTTTTGGATACATCTCCTTTAAATATCTTAGGTTCCATTTTCTCTTGTTCAAATATTTTTCTCCAGATTTGTTCAGACTCAGAATCAAATTCAACATGTTCATCTCCTGCAAAAACAGCAACATAGAGTTTTTCTTTTGGAAGCCTAAGTTCTTTTGTTAGGAATTCCCAAAGCCAGGGGATTTCTTCGGATTTAAAATAATCTCCTAAGGACCAGTTGCCTAACATTCTGAAAAAAGTAGTGTGTCTATTGTCTCCAACTTCCTCGATGTCTACTGCCCTGAAACAGTTTTGTACATCAACAAGCCTATTTCCAGAAGGATGAGACTCACCAAGTAGATACGAGATTAATGGTTGCATACCAGAGGAAGTAAAAAGTGTTGTTGGATCATTTTCTGGAACTAAAGGAGAGTTAGCAATTTGCTTATGTCCTCTTTTTTCAAAAAAAGAAATGTAGATGTCAATTATTTGTTTTGCTGTCATGGGTAAATTATATCAGATTATTATAGTAAGATTTATTTCAAAGAAGATTTTCTTTTGTGTGATAGTTTTTTAATTTCGTATTCTCTTTTTAAGGCATCGCTTCTAGTTTTATATTCTTCAAAATATATTAGTTTAACCGGTCTTTTACTTCTTGTATAAACTGAGCCACCTTTTATCAACCCATTATGTTGTTTTAATCGTTTGTCTAAATCTTTAGCAATTCCGCAGTAAAATGAGCCATCAGAGCATTTAAGGAGATAAACAAAATAATCCACTAAGCTATTTTAGCTCATTCTTTAATATTTAATCTTAAAGCAGTATAATTCAAGGTAAATAATACTATGAGCAAATCATTTACTATTCATGATTTACCACTTGAAGAGCGACCGCGAGAGAGATTAGTTAAATTTGGTGAGCATTCGCTTTCAATACAAGAGCTTTTACAACTGATTTTAGGTCGTGGCATTGCGGGCGAATCCGTCGCTGTAACTGCCCAAAAACTCCTAACCCATTTTGGTAGCTTACAGAAACTTTCAGAAGCCAGCATTGAAGAACTTTCTCAAATAAGAGGAATAGGTCTTGCTAAAGCTTGCCAGATAAGAGCCTGTTTTGAGATAGCAAGAAGAATATATAACAATGGTCAGACTTCAAACGATAAACAGAAGGCAAAAACAATTTTATCAGCTGAAGATGTTTATAAGCTGGTTAAATCCAAGCTTAAAAATTACACCAAGGAACATTTTTTTGTTTTATCTTTCGATACCAGAAGTAAATTTTTAGGAATTGATGAGATTTCTGTAGGAACATTAAATGCAAACCTGGTCCATCCCAGAGAAACTTTTGAAGCAGCCATTCACCGTCACAGCGCCCAAGTTATAATTACCCACAACCATCCGTCGGGAAACCCGGAACCTTCAAAAGAAGATTTAGAAATTACCCAAAAACTGGTAGAATCAGGGAAAATTTTAGGGATAGAAGTTGCAGATCATGTCATTATTACAAATAAAATTTATTTAAGTTTTAAAGAGGAGGGTTTAATTTAATGTCAAGTAACAACGGAGAGATAGAAAAAAGACTTTGGGATGCGGCAGACTCGCTGCGAGCTAACTCAGGACTGAAGGCTTCTGAGTATTCTGTTCCTGTTTTGGGGTTAATCTTTCTAAGATTTGCTGATTATAAATTTGGTTTAGCCGAGCAAAAAATTGCTAAAAACGAAAGCAACCGTCGCCCAATCAGTAAAATTGACTACCAGGCGCGAGGCGTTTTATATCTTCCTTCCCAGTCTCGTTTTTCTTATCTTCTTAATTTACCCGAAGGTTCAAATATAGGTGAGGCAGTAAATAAAGCAATGGAAGCAGTAGAAGAGGAAAATGAGGACTTGAAGGGAATTTTACCTCGAAACTATGGTCTATTGGATAATAAAACGCTGGTGGAACTGCTTAAAACCTTTAACTCAATACCTATGGATGTTGAAGGCGATATGTTTGGGAAGATTTATGAATATTTCTTAGGTAAGTTTGCTATGTCTGAAGGGCAAAAAGGTGGAGAATTCTTTACCCCAACTTCGATAGTCAAATTAATTGTACAAGTAATAGAACCTTACAAGGGAAGGATTTTAGATCCGGCTTGTGGTTCCGGTGGCATGTTTGTGCAAAGCGCCTATTTTGTAGAAAATCATAAGAAAAATCCCAATTCCGAGATTGCTGTTTACGGGCAGGAAAAAACTAATGAAACCGTCCGTCTTTGTAAAATGAATTTAGCGGTTCACGGATTATCAGGAGATATTAGAGAAGGGAATACTTATTACAATGATATTCATCAAAGCGTGGGTAAGTTTGATTTTGTCATGGCCAATCCTCCATTTAATGTTGATGGGATAGACAAGGAGCGTATCAAAGATGATCCCCGATTTCCTTTAGGTATTCCAAAGGTAGATAACGGAAACTATCTTTGGATTCAGGTTTTTTATAGTTCATTAAACGAGAAAGGCCGGGCCGGATTTGTTATGGCTAACTCTGCTTCAGATGCCAGATCTTCGGAGCTGGAAATTAGAAAAAAGTTAATAGAAGAAGGAATTGTTGATCTGATAATTTCCGTGGGGCCTAACTTTTTCTATACAGTAACTTTGGCTTGTACTCTGTGGTTTTTAGATAAAGATAAGAAAAATACAAACAGAAAAGACAAGGTACTTTTTATTGACGCCAGGAATATTTTTAAACAAATTGACCGTGCCCACCGCGAGTTTACTCCAGAACAAATTGAAGAAATATCTAAAATTGCCCGCCAATATCGAGGTGAAGAGAAAGGATATAAAGATGTTGTAGGTCTTTGCAAAGTAGCCACTATCTCCGAAATTGAGTCTCAAGGTTGGAGTTTAAATCCCGGGAGGTATGTTGGAGTGCCGGAGGAAGAGGATGACGGCATCCCCTTTGCCGAAAAAATGCAAAAGCTGGAAGCAGAGTTAAAACAGTATTTTTCAGAAAGTGAAAAACTAGAAAAAGAAATTTTGGAAAATTTAAGAAAGGTTAAGATATGAAAAAAATTATTGCCAAAGGAATCAAGGTTTATACCTTCAAGCAAAACGAAACAGATTATATTTCGTTAACCGATATCGCCAGGTATAAAGATAAAGAGCGGACAGAATATGTGGTTCAAAATTGGATGAGAAATAGAGATACTATCGAATTTTTGGGAATATGGGAAAATTTGTATAATCCAAATTTTAAACACATCGAATTCGATGTGTTTAAAAACCAGGCGGGCACAAACAGTTTTTCCCTCACGCCAAAGCGCTGGATAGAGTCAGTTAATGCTATTGGATTGATTAACAAAGCAGGTCGTTATGGTGGTGGAACATTTGCCCATAAAGATATTGCTTTTGAATTTGCGTCCTGGATTAGTGCCGAATTTAAACTTTATCTAATCAAGGAGTTTCAACGTCTTAAGGCCGAAGAAAATGAGAGGCTTACTTTGGGTTGGGATGTTAGGCGTCAGCTAACGAAAGTAAATTATCGGATTCATACAGATTCTATCAAGGAAAATTTAATTCCTCAATCAGTCACCAATAATCAAGCCAAAATTATCTACGCATCTGAAGCGGATATTCTTAATATGGCTCTATTTTGCAAGACTGCCCAGGATTGGAGAGATGAAAATAAAGGAAAAGAAGGTAATATCCGTGATTATTGCGATGTTACACAACTGGTAGTTTTGGCCAATCTCGAAGGTATCAACGCCGAGCTAATTCGTCAAGGTTTATCCCAATCGGAAAGATTAATTAAATTAAACGAAATTGCAATCTCTCAAATGAGATCACTTCTTGGTAACCCAACAATTAAAAAATTAGCCGAAAAAGGCGGAAAGTAATATGCAAATTCAAGTTCAAAAATTAGAAAAAGAAATTTTGGAAAATTTAAGAAAGGTAAAAATATGATTTTAAGATCAACCTTTATTAAAAACTTTCGTTCAATAGAAGAAGCTACGATTGATTTTGTTCCGAGTTGCCGAGTACTCGTTGGTATCAACGAATCTGGAAAATCTAATGTACTAAAAGCGCTACGATTGTTAGACCCAGGAGTCTCTTTTGACAATGCTGATATCAGACAACCATTACCCAGTGAAGGAAGCATAAGTGAATCCTGTATACGGTTTACCTTTGCATTAGAAGAATCCGAAATAGAAGAAGTATATAAAAATATATTGCCAAAGGTTTTAATTAAAGATAATTCAAGGTCAGTTTTAAAAACAGAGAGTCAAGAGTTAAATTTAAAGGATACATGTCATTTGAAAGATGATGGAATCTATAAGATAGATATTAAGGATCAGAAAAGAACCCCTACCCATAGCATGCTTTCTGAAGAATATGCAATTTTTGGTAATTGGAAAAAACCAAAAGAGGGTACTACTTTTACAGTCCAACCCCAAAACGGAGATAATCAAAATATTTCCAGCTTTCTACTAATAAATACTGATGACTACCAGGAAATTCCTACAGAAGAACTTGAAGATATTGATACAGCTTACCTAAATCGCATTATTGGAGATGAGATTGTAAAAATAATATACCAGAAACTACCTCCTGTCATTTTCTGGGAATATAACGAAGATAATCTACTGCCGCCATCGGTTGTTATAGAGACATTTACCACTAATCCCGATAGCTGCGTACCGCTTAAAAATATGTTTCTATTAGCTGGGATATCAAATATCAGCGAAGAGATTAATAAGGAGCGGCAGACATCTCCTAACGCATTTCGTAACCTACTTCGCAGAGTTGCTAAACATACCACCACTCACTTTCGCAATGTTTGGAAAGAGTATAAGGATATTAAGTTTTCTTTGGAACCCAACGGAGAAAATATTGATTGTGGTATTGAGGAAGAAAATATTTATAACTTTTCACAAAGAAGCGATGGATTTAAGAGATTTGTTTCATTTCTATTAATGATTTCCGTAAAAGCAAAAAAGGCATTACTTGAAAACACGCTTTTGTTAGTTGATGAGGCGGATAGTAGTCTTCATCCCACAGGGGCAAGATATCTAAGGGAAGAGTTAATTAAAATCTCGGAAAATAATTACGTCATTTATAGTACACACTCCATTTTTATGATTGATAGGAACAATATTGGTAGGCATTATATTGTAGAGAAGAGTAAGGAAAAAACATATTTGGTAAGCGTGGACGAATCAAATATTACGGATGAGGAAGTTATATACAATGCAATTGGTGCGAGTATTTTTGAATCATTAAAACCTCACAATATCCTTTTTGAAGGATGGAAAGATAAGCATCTATTCCAAGTAGCTATTAACACTGTCCCGTCATCCTACAGAGGTATGAAAAAGATATTCAAGGATATAGGTTACTGTCATGCACATGGAGCAAAGAGTATAAAAAATGTTACGCCAATGCTTGAGTTGGGCCAGCGCGAATGTTTTATATTAACCGATGCTGATGATCCTGCTAAACAACACCAGACGGAATATGAACAAAATCATGGATACGGAGTTTGGAAACGTTATGACCAAATTAATACTACAGATGTAGTGACCTCTGAAGATTTTATAAAAGGCACTGTAGTTGTAAAAGCTCTTAAGGAAGAGCTCAAAAAATATCCAAGTATTCAAATTAACACAGATCCTCAAATACAAAATACCTCAGGTAAGTTAAATGTTATTACTGCTTGGTTAAAACAAAATAGTGTATCTGATAGTGACTGTAAATTAATCATTGATCAAACAAAGAATAATATTTTTACCAATCTCAAAGCAGTAGATATTGAAAACTTATATTACGAATTTTTAAAAGCATTAGGAGAGGAAATAAAAAGGATATGGCAGATTTAGTAATCAAAAATATAAACTGGCAAAAAGTTAAATTAGGAGAATTAGCAGACCTGATTCCAGGATTTGCTTTTAAAAGTGGCGATTTTACTACTGCTGGGACGCCCGTGATAAAGATAAGAAACATAGCATCAGGCACTTTAACTTTAGATAATCTTGAGTATTTCGCAGGAGATATGAACAGTTTAGATAAATACAAAATTAACAAGGGAGATATATTGGTTTCAATGACTGGTTCTCATGTTTCACAATGGTCTTCAGTAGTTGGGAAGATAACAAGAAACAATGAAAACCAAGTTTTTTTAATGAATCAAAGAGTAGGGAGAATAAAACCTAATCCAGCTAAAGTCGATAATGACTTTCTCTACTACAGTTTGCATAATGACGAGACAACTTTGAATTTAGCAAATAGAGCTGGAGGCAGTGCAAACCAGGCTAATATATCACCCGAAATAATTAAATCCCTAGAAATCATCATCCCAGAGTTGGGGGAACAGAAGAAAATAGCTTCTATCCTTTCCTCTTTTGATGACAAGATTGAGATAAATAATAAAATTGCAAAAACTTTGGAAGAAATGGCACAGGCTATTTTTAAAGAATGGTTTGTCCATTTCCACTTCCCGGGTTATAAAAAAGTCAAAATGGTTGATAGTGGTACTGAATATGGCATGACTCCAGAGAATTGGGAGTCAAGAAAGCTGGGGGATAAATTAAACATTTTAAAGGGAAAAAATATTACAAAAAACACAATAACACATGGAAAAATTCCTGTCGTGGCTGGGGGATTAAATCCTGCTTATTATCACAACAAAGCTAATGCTCAGTGCCCTGTTATTACTATTAGTGCTTCTGGAGCAAATTCTGGTTTTGTAAATTTATATCAGGAAGATGTCTGGGTATCTGATTGTTCGTATATAGATAGAAAGACAACATCTTTTGTTTACTTCTATTATTTATTTCTAAAAAACAAACAGATAGAAATAACAGGATTACAGAGAGGATCGGCTCAACCTCATGTATATCCTAAAGATTTAATGCAATTAACAATAATAGATATTCCAGAAATGCTAACTAATGCTTTTGAACAGAAGGTTGAATTGATGTTTGGTGCTTTGAAAAATCTTAAGAATCAAAATCAATGTCTACGACAAACCCGTGATTTGCTTTTGCCAAAATTAATGAGAGGAGAAGTAAGAGTATGAGTTATCCTTTAATAATTTTAGGAGCAGGTGCGTCAATGGATTACCTAAGAGCTGACGATCACATTGAGCATCGCAATAACAACTATTCTAAATATAGAGCACCTTTGATGTATCAACTTTTTGATGATACGAGATTTCATGAAGTATTATCTAGACATCCAGAAATTGATTCGCTGGTATCTGATGCAATGAACGCGATGAGCAGGTCAAACGCAAATTTTGAAGATTATCTCACTAATGCAAGAGATAATCTTGCTAAAAACAATCCAACAATTTATTCGCAGCTTCTCTCGCTCATTTTTTATTTAGCTGACTTGTTCAGTGAAATCTCAGAGAAATATTATTACCCAAGGAATCACTATAAAGACCTTCTACATAAAATTGATAATTATTGTGGTGGTCAGGCATGTTTTGTAAACTTTAACTACGACCTTCTTTTGGAAAGGAGTCTTAATGAACACTCAGCTGGAAAATTTAATTATTCAAACTTGGATAACTATACTAATTCGAACATTAAGATTATAAAAATTCATGGTGCATGTAATTGGAGATACAATCCCCAAACGGTTCAATCTAAAGAAACCACTGCAGTAAATTTCTTCTCTAATTTTTCAAAAGAATTGATACTAGGTACTAATAAGGATCAAATTTACCCATTTGCAGATGATATAACAAATGTCAATTTTAACCCCGACTATAGTGAAGGACTGAAAAGCTGGATAGTTAAATTACCTGCTCTCGCTTTACCGTTAAAAAATAAACCAGCAAATTATGTTTGTAACGAATCTCATATAAATATACTTAAAGAGAGTATTAAAAAAGCTGATAGAATTTTAGTTATTGGATGGAGAGGGACGGATCAGTACCTCCTGTCATTGCTCAAAAGTGAATTAGGTGACAGAAAAATTGACGTAACAGTTGTAACTAAACAAACTACCCCAGAATCTACGATTGGATATTTTGTTAACAATGTGCCCCAGTTTGAAATTCATCCTGAAGATGTTAATCAAATAGGATTTTCAGAATTCATGAAAACCGATAACTACGAAAGATTTTTTATGAACCATGCTTAAATATACAGAATCAGATTTAGAACAGGTTACTTTGGAGTGCTTTAAGGAATTAGGTTATGAATAACTATACTGAAGATTTATTAGTGGAGAAACCGACCATTGAACTTTTGGAGAAATTGGGATGGAAACATCTTAATTGTTTTGATGAAAAGTTTGGGGAGGGTGGAACTCTTGGCAGAGAAACTACTAGTGAAGTAATTTTAGTATCAAAGCTTAAACTAACTTTGAAGAAATTAAATCCAAATGTACCGGATGAATTAATTCAACTGGCCATTAATGAAATCACAAAAAATAGAAGCGTGCAAAGCTTGGTTGATGCCAACAAAGAAGTATATAAACTGCTCAAAGACGGGGTGAAGGTAAAGTTGCACACGGCAAACGAAGATAAGATAGAAACCGTCAAGATAATTGATTGGAATAATTCTGGGAATAACGATTATTTCTTAGCTTCCCAATTTTGGATTACCGGAGAAATTTACAAAAGGCGGGCTGATCTGGTGGGGTTTGTGAATGGAATACCACTGGTTTTTATTGAATTAAAAGCTTCTCACGAACGATTAGAAAATGCTTTTGAAAAAAACCTCAGAGATTATAAAAACACCATACCCCAAATCTTTTGGTATAACTCATTTATTATTTTATCCAACGGCAGTAAAAGCAAAGTTGGCACAATCTCCTCTGATTGGGAACACTTTACTGATTGGAAAAAGATTAACTCCGAAGGAGAAGAGGGAATTATTAGTTTGGATACCATGATTAGGGGAACCTGCGCTAAAAAATTGCTTTTGGATATTGTCGAAAACTTTATTCTCTACACCGAGTTTAAAGGAAAAGGGATAAAAATACTTGCTAAAAACCACCAGTATTTAGGCGTAAATAACGCATTTTCAGAAATGGCAGATTCACAAAACAGAAAGAAAAAGCTGGGGGTATTTTGGCATACCCAAGGCAGCGGAAAAAGTTTTTCCATGATCTTTTTTGCTCAAAAAGTATTGCGGAAGCTATTTGGTAATTACACCTTTGTTGTGGTAACAGATCGGGATGAATTGGACCAACAAATTTACAAAAACTTTGCCGGAGTGGCAGTAGTCACAGAGGATGAACACCGAGTTCGAGCAAATTCAGGAGCCGACCTAAAAGTTAAACTTACCGAGGATCATCGCTATATTTTTACCACTATTCAAAAGTTCCATACCTTCAAAAGACAAGTTTACCCTAAATTATCAGATCGCTCTGATGTCATAGTGATGACCGATGAAGCCCACCGTACTCAATATGATGTATTTGCTTTGAATATGAGAAATGCATTACCTCTTGCTTCTTTTATTGGTTTTACCGGCACACCGTTAATGATAGGGGAAGAAAAAACCCGGGAAGTCTTTGGAGATTATATCAGCATTTACAACTTTAAAGAGTCGGCTGATGATAAAGCAACCGTTCCCCTTTACTATGAAAACCGCATCCCTGAACTGCAGATTATAAACTCTAATTTTAACCAAGATATAGAGAGTGTTTTAGAAAGAGCGGAGATAGACGAGGCTCAAGAGGAAAAATTAGAGCGGGAATTTTCCAGAGAATATCATCTTATAACAAGAGATCAAAGATTAGACAAAGTAGCACAGGATATTGTGAAACATTTTATGGGAAGAGGATATATGGGTAAAGCTATGGTCGTTTCAATTGATAAGGCAACTGCTATCAAAATGTATGAAAAAGTTAAAAAATATTGGCCGCAAAGCTTACAAGAACTTAAAAACTCGTTAATTTCCGTATCAAGTAACGAAGAGCGGGAGGATTTAAAAAAGAGGATTAAGTTTATAGAAGGGTCAGATATGGCCGTGGTGGTATCACAATCTCAAAATGAAGTTGAAGATTTAAGCAAAATTGGGTTAGATATTTTACCTCTACGAAAAAGGATGCTTAAGGAGGATTTAGCAACGAGATTTAAAGACCCTAACGACAATTTTAGAATCGTATTTGTTTGCGCTATGTGGATGACCGGTTTTGACGCGCCTTCCTGCTCAACGCTATATCTGGACAAACCGATGCGAAATCACACTTTAATGCAAACAATCGCTCGGGTAAACCGGGTTTTTCAAAATAAAACAAATGGTTTGATTATTGATTACTTGGGTATATTTAAGGATTTGCAGAAAGCCTTGGCATTTTATGGATCTGGACCAATAGGAGGAATAAATGCCGGAGAAATGCCCGTGCAGGATAAATCCGTACTGGTAAAACAGTTAGAGAATTTAATAGGTCAAGCTCAAATATTTTGTGATGATAACCATACAAATATTGAAGCTATCATTAAAGCTGACAAGTTTGAATCAATCAGGTTAGTAGATCAGGCGGTTGAGCAGATTTTGGTAAGTGATGCAACTAAAAAGGAATTTTTATCCCTCGTTTCAATAATTGACAGCTATTACAAGGCCATTTTACCAGACCCCAAAGCTAATGATTTTAAACCTATTCAGCAGACTTTAAATGAGATAGCCAAAAAAATAAAAACCTTAGGGCCAAGTGTGGACATCTCAGAGATAATGGGAGAGGTCGAAAATGTTCTGGATAAGTCTGTTTCTCCGGCAGGATATGTGATTAGAGAACCTCAAATTAAGTATGGAGTCAGTAAACAAGTTGATTTAACAAAGATAAATTTTAACGCTCTGAGAAAAAAATTTGAACAGGGACAAAAGCGGGCGATGATAGAAAGACTTAAAAATCAAGCAGAGGGCATGTTGGAAGAGATGATAGAAAAAAACAGAACTAGAATTAATTTTTTGGAAAAACTACAACAACTGGTAGAGAAATATAATAGCGGTTCATATAATGTTGAGGTCTTGTTTGATGAATTAATTAACTTTACTAAAGAATTAGAAGAGGAGGAAAAAAGAGGATTAAGAGAACAGTTATCAGAAGAGGAACTGGCGATTTTTGATATTTTAACCAAGCCGGATATGAAACTTTCGGAGAAACAAAAGAAAGAAGTAAAAGCCATCGCAAAGCAGCTTTTAAATAAACTCAAGCAGGAAAAGATAGTGCTTGATTGGAGGAATAAACAGCAAGCCAGGGCTGATGTTCAGTTGACTATTGAAAAGGTACTAGATCAATTGCCAGAGAATTATAGCAATAGTATTTATCAACAAAAGTGTAATCAAATCTACCTACATATTTATGACTCTTATTACGGACAAGATAAAAACATTTACCAGGAGAGTGCTAGAGCTTTTTAATTCTGTCTTCGGCAAATGCATGAAAGGAGAAATGGATGAATAAACAAATAACAGAACAATATGTTCAAAAAATAATACTAGATTATTTAAAAACGAAAGGTTGGGATTATAACGTTAAAGCAAAAGCTATCCACGAACATGGATGTGACATTATAGTTACAGATTCTCACAATAAGAATAAGGCAAGAAGGTTTTTAATTGAGTGTAAAGGAAAATCTTATTCGAAATCTGCCCGTTCTGTTTCCGAAAACGCTTTTGTTTATTCGCTCGGTCAGTTGGTGACTAGAATGAAGGTAATCGCCAGACATGCCTATAAGTACGGAATTGGACTACCTGAAAATAGCGCGAATAAAGCACTAAGAAGGATTCCGTGGCAAGTTGCTAGGCATCTGTGCTTATATGTTTTTTCTGTCGATGATAATGGTAATGTTAAGGAATATTCCCCAAGAGATTTTAAAAGAATACAAAAAGGATTACGACCAAGAAATAAGCTGGGGATTTTGCAGAAGAAAGTAGGCTAAAAATGAGACATTTTGATTTGTCACTCCTCCAGAGGCGGGCAGGAGTTGCATGTCAACAAAGGCTACAGGAATGGACTTAATATAAAATGATAAATATTATTGAAAGACAATTTTATGTCGTTATCTTAATTTGGTAGTATGATAATATTTCTGCAAGATCTCTTTTTGTTACCTTACTTAGGTCGGGAAGCTCTCTTTTTAATTTAGTCAATGTATAGCCCATTCCAATTAGAGCCATTACCCTAGCAACAGGAATTCGAGTGTTCTTAATTACTGGTTGCCCGCTTAAAATTTTTGGTTTTTTTTCAATTATGTCTGGCATGTTGATTCCAATTTATAACATGATGGAGTTTTTGTCAAATATTTTTTCTTAGCTATTTATTTCTTAATCGCTTTTCTGTTTTCCTCTTTAAGCTTTTAAACACTTTTTGTAAAAAAACGGAACCTGAAACTTCGGGATCAGAGAAATCAGACCATTTAAAAGCTGAGTGTTCTTTACTTAATCTAATATCTCCTATTTCTTTTAAATTAGCCTTATAAACTATTCTTACGGCCTGTTTTTTTGGACTTACATGAGAAATTACACAAAAAGGATTTAATACTTCTACGCTTAAACCAACTTCTTCCATAACCTCTCTTTTTAAAGAGTCTTTCGGATCTTCTCCATAGTCCATTTTTCCGCCTGGAACTTCCCAAACTCCCGGCATTGAATCATCTTCAGATCTTTTAATAAACAAATAGTTTCCGCTATCGTCTTTTATCAGCGCATATACTGATGTATATATTTTATTTTTCATATTTCACCTCCTTTATTTAATGGGGATATTTGGGGGCATAAAAAATGCAGCCCCAATAGGCTGCAATGGTCTCCCGATTTTATTCGGAACGCTAAAGCCATTAATAGTATAGAATAAGCCAATAGGTAAGTCAAACAAATGTGCTGGTTGCCTAGATACCGTACAGTGCTCCTTTCTGTTGTTGCATCAGCATATTAACATACTCTCCGGGCTTTTTGTAACCTAGGGACCTATGATATCTTTTGTAATTGTACTTTTCATTAAACAGGAGACACTGTT
>ORMF010030457.1_pt1 | contig 15631 bp, 13 predicted proteins | sample 1779871 | NCBI WGS metagenome assembly ORMF01 (sample SAMEA104232316, study PRJEB22302) | groundwater metagenome | biome: forest; feature: aquifer; material: groundwater | place: USA | collected 2011-08-07 | depth 5.4 m | reverse complement strand
TCTTTGGTGACGGATTTGGATCAGTGGAATCAAGGCACCAATGTTTTGACGATGATGACCTTGCATACCGCCAAGGGGCTTGAATTCCCGTATGTGTACATGGTGGGCTTGGAGGAGGGGATTTTCCCGAATGTGAAGGCGTTGACCGATGATGCCAACGAACTCGAGGAAGAACGCCGGCTTTGTTATGTCGGGGTGACGCGCGCCAAAGAGCGTTTGTTCCTGAGTTATGCCCGGGAGCGCCTGCTTTACGGCAGCCGGCAGTTCAATTTACCCTCGCGGTTTTTAACGGAAATTCCGGCCGAGCTGTTACATTTTGAGCGTCCGGGGTCCGGTGATTTTGCGTCTAAAAGTGTAGACGAGACGTTGCTGGATGACGATTTACTGATTGAGTTTGAAGATTAACTATTTTAAATCAATGTAACCCATTGTATTTAAATGGGTTATAGATATTTCCTACCGATGTCCATTCTGGTTTTCCACCCTAACCTCATTTGAAATAAGCCTTTCCCGCAGGTACACTTGAAGCAGCGAACTAATGCTTTTGTTAAAGCCATTAGTAAGTCGCTAAACTGGAGTTTGAAGTGCGCTTGCGAAAAACACTTAGCCTCGCGACGTGTGTGATCTGGATTATGACAAATTCAGGTTTCAGCATGACTCCGCCTAATCTTGAAATTGTCCCGCAGCGCGAGACCCCGTCTTTCCTTCAAATTGAAATTCCGGATGAACTCGCCAAAGTGGAAGAAGTTTATGAAGCGCCGGCCAAGCTCGAGCCGCGTCTGCTTTTGCATATCCAAAATGCGCACGGCAATTACCAGGCCCAGACCAAAATCAAAGAACTCTTGTCCTATTTGCACGATACTTATGGTTTTGACCTGCTCTTTGTCGAAGGTGCGGCGGAAGACCTGAATCCTGAATATCTTAATTTTTTTCCGGAACCGGAGAAAAATCTTGAATTAGCCAAGGTGCTGGCCAAGAAAGGTCAAATGACCGGCCCGGATCTTTTCCTGATGGAATCGCCTAAAGACGTCGTGGCGGTCGGGATCGAAGAGCCGGAGCTTTATCGCGGGAACTATCAGGCTTTCAAGAAGGTCTATAACAGCCGGTCCGACATCGATTTATTCCTGGATACCCTGATCTCAAAACTCGATTTGCTCTCCTCGCGTTATTTTAACCCCGACACGCGCAACATGCTGCAGGAGTGGAAAAAATTTCAGGATGGCCAGCGCGATTTCCTGCCGTACATGAAAGGGCTGTCACGGAATGCCAAAAAAATTCTGGATCTTGATTTGGAAAGCCTCTTTGCGCAATTAGAATGGCCGCAGTTGACGCGCCTTTTGGCCATGCAGGCGATGGAGAATGAAATCAACCGCGAGCAGGCGATGGCGGAAAAAAAGAAACTGCTGGAATTTTTGAAAGCCAAGGAGATTTCGCAGCCCATTATTCAGGGCGTTGAGCGGCTTGAAGAAAAACGCATTTATATGAACCGGTTGAAAAAGGACGAGAAACAAACCCAGTATGTGCCGCGGCATTTGCTGGAACGCCTGATTGATGAAGCGGGCTCCAAAGGGTTTAAGTTTCAGGATTATCCCGCTTTCAGCCTTTATGCGGGGTATCTCATTCTGGAGAGCGAGATTGAATCGCGGGCTTTGTTTGAAGAAGTGGAACGGCTTTTCCAGAAAATCCTGGATGAATTGACCGTGACCGAAGAAGAAAAGGATCTCCTGGAGCTCTTCCGCGATGCGGAGCTGCTGCGCAAACTGCTTTATCTGGAGGTTACGCGCAAGGAATGGGCGCGTGCGTTTTACCGGATCGATTGGATCCGGCCGTCCAGTATGGTGAAACGCCTCATGGCGGTTCAGGAGCGCTTAAACTCGGAAGCGGGACAGCAGTTTCGCGAAGCGATCACGCCCAAAATGTTTACCAATTTAAACCCGCTCGGCCCGGTTTTTGATGCCGCTTTTCAATTTTATGATTTTGCCCGCAAACGGGAAGCCTCTTTCCATTACCGGATTGGAGATGAAATGAAAAACAGGAAGAAGGATAAAGCAATCTTGATTACGGGAGGATTCCACACCAGCGGCTTGATGGAGCTTTTCAAGGAGGATGAAGTCAGCTACGGCATCCTGACGCCGCAAATGACCACCGCGGACGGCCGCGAGCAGTATATAGCGTCGATGTTGCAAAATCATCCGTCGATGTTTGATTTGGCCAATTTGGAAGTATTTAATTTGCTGCAATCGCTTGAAAGTATTGAGCAATTGGACGGCGATATGACGCAAGTGCTTCTGGATAAACTCGAAGCTTATTTTCAACTCGCGGCTTTCAGCAGCCCCGATGACGCAAAAATACATCTGGCCCATATCAATGACAATCCACTTTTCCGGGATAAGCTTGAGGTTTTTTTGAATACGGCTGACCCTGAAAATCTGAGCATAACATTCCGGCTTTTTGGACAAACGTATCGAAAGGCGGAAGGTGAAGTTTTTGTGCCGCTTCTTCGGGATTCTAACAAGTTATTGAAACCTGTCGGCTATATCAAAATAAATCCGCTCCCTGCGGGCGTTCAGCGGGAAGGATTGAGAGCGGCATCTGACGCCCTCGTTCGGCGCGATACCGCAGTGCGGACGGATCGTGCGGAGCGGCAGATCGGTGACGATGGCGCAGTCGCAATTGAGATTTCAACCGATGGAACGCCTGATGCTATTCAAGAGCGTCTAAAAAAAGTCATGCAGCAGTTAGATCGCACCGATCTTGATTCCGTGGGGGCTGAAAGAGCTCCGTTAGCAGAGGAGTTACAGGATGGCGCGGACCTGTCGTCTTTGCGGGAAGTTCTTAGAAAACCAGTAAGCTTAAAAGACCTGGATAGCCTATTAACGCAATTACGAACTACGGAACCACGTTTTAACGAGACTGTGATTGCTTTACTGCTGAATGGTTTGCTAAAAGGCGCGCGGGAAGATACTGAAGGCTTACAGGCCGTTGCCGGCATCTTGAAAACATTGAACGAACCCGTTAAGAGTGATGCTGTTCGCAACAATCCTGTGATTGATTTTGATTTTCAAGCCGGGGTTGCCACGGTTGTATTAGATTACAATTTCAAGATCACGGCGGATCAAATCGTGATGCTCGGCGATCTTTTGAAGCCGGCGACGAATCAATTTGTCCGGTTGCAGCTGGTGATTCCGACCGACGATGAAGATATGCAAATAAAAATCGATCAAGCCATGCAAGGCGCGCGCGCGATTTGGACGGAACGATTAACACCCATCTTTCGTCAGGCAGGGTTGGATGACCAGGCGATAACAAAGGAAGTCAATGCGTGGATCGACAACCTTTTGGGGCCAAAACCTCGTCTCATCATCCAACCGTCTTCTGAGATGGGTTTGCAAAGTGTCCTGCCCAAACTGATCAATCAGGCAGTGAGTTGGCTTTTTAACTGGATGCGCCAGCTTGGTCGGCCGGTCGAAAGCCGTTCGGAAATTGCGGAAGAGCGTTCTTCGCTTATCTTTCCCGATGGAATCAGAGTGCCCAGTGACGCCTTCAGCGGGCATCATCTAAAGTCCGATGTCCTTATTTCTAAGGACGAAGAAGTTTTGGCGATTGCCGTCGCCGCGGCATTGTTAGCGGTTTATAAAGGTGAACCCCAAGTGATTCGCGAAAAAACTTTGGCGGCCCTGAACAAAATGAAAGACGATGCCTTTGACAAACAGTGGGGTATTGTTCCGCAAAACTGGGACCTTTTTGCCAATGCGGTAGAATCCGCGATTATCGCGTTACAGGCGCAACTTAAGACACAAGCATCCGCGTAATCTTGTCACACTTGCTACTGCGGCAATTCGTGCAGCAATCCTTCCATTTTTTTCTGCGGGATCATATCGCCCAGCCGGTCCGCCACGGGAATTCCTTTTTGAAAAACGGTCCGGGCCTTTTGTTTGTCACCGAGGGCGATGAGCGCTTGGCCAAGCCCCAAATAACTGGAAGAGTGATCTGGATTGACCTCAAGCCCTTTCTCGAAAGCATCCGCCGCATCACGGAACATGCCGGCATTTAAATACGTACTGCCCAGACTGTAATAACCCAGCACATCCGCGGGATCAAATTCGATCACTTTCTTGTAACGCCGGATTTGATCGTCCACGTCCGCCTTCGGTAACGCCGATTTCTTGCTCGTCAGTTCGGCTTTCCAGGTCAGGCGGCGGGCCTCGGTTTGTTCGCGCTCGGCTTCCAGAATCATGCCTTTGGCCATGTAACAGCGGGATAGATTCGTGTGGGCCAGAACCGCGCCCGGGTTGACTTGGATCCAGGCTTTCAGGGCGGCAATGGATTCGTCATAGCGCTTGGCATTGTGCAATACCACGGCCAGCGCTTCATGGGCGTCTTCAAAACGCGGATCCAACGCCAAGGTTTGCCGCAAAAGAGCGATGGCCTCTTCGGCTTGGTTTTGACGATGCGCCAAAAGGGCCTGATGGTAATACGTATCGCGTTCGCTCAAAATTTAGGCGTCCGTGATGCCGAGTTGTTTGCGGCCTTCGGCGCTAATGCGTTCCGGTGTCCATGGTGGATCAAAAACCAGTTGGACTTGCACATCCTTAACCGGGAGTTTGGACAATAGCTTTTGTTTCAAACCGTCGGGAATGGCTTGGGCTGCAGGGCAGGCTTGGGCTGTGAGGGACATGCGGATGTGGATGGCATCATTTTCCGGCTTGATATCAATATCGTAAATCAGCCCTAAATCCCAGATGTTGACGGGAATCTCGGGGTCAAAACATTGCTTGGCCAGTTCGATGACTTGATCTTTGGTGATGGTGCTCATGGAGGCATTGTAAGAAACATTCCACCTCCGGTCAATGCCCGATAAAATTGTATTTACAGCGGAGGAAACCTCGGGCTTGCTGGGGTTTCCGGAGCGGTACCTGCCGTCGCTCCATGCCCGGCAGGTGGCCGAGCGCCTGCCTCCGGACAGGCAGGGCGCGAGGTCCCTTGACTTTAGAGAGGGAGCCGTTAAAATTGGCCGGATGAAAGGCAAGCGCATACAAAATATTCCGGTCTGGCTGCATGTCCCGTTAGCCTTCTGGCATTGGTTTGAGACGGCTGTGCTCACGGTGACGTGCTGCCTCATCGGCTGGGTCGTGTTTCCCTTGTCGCTGGTGCTGGATCGCGGTAACGGGCGTTTGATGCATGCCATCGCTGTTCTTTGGTCGCGCCTACTCCTTTTAATCAATCCCTTTTGGCGTGTCAAAGTGAGCGGATTGGAAAACATCGAAAAGGGCCGGCACTATGTGGTCATTGCGAATCATCAGAGCATACTGGATATTCTGGTCATGCTTTCCGGCCTGCCTTTGCATTTCAAGTTTTTATCCAAAAAAGAAGTTTTTCAGATCCCTTTCATCGGCTGGCATATGAAATTAACCGGGTACATTCCTCTGGACCGCGGGAATCATGAGAGCGGCCGCAGTGCCATCGCGATAGCCCGTGCCTGGCTTAATCGTAAAGTGAACGTCGTTTTCTTCCCGGAGGGCACGCGCAGTCTCGATGGCCATATCCGCACCTTCAAACCTGGGGCTTTCAAGTTAGCGCAAGAGCAAAAGATTGCGATTCTTCCGGTCGTGATTGAAGGGACCGGGGATGCCTTGCCTAAGAAATCCTGGATTCTGAAGCAGCGCCGCGATTTTATCCTTTCCATCGGCAAACCGGTTATTCTGGGCGCTCAAGAGTCGGTGCCGCAGTTGATTGAACGCGTCCGGCAAGAAATGATCCAGCGTTTGCAGCAAATCCGGACGGGAACCGTTCCGTCATGAAAGTGGTGACGCTGAATACCTGGAATGAGGAAGGCCCGTGGGAAACGCGCTGGCAGATTGTTTTGAAAGGTTTGGCCGCTGCGCCGCCGGATATCGTCGCTTTTCAGGAAGTAATCAGCCCGGCGTGGGCTCAAACCCTATCCCAGCGATTGGAATTGCCGCATTATGCTTTTGCAGGCAAGGCCTATGGTTTGCTCACCCTCAGCCGCTTTCCTTTGCGGGCCTCGGAGCTGATCCCCTATAAAATCCAATCACCCACAGAAGATTATCCGCGCGGCTTTTTGATGACAACTTGGGATGTCCAAGGGCAATCTCTCCTGATGCTGAATACGCATCTCTCATGGCGTCTGGATGAGGGGCTGACGCGTACCGGGCAAGTAGACGAGTTGCTGCATTGGGTGCAAAGGCATGCGTCTGCGCAAGACCTGATCGCGCTGGGGGATTTCAATGCGCATGAAGATCAACCTGAAATCATCGCCATGACGGCGGTGGGTGGATTTACCGATACTTTCCGGAGGATCCATCCCGAGGATCCCGGTTTGACCTGGGATAACCGGAATACGTATACCGCGCGCCACGGTCTGCCGGACCGCCGTCTGGATTATATTTTTGTCCGCCAGGCCGGCAAAGCGCTGGGGAAACTTCAGGACGCCGCGCTTTGTTTGAACCGGCCCGATCCGGACAAGATTTTTGCCTCGGATCATTACGGCGTATCCGCGGACTTTGCCAAGGCAGCATAAAGATGAGCGTTTCAACCGCGAAGGAATATCAAAGCAAAAAGCAACAGACGCGTTTACTGGGATTGGGGCTCACGCCTGGAGGGCTTTTTTTAATCCTGGTGACGCCGGCGTCCTCCGCGTTCGTGGATTATCTGGCGGACGGACGGCAGTTTTCTCAATATGCCGTGCTGGCAGGCTATTTTTTAGTTTTATCGATCCTGCGGACGCTGTGGGAATTACCTCTGGCGGCTTACTCCGGATTTTGGCTGGAACAACGGTACGGGCTTACCCGCTACCGGTTCACCGGTTGGCTGCGTGATTTTTTGAAGCAAGCGGTGCTGGCTTTTACTTTCTTTCTTATTTTGCTGGAAGGTCTTTATGGTTTGATCTGGCATTTTCCCAACCGGTGGTGGCTTGGGGCGTGGGCCGGTTTTGCCGTCGTGAGCTATGGCGTGGGCAAACTGATGCCGGTGGTCATTGTCCCGTTATTTTATAAATACGGCGAAGTGGCCGATGCCGTTCTAAAAGAACGCATCCGGAGTTTGGTGAGCCGCTTTGGTTTCAAGATTCAAAATGTTTATGCTTTGAATTTAAGCCGCACGACCCGGAAAGCCAACGCCGCTTTAATGGGCATCGGCAAAACCAAGCGGGTGGTTTTAAGCGATACGCTTTTGGCTAATTTTAATCACGATGAAATCATGGCGGTCGTGGCGCACGAATTGGGCCATCACCGTCATCAGGATATTTGGCGACACATGGCTTTTGGGCTCGTTACGTCTTTCGTTACTTTTTGGATTGCCGCGCAAGTTTTAGATCCGGCCGCGAGGGCGTTTGGTTACGGCGGCCAGGGCGATGTGGCCGCCATGCCGGTTTTGTTCCTGATTTTTTATGGGATATCTTTGATTTGGACACCGGCACAGAATGGTTTTTCCCGATGGCTTGAGCGTCAAGCAGATCAGTTTGCCCTTGCCGCGGGGCCCGGACGCGCGGCTTTTGCGGCGTGCATGCGTAAGCTAGCCGAAGTGAATATGTCGGACCTTTATCCGAACTCATTTTACGAATGGTTTTTTTATGATCACCCGGCCATTGGGAAGCGCATCCGGATGGCTGAAGAGGGGATTCCCGTATGATGAAATATCGACAAGGGCTGAGCGTTTTGCTGGCGCTGCTGTGTTTGGGCGCCGAGGATGCGGACCAAAGCGCACGTGAACAGATTCATGACCGCCAGCGCGCGGAGATCGAAAGTTTTTTGCTGCGTGACAGCGGGCAGGCGCAGGTGCCGCAAACCCCGATGGCCATCGAATTGTATAATGATGCCGTCGGCTATTATAAAAAGCGCGATTTTGAGATGGCTAAAATGGCGTTAGCCGAAGCCATGGGATATGACCCGCGCAACCCGCTGGTTCCGCAATTGCTCGGCGAAATCTATTACGCGGAATACGATTTAAAAAAGGCGAAAGAGTATTTTACAAAATCTTATTTACTGCGGCCGGATCCTGAGGTGCGGGAGCGTATCGAAAAAATAAACCGTGAAGCGCCGTTGGAAACCAATTTTCAGACCAAGACAACGGAAAAATTTATATTAAAATATCAGGGGGAAGCCGAATTGGCCGGCGAGGCCATCCAGGAGAAGCTTGAAAAAACCTATGCGATTTTATCCGCAGATTTCGGGCATGCCTTTCGCCAGCCGGTTGTCGTCGTGCTTTATGACCGGGAAGCTTTTTCAAAAATTATGGATGTGCCGCATTGGATCGGGGGCTTTTATGACGGCAAGGTGCGCATCCCGGCTTATCAAGCCGGCATGGCCGAAAAAGATTTGAACCGGATTATGATCCATGAAATGACCCACGCCTTTGTCGCGGAGATGGCTGGCCGGCGAGCGCCGGCGTGGATCAACGAAGGTTTGGCCGAGTATCAGGAAGATCAGTGGGGCGCGCAGGACCGGGTGGTTTTGCAGGCTGCCCTTAAAACCGGGAGCTTACTGCCTTTGGATCAATTAATGCTTGAATCCAAACTGGCCTCGGAACAGGATCCGTTGTATGCGAGTTTATTTTATGATCAATCGTACAGCCTGGTCCGGTACATCGTGAAACAAAAAGGCATGTTCACGGTCAAAGAAATGCTGCAAGCCTTTGCCAAGGATAAAAATTCAGATGAAGTCATCCAGGAAATTTTAAAAATGACCGTCAGTCAATTGGAGCAGGAATGGAAGCAGTCGCTTTTAGAACCATCCCAATCGCCGAAATAAATCCCGGCCGCGCTTTTGCCATGCATTACGGGCAAGATCTGGCTTTGGCCGGGGTTTTGGCCTCCGTGCAACTGAATTTCATGATGCCGCCGGTTGTCATGGGGCCATCGCCCTATCAGATATTGGATGGACACCGGCGAATCGAAAGTTTGCGGTCACAAGGAAAAAAGGATGTGACCGTCCAGTTGGCCGGCGAAAATCTGGAAAAAGAGCGCGCTTTCTGGATCGCTTTGATCTGCAATGCAAATGCCGCCTGGACGGATTTGGATCGCGCCTGGATTTTACAGCATGCCAAACAATCCCTGGATCTGAGTGAGGAACGGAACCGGCAGATACTGGGTTCTCTTTTGAACCTGAAACCCTCGCTGCGCGTGATGGAGGATTACATCGCGATGGCGGGGTTGGATATCAGTGTTTTGAACGGGATCGCGTCCGGCCAATTGCCTTTCCGCGGCGCCCAGGGGCTTTGCCGGTTCTCGCGCCAGGATCAGCAAACTTTTGCCCGCACGATTGCAGCCAACACCTCTTTGACAACCAATGAATTGATGCGCACGATCGAGTGGCTCGCGGATGAAACACGACGGGCAGATCAGTCGTTAGATGTTTATCTGGTCAAGTCGGGTTTGCAGCTTATCTTGAATCGTCCGCATGACGACCTGCGGCAGAAGACCGAACAGTTTTATAAGCAGCTGCAGACCTTCCGAAATCCGCAATTAACGGCTTACACAGGCCGTTTTGATGAAGAGGCGCGTGTTTTATGCCGCAGCACGCCCGAGATTCAACTGGGTGCGGCCCAGGCTTTTGAAGATGAAGGGTATTGGCTGCGCGTGCATTTGCGTGAACCCGCAGCGCTCGACCGTTTATTGAGTTGGTTGATGGAGCGCAAAAATTCACTTAACTCGTTATTTGACATTATGTTATGAATTCTATACAATGACGAGCTTATATGCCCAAGCTGTCTGTAAAAACCTCAGTGTTCTTATTCTGTCTTTTTTTCTTGGCGGCGCCGTTCCGGTTGCAGGCCGAAAGCCCCAACGTTTCGGTTGTGCTGGATAAACGTTCCGCGGAAGTAAACGACGAAATTCACCTGACGTTGCGTGTAACCGGAAGTGCTTCGAATATCCAGGCGCCGCGTTTGCCGCAATTCCCGGGTTTTGAAACGTTTTATACCGGCCGGGCGTCGCACTTGACGTTCATTAACGGCGTCCAATCCACGAAAGTCGAATTCAGTTACATTCTGGTGCCGCGAACGGCCGGGCGGTTCACGCTAGAACCCATTGAAGTGTTAGTCAATGGCCAGGCCTTCCGGACAGCTCCGATCGAGATTGAAATTGCGGCAGCACCCGGGGGGGGTGCTTCCAGCGGCCCTGTTCCGGCGGGGGGACAAACCCAGCCGCCCGCACCCATGCCGGCGTCAACAGCCGCGCAGCCGGCACCGGGTGGATCCGTGCAAGAACCCGAGCCGGTGTTTCGTCCCGACGATGACAATATTTTTATCCAGGCGTGGCTGGATAAAAACGAAGTTTATCCCAACCAGCAGGTTCTTTTGACGTATTCCCTGCATACGCGTTACGATACCCGCTATGAGGGTTTTGCCGAAGAGCCGGAGATCAGCGGCTTTTGGATCGAGGAATTTCCCATGGAGCGCGATATCCGGCGCGATACGGTGCGGGTCAACGGCAAGCGTTACATCAAAGCGGATATTCGGAAAATTGCGCTTTTCCCGACGACCCCCTCCGACTACACGATCAAACCGGGATCCATCAAAGTCTCGATTCGCCAAGAGCCGCAATCGCAAAGTATTTTCGACGAGTTTTTCGATGATAGTTTTTTTAGCGGGTCGGGATTTTTCTCCCGCCGTGAAAACAGGCTGATCAAACCGGAGCCGCTCCATTTGAAGGTGATTCCGTTCCCGGAAGCGGGAAAGCCGGCGGATTTTCAGGGTGCCGTCGGTAATTTCAAAATGACCGGTTCGATTGATAAAAAAGAAGTGGATCAGAATGAACCGGTGACGATGACCGTGGTGATCGAGGGTGAGGGCAATATTGAAACCATCAAACAGCCGGCACTGCCGGAACTTAAAAATTTTAAAATATACGAGGCCGACAGCTCTTCCGAGTTGTTTAAAACCGGCAATGTGATCGGCGGCCGTAAGAACTTTGAAATCGTCTTTATCCCGACCGAGGCGGGCGAACAGAAAATCCCCACACTAAGTTTTAGTTTTTTCAATCCGTTTACCCGCGCCTATCAGACTTTGACGACCGAGCCCTTCACGATCACCGCCAAGCCTTCGGCTAAGCCGTTTGAGGTTCCGAAGACGATGAGTCAGCAAGAAATTTTCAAAAAGGACATTGAGATGGAGGGCGAGGATATCCGTTTTATTCAGGAAACTATGCCGGAAGCAACCGCCGGGCGGCTTACGCGCATTTCCTATTTCGTCTTAGCCGGCTTGGATTTGCTTTTGACGCTCGTGATTTTATGGCGGCTGTGGCGCGAACGGACGGAAAAGATTTTCGCACAAGACACGGCCCTGATGCGCCGGAAAAGAGCCCGGACGCTGGCGGAAAGCAAATTCGGAGCGCTGAAGCGTTTGGCCCGTTCCAATACGCGCGAGGATTCCGTGGCCTATTTTGAAGACGTCGATAAAGTGTTGACGCAATTTCTGAGCGACAAATTTGATTTGTCCGCCTACGGGACAACGCGGGAAGACATCGAGAGCGTGCTCTTGCGCAGTCTGGGCCCCGAGGATTCTCTGTTCCAGAACGTGCTTGAGGCTTACCGGATTTGCGACGAATCCCGTTTTGCCGGCCAGACTTTGCCGCATGAGCTTAAGACGGAGGTTTTTAACATTTTGAAGCAGACGATTGCACGCGTGGATAAGTTGAGGCGATAATGCGAGACCGAATCGCACAAATCTTGAGATTGACGTTGGGCGCCGCGGGTGTTCTGGGCGTGTTGTGCCTGCTGCCGGCTGCGGCATGGTCTGGGGAGGAATCTGAAAAGACTTTGTTTGAACGCTCGAATCAAAATTATCGCGACGGGAAATATGCGGAGGCCGTGCAGGGTTACGAAAAACTGGCGCAAGCGCACCCTGACAGCGCGGTCTTTTTGTACAACCTTGCCAATAGTTATTACCGGACCGGTGAAATTGGGTTGGCCATTCTGAATTATGAAAGGGTGCTCCTGAATGATCCCCGGCATACCGACAGCCGGAATAATTTGGAATATGCCCGCAAGCTTCTCGAGTACCGGATCGAAGACAAACGTAATTGGTATTTGCGCAGCGGCGAGCAAATCTTGGAATGGTTTACCGAACAGGAAGTCACCTTGATTGTGTTGGCCGTTTACTTTGGTTTTGCGGCCGCAACCGGGTTGGCGCTGCTGTATAAAAGCGGCCAGCCATGGGGCTGGAGGCGCCGTTTACTCGTGGTGTTTTTAATCGGCTCGGTTGCGCTCTGGGGAGCCAAGAAGCTGGAAACCCGCTTTTTCCGGGATGCAATTATCACCGCCAAGGAAGCAGAAGTGCGTTATGGACCTTCGAGCTCCGATCAAACAGCTTTCCGCCTCGGCGTTGGCTTGAAAGTCTACGTTGTGGACCGCCGGGAAAAGTGGAGCCGTATCATTTTGGTCAACGGGAAAGACGGTTGGGTTCCCAATGACCAATTGGTGGAAGTGGGGGCGTTACGATGAAACGGAAAAATTCAGAATTTCAAAAAAAGCGACCGGACGTGCGCGGCCACTTCGGCGAGTTTGGCGGCCGCTATGTCCCCGAAACGCTGACGTGCGCCTTGGATGAATTAGTCGAGGCGTACCGGGCTTTCAAAAGCGATCGCAAGAGCCAGGAAGAACTGCGCTTTTATTTGCAAGATTATGCCGGAAGGCCCACGCCGCTTTATGAAGCCAGACGTTTGTCCCGGCATTTTGGCCGTGCGCGTATTTTCCTGAAAAGAGAAGATCTTTGCCATACCGGGGCGCACAAGATTAACAACACCCTGGCGCAGGCCATTTTAGCCAAAAAATTAGGTAAGCAAAGACTCGTGGCCGAGACGGGGGCCGGGCAGCATGGTGTGGCTTCCGCGACTGCAGCAGCGGCCTTTGGCTTGAAGTGCGTTGTGTATATGGGCGCGGTGGATATCGAAAGACAGGCCCTGAATGTTTATAAAATGAAATTGCTGGGGGCTGAAGTGGTGCCGGTGTATTCAGGCTCTAAAACCTTAAAAGATGCGACCAATGAGGCCATTCGCGATTGGGTGACCAATGTCGAAACCACGCATTATCTTTTGGGCTCCGCGGTCGGACCGCATCCCTATCCTATGATGGTGCGCGAATTCCAATCGGTGATCGGCAAGGAAGCGCGCCGCCAGATCTTGAAAAAAATCGGGAAACTGCCGGATTATCTTCTTGCCTGTGTCGGCGGCGGCAGCAATGCCATTGGCTTCTTCGCGCCCTTTTTGAAGGAAAAGCGCATCAAAATCCTGGGGGTGGAAGCGGCCGGAGAAGGATTAAAAACCCGGCACCATGCGGCCACGTTGCAGAAAGGTTCGCCGGGAGTTTTGCATGGCATGAAAAGTTATTTACTGCAAGATAAAAACGGACAGGTGCAGCTGGCGCATTCCATTTCGGCCGGCTTGGATTATCCTTCCGTGGGTCCGGAACATGCGTACCTTAAAGATTGTAAGCGTGTCCAATACCATGCTGCGACCGATCGCGATGCTCTGCGGGGATTTAAAATGCTGACGGAGATGGAAGGCATCATTCCGGCCTTGGAACCCAGCCATGCCTTGGGTTATCTGCAATCTTTGATGCCCAAAACGCGGAAACGGGAATCGGTCATCTTGTGCCTTTCCGGACGCGGGGATAAAGACATCAATACGGTTCAAAAATATCTATGAGTCAAAACCGGTTAAAAAAACGTTTTGCCGAGGCCAAGCAAAAGGGCCAAAAAGTCTTTACGGCTTTTTTAACGCTGGGATATCCCAATCTCAAAACGACGGAACGTTTAATCGAAGCCTCGGATGCGATGGGCGTCGATTGTTTAGAGCTTGGCTTTCCATTTTCCGATCCGCTTGCGGACGGACCCACGATTCAATTCTCGTCCCAGTGGGCCTTGGATCACGGCGTTCAAATAGAAGATGCGTTCCGCCTTGTCAGCAAAATGCGGCGTAAGGGCTGTCAAATTTCGATCGTCTTTTTTACTTATTTCAATCCGGTCTTGCACTATGGCATCCAGCGCTTTGTAACTAAAGCGGTTCAAGCCGGTTTTGATGCGCTGCTGGTTCCGGATCTTCCGCCCGAAGAAGAAAAAGCCCTGAACCGGGCCTGCCGGAAACAAGGCCTTGCGCAGGTTTATTTGGTGGCGCCCACAACGAAGCTTGAACGCGCGGTGCGCATCATCAAAGCCTCGGAAGGTTTTATTTATTATGTGTCGCTGCGCGGCGTCACCGGTGCGCGCCGCGCTTTGCCAAGCGAATTGCACGCGCATCTGAAAATTTTGCAAAAGAAAACGCGCAAGCCCATTTTGGTTGGTTTTGGCGTGTCCACGCCTGCGCAGGCGGCGGCCATTGCCCGTATGAGCCAAGGCGTGATTGTCGGCAGTGCGATTATCGATCAGATTCGCCGCAGCAAAGGCAGGCTGCAACCCGTGATTCAATATTTGCGCCGGATGGTCCGGGCCGTGAAAGAATTACCCCGTGGCTAATGTTCTGGGACTTGATATGGGCGAGAAACGGATCGGGATTGCGATGGGCGAAGAAACCATGGGCATCGCGACGCCACATGCGGTGCTCACAGGCCAAGATGAGCGGGGCATCGTGCAAGCCTTGATCCGGATTCTGGAAGAATACCGTATCGAGAAAATCGTGGTGGGTTTGCCTAAAACGCTCAAAGGCGAAATGGGGCCGGCTGCGAAAAAAGTGGTGGCGCAGATCGAACGGCTCAAAGCCGCGATCGGGCGGGAATGGGTTTTTTGGGATGAGCGCCTGACCACCGCCGAAGTGGACCGCGTTTTGAGGAACGCGGAAGTCCATTATAAGAAACGCAAAGAGGTGCGCGACAGCCTGGCCGCGCAAAGAATCCTGCAGGGATACTTTGATTGTCAACGCAACACCATGAAAGGCGCCGATGGATTATCGCTATAGTTGCCTGCCGAACGGTTTGAAAATTGTCACGGTTCCGATGGAACACCGCAATTCGGTGGGTATCGCGATCTGGGTACGGGTCGGATCCCGTTATGAAGCCAAACGGATTTCGGGTATCTCGCATTTTCTTGAGCACATGGTGTTTAAGGGCACAAAAAAACGCACAACGCGTCAAATCAAAGAAGAGATTGAGGGCGTCGGCGGTCTTTTGAATGCGTTTACCGGCGAAGAAGCGACTTGTTATTATGCCAAGCTGCCCGCGGCCCGCGGCATGCAGGCCTTGGATGTTTTAGCGGATATGGTGAATGATGCCACACTCAAGCCGGATGAATTCAAGCGCGAACGGCCGGTTGTGCTGGAAGAAATCAAAATGTATAAAGATCAGCCGTCCCACTATGTGCATGAAATGATGGGCGAATTGCTGTGGCACAAACAGCCGCTGGGCCGCCCGATTGCGGGGACTCTGGCAAGCGTTGCCGCGATGTCGCGTTTGGACATGCAGGCGTATAAAAAGAAGTATTATGTTCCGGGGAATTGCATGGTGATCGCCGCCGGGGCGGTGGATCATCGCGATATGCTCCGGGCGTGTGCGGAGCATTTCACGCACTCTGGGCACGGTGAGGACCGGGTTTTCCCGCAAGCGGTCGAACGCCAAAACAAGCCGCAGACGTCCTTTTTTGAAAAAGAAACTGAACAGGTGCATTTCGTTGTGGCCACGCATGCGTT
>ORMF012582676.1_pt1 | contig 15633 bp, 13 predicted proteins | sample 1779871 | NCBI WGS metagenome assembly ORMF01 (sample SAMEA104232316, study PRJEB22302) | groundwater metagenome | biome: forest; feature: aquifer; material: groundwater | place: USA | collected 2011-08-07 | depth 5.4 m | reverse complement strand
TTGCGTGGCTTGCGGTCGCAGCCGGTCATCCGTATGCAATTGTGCTCGTTCCACTGATCCTTTTCAGCACGTACTGCACATTTAACATCTACGCTGGAGTGCTGGAGCTTCTGCCGTGGGGACTCTTCATCGCCGCATTCGCATGCGCCACACAGCAGCTTTATCTTTTCACCGGTATTTGTCTTGCCGGGATCATTCTTTCCCATCCCGGCGCCGCGCTGTCAAGCATGCTGACGTTGATTTGTTATGGCGTGCTGTCCGGTCACTCCGCCCACGGGCTGTTTGAGATGACGCTCGCAGCGGCGGCTCTTTCCTTCTGGTTTGTAATTCCATATCTCCGCTGCCGGCGGATGCTGGGACGCGAGCGTATCATCAATGAGGTATGGCAGGCAAAATACTCTTGGTCGTCGGCAAGTGCTTACCAATTCGGCATATATGCACTTTTCCTGTCAGCCGTAATTCTGTCCGGAGAGCGATCGCTGTCGAGCCTGTATTTGATATTGCCGCTGATGGCGCTGGTCTACAACATTAAGAGGTATTGGCTGTTTTCGGCCTATACGCTATACAACTACATGATGGTTAGCGGTGCAGTCTACCTCGTTCTTCATCCCACGATATTACCGATCATCGCGTATCTGTTCGTCATATACACGCCATGTTCAACCCTTCTCTGGAGCGGCAAAGCATCGTTCAAAGGGTTCGATCTCACGCCGCTGACTTTGGGGAATACGCGGGGTTCGATTCAGGAGATGTTTGCAGGACTGAAGCCGGGCAGGGTCGCCGTTGAGCTGGGCGATCGATCGCATCCGGGATGGACCTACATGGCGTCCCTCGGCTACATTCTCGCCGATATGGATGTCGATTTGTTCAACAACGCATACGCGGAAGTCGGCGACGTCCGCATCTTCCACAAGTACTGCCGTCACCTCAATGGTTCAGCAGCGCAGAAGCAGTTCGAAACGGCATGTCGTGACGCCGGCATCAAGTACATTGTCTGCCTGACCGACGAGTTTGCGGCAACGTGCGCGGCTCGGAGATATGTACAGCATGGCCAATCCATCCAAGCGCAGATATCGAACGAAGAACAGCTTTCGCCAGTTTCACTGGCAGTCTTCGAGCTTCCATTGGAGAGCAGCATCATCAAACCACCGGTCGAGGTCACCCAGTCGCCGAACCGGCTGCAATTCCAAGCGGAAGCGGGAACCAATTACCATCTGACGCTAACGTGCTTCCCGGGATGGAGGGCTTCTCAAAATGGTCGGGGCATACGAATGGCAGACGACAGTCCCGGCATCTCAATCCGGTGTACTGAAGATGGACCGGTCGATTTGACATATTCATACCGCAATTATTTCCGAAGACAGGAGATCGTTCGTTGACCGGCGCGGTTATCGGCGTGGGCCGGATGGGCAGGAGGCACGTTCGCTCGCTGACGGATCTCGGGTTGGAGGTCGTCGGGATATGCGATCCTAAAACCGAGTCCCTGCAGTTGACGGAAGTGGAGCTTGGCGTACCGGAGCGGCGTCACTATGCCGATCCGAAAGCAATGTTGAGAGACACCCGCCCGGAGTGCGTGGTCGTGTCGTCAACTGCCGACTCTCATTGCGACCTGACCTGCCTGGCGGCCCAGCATGGAGCGAAATATATCCTTTGCGAAAAGCCGATGGCTTGCTCAATCGCGCAGTGCGACGAGATGATCGCAGCCTGCCAAAACGCCGGCGCTCATCTCTCGATCAACCACCCGATGCGGTTCATGAGTTACTATGTGGAGCCGAAACGTATCATGGCGTCCGAGGACTTCGGCGGAATGACGAGCATGACTGTCGTTGGCGGCAATTTCGGCCTGGCAATGAACGGCACGCATTACTTCGAGGCGTTTCGCTTTCTGACGGGTGAAGAACCCAAAGAGGTGACCGCGTGGTTGTCCGACGTTTGCGTGCCAAATCCACGGGGGCCGCAGTTCGAGGACCGTGGCGGGTCGGTCCGCGTCACGACTGGGTCCGGCAAGCGGTTGTACATCGAGGCCTGGCCTGATCAGGGCCACCGGATCAACGTCGCATATGCCGGCCCGTTCGGCCAGCTCGTAGTGGATGAATTGGCTGGGAGTATGGCCATGACGGTCCGTGAGGCCGAACATCGATCGCAGCCAACGACGCGATACGGTATGCCATCCATCGACAAAAGCAAAACCGCGGAGCCGATCGATGCAGATCTACTCTATCGGACGGCGATCAAATCGCTCCTCGACGGCGCTGATTATCCCACGGCCCAGCAGGGAAAGCTTGCGGTTCGTGCGCTCGTCGCGGCCCACATATCTCACGCGCGCGGGAACGTGTCCGTGGATTTCAACGATGAAACCATTCCCGCGGACCGCATGTTCGCGTGGGCATAAACGCACAACTCGCGTCTAGGAGTTAATCGATAGATTTGGCTAACGATACTCAACCGCATTGCAGAGTGGCCCTTATTGGAGCTGGATATACGGCCCGAGAGCACCTTCGTGCATTTGCAGACGTTCCTGGAGTTAAGCTGGCCGGAATATTCAGCCGAACTCGTTCCAGGGCGGAGTCGTTGGCTGCTGAGTTCGATCTGGTCTGCGTTTGCGATTCGCTTTCACAGCTCTATGAAACAACTCGACCCGATCTTGTTGTGGTATCGGTTTCTGAGGTCTCAACCAGGAAGATTTGCGCGGAATGCTTTGGGTTTCCCTGGACGGTCCTGATGGAAAAGCCGCCAGGCATTCACCGGATTGAGGCTGAGTCCATTCTCGATTCAGCACAAAGCCACGGCCGCCGGGCGCTCGTGGGATTGAACCGGAGGTTCTATTCGAGCACGCGTGCCGCCATCAAAAGCCTCGATGAGCATGAAGGCAAGCGGTTTATTCACATCCAGGATCAACAGAACCTGACGACCGGGCCCGGACCCGGATATACGCAGGACGTCATCGACAACTGGATGTTTGCAAACTCGATCCATGTGGTCGACTTACTGCGGGTATTTGGGAGGGGGGATGTTGTATCTGTAAACCCGATCTTGCCTTGGACGGGTCCCGAAACGGACGTGATGTTAGCCGAGGTCAAGTTCTCGAGTGGCGACTTCGGACTCTATGAGGGCATTTGGAAAGGCCCTGGCCCATGGTCCGTGAGTGTGACGGTACCGGAGATCCGTTGGGAGATGCGTCCGCTCGAACAGGCGGCTTTTCAATTGGATGGTTCACGAACGTTGGAGGATGCTCCACTCCATGCTTGGGATATGCAATTCAAACCCGGCTTTCGTGCGCAGGCGGAGATGGCCGTGGCGGCGGGTCTTGGGCAGCCATCCGGCAGTACGACGTTGGCCGATGCCGTCGAGACGATGCGGCTGATCGAACGAATCTACGTGACGTCCGGTCCGTAAATTCACAGGATGACCAAGTGCTGAGACTTTGTGGCGATAGCGTCTACCTACAGGAGTTTTCGAAAGAGAATCTGGCTGATCCGTGTTACCATGCCTGGCTCCGGGATCTCGACGTGGTCCGCACGATTTATCGGCTGGAATATCTCATGCCGATCGCGTTTTCCGAGATCGAGGATTATGTGAAGGGGCTATGGTCCAGCGACCGTGATTGTTACTTCGCACTCTACGTAAAGGACGGGGAACACTTCATTGGTACGGTCAGGGTGGGGCATATTGATTGGCGCGCTGGAATCGCCGATATCGGTATTCTCGTTGGCGATCGGAGTTACCAGGGTCGCGGACTCGCGACCGACGCCGTCTCGACCGCGTGCAAGTACGCATTCGAAGAACTCAGCTTGCGAAAAATGACCGGTGGGACACCTGCTATCAACACGGCGATGTGCCGCTGCTTTGAGAGGGTGGGATTCTCTGAAGAGGGCCGCCTTCGCAAACAGTTGTTAATCAGCGGTGAGTTCTGCGACCATGTTCTATATGGCCTCTTCAAAGAGGAGTTCAAAGGCTAAGACGGAATGCGATACTGTACTCGCTGCTTGATGCCGGAATCGCGCCCTCGAATTGGCTACAACGAACAAGGGGTTTGCAACGCATGTGTCTGGAGCGAGGAAAAACAGGGGGTCATCGATTGGTCCGCGCGATGGCGTGAGCTCGAGGAGATATGCGAACGACATAAGAGTCGAAATCCCAAGTTCCTCGACGTCATCTGCCCGGTCAGCGGCGGCAAGGACAGCTCATATGTCGCCTATATGCTCAAACATCGAATGGGGATGCACCCCTTATGCATTACTCTTAAGCCGCCGTTGAGCCTGCCTTTGGGCATTAAGAATTTGGAGACGTTTATCGAGCACGGTTATGATCACGTCCATATCACGCCCAATCACGACGTCGGGCGCGAGATCGCGAAAACGAGCTTCATCGAGCGCGGTCAGCCGCTAATGGCCTGGATCATGAGCGTGCAGACAGCCATTTTCAAATGCGCCGTGCTATTCGATATTCCATTCGTCATGTTTGGTGAAGAGGGCGAGAGCGAATATGGCGGCAGCAGCAAACTCAAACATAAGCCCACGTACGACCTGGACGACAGCATCAAAATGTATCTTAGCGGAAACGACCCAAGCCGATTTTTGGATCGATTTTCCGAGAAGGACCTCTACTGGTGGACATATCCGACCGAGCAATCGTTCAGGGCCTTGGAATCTGAAATCGCACACTGGTCTTACTTCGAGAACTGGGATTCGTATGCGCACTATCTGGTCGCAAAAGAAAAGTGCGGCCTCGAAGAAGAAGAAGTTAGATGCCTGGGGACATACAACAATTTCGCCCAGACAGATACGTCTCTCTACGACCTACACTGTTACTTGATGTATTTGAAATTCGGGTTCGGCCGATGCACCCAAGACGTAGGCATCGACATTCGCAGGGGTGCGATAACGCGCAAGCAGGCGCTTGCGCTGGTTCGGCGATACGACGGTGAATATCCGGAGCCTTATATTGCTGACTATCTCGGGTACTTTCGAATGACCCAGGAAGAGTTTGACTCGGTGCTGGACTGTTGGGCCAACAAAGAGCTCTTTGAAAAGCAAAATGGACGCTGGACTCCGACGTTTGAACCTGAATAGATCAAATTGACTCATTAAGCGATTGAGTGATTGAGAGAATGTCATTGCACCGAACACATTGGTCAATCACGCAATCACCCAATCACCCAATCACCCAATCATGATCTCAATCGTCAACTACGGGATGGGAAATATCCGGTCCGTGCAGAGCGCTTTGGCGTTCCTTGGCATCGAGAATCGCGTCGCCAATTCCGCAGACGAGATACTGACCAGCGACAAGCTCATCCTTCCGGGGGTTGGCTCGTTCCGCCAGGCCATGGATAACATAAGCGATCGCGGACTGCTGGAACCTCTTTGCCGCGCCGTCTCAGAGCTGGGCGTGCCGATTCTCGGTATCTGCCTGGGAATGCAGCTCTTGGCGGAGTCCGGCGACGAGGATGGTCCTGCTGACGGTCTGGGCTGGATTCCGGGCGAAGTAAAGCGATTTCAGTTTTCCGATCCGACCCTCAAAGTACCGCACGTGGGATTCAATTCCGTTCAGTTTGAGAACAGGTCCTGCCCGCTTTTTGCGAGGCTCGGTTCGGAGGCCGACTTCTATTTCGTCCACAGTTATCGGTTCGTAACCAACCAGCTTCAATGGGCACCCGCATGGACCGAATACGGAGAGCGATTCTCATCCGTGGTCTGGAAGGACAACGTCTTCGGAACGCAGTTCCATCCGGAAAAGAGCCAGAGTAATGGACTCAAGATGCTCCGGAATTTCTCGGGATTGAAGCTCTGATGGTCAAGAACCGTCTCATATTCACACTTCTGATGCAGAACGGAACCTATATGCTCAGCCGAAATTTCCGGCTGCAGTCTGTGGGGAACCTGGACTGGATCAAAGAGTATTACGACTTCAACGCAATCGCATACTCGATCGACGAGCTGATCGTCTTAAACGTCGAACGAGGGGAAAAGACTGTCAACGGATTTGCCGGAAACGTCGCGGAGCTTGTGGCTGGATGTTTCATTCCGATCGCCTGCGGCGGAGGTATCCGTTCGCTGGACGATGCGTTTACGCTTCTGGATGCCGGCGCAGATAAGCTCGTAGTTAATACGCCGCTCGTGAAGCAGCCTGACTTGGTCCGCGAAATGGTCAAGAACTTCGGCAGCCAGTGTGTGGTCGCGTCGATCGACTACCGCCGCGTAGGTGACCGCACGATGGTTTACATCGCCGACGGTACCGAAGAAACGGGCTGGACGGTTGAGGACGCGGTGGCCAATGCAGAGAGGCTGGAAGCCGGTGAGATATATCTCACTTCGATGGAGCGAGATGGGACTGGACAGGGATACGACCTCGAGATGCTTACTCAGATCACAGCATCCTCATCCTTGCCGGTGATCGCCTCGGGTGGCGTGGGTCGATACGATCATCTCACAACCGGCATTGAAAAGGCTGGCGTCAAAGCCGTTTCAACCGCAAACCTGTTCAACTTCATGGCGGAGGGTCTAACGGAAGCGCGCGACTACATGAAGGACCGGGAGATAGATCTAGCCGTTTGGCAGATGGGATGGACGCCAACGTATACCGCGATCTTCGTGCCGGCGAGGCTCGGATCATCCCGCCTTCCCGAAAAGATGATGGCCGATATCTGTGGTCAACCGGCTCTTTGGTACCCGCTAGACGGGATGACTAAGGCCACTCTTCCCGATCTGAAGGTTGTATGCACGTCCACGAATGCGGAAGACGATCGAATTGCCGAATATGCGGAGAGCCAGAGCTGGCTTGTGTTTCGCGGCGACGAAGAGGATGTACTCAAGCGGTATCTCGACGCCGCCTCCCTCTTCGAGATCGAGTTCTTCGTGAACGTTGATGGCGACGATCTCTTTTGCGCGGCCGATTATGTCGACCGAATCATCGAGCGATTTCTCGAGACGGATGCGGACTATATCTGCTGCGAGGGCCTACCGTTCGGGGGCGCTCCGATCGGTGTGAGGGTCAGCGCGCTGAGGGACGTATGCGCTCGCAAAGGCGAGGCGGACACGCAGGGATGGGGAAAGTATTTCGTCCAATCGGGACTGTACAAGGTTGAGACTATATCCGCAGATCCTTCGGTTCGCCGTCCCGACTACCGGATGACGCTGGATTATCCGGAGGATTTGGAGTTCTTCCGTCGGACGGTACAAGCCATTGATCCGGAGCATTTGAGCTTTCTAACAATGACAGAAATCGTGGCGTTTCTGGACGACCACCCCGAAGTAGTCGCAGTCAGTCAGCGAGTGAGTGAGGAGTATTGGGCACGCTTCAATCGCGAGCATGGAACCTTCACGCTCACTGAATCACACCCCGGAGTGACATCATGAAGTCTCTGATCGTCGGCCTGGGTTCTATGGGTAAGCGGCGTATAAGGAACCTCACCTACCTGAAAGCGGGAGAGATAGCGGGATTCGATCCGCGCGAGGATCGGAGGGCGGAAGCCGAATCAAAGTACGGAATCCGGACGTTTGGAAACTTTGCCGAGGCTATGGCAATCGGCCCGGATGCGCTTATCATCTCAACGCCTCCTGACCTGCATATGCCTTACATGCACGCTGCTGCCGAGATGGGACTTCACTTTTTCTGTGAGGCGAGCGTGGTCGACGAGGGTTTGACTTCGTTGATACCAATGTGCAGCTCAAAGGGGATTGTCGCCGCACCATCTTCGACTTTGCGTTTCAATCCTTCGATCCGGCGCATCAAGGAGATGGTAGATACCGGTCGAATCGGCAAACCGCTCGTGCTCACATACCACAGCGGGCAGTATCTCCCGGATTGGCATCCATGGGAAGATTACCGGACATTCTATGTCGCCAGACGAGCCACGGGAGCGGGAAGGGAAATCGTTCCCTTTGAGTTGTCGTGGCTAACATGGGTGCTCGGCGATGTTACAACAGTCGCAGCGATGAAGGATAAGGTGACGGACCTCGAAATCGACATCGACGACGTATACCAGCTTGTGTTGAAGTTCCAAACTGGGATCATCGGCCATCTCCTAGTTGATGTTGTCGCGCGCGAAGCCGTACGCACTTTTCGGCTTCTTGGTTCGGAGGGTACTATCGAATGGAAGTGGTCGGAGCACAAGGTCCGCTTATTCGAAGCGCTGAGCAAGCAGTGGATCGAGTTCGATGAGCCGGAGCCCTCTCCGGAGCCGGGCTACATTGCCTCCGAGGGGATGTATATCGACGAGATGCGACACTTCATCGCCGCAGTGGAAGGACGTGAGACATACCACTACTCACTGGCGGATGACAAACGGGTGCTTGATACCCTCTACGCGGCGGAACGCAGCTCCGATTCCGGTCAATTCGTGAAGATCACATGAACCAGCCATCGACAAAAATGACCAACCGTGAAATGGCCGCCCGCGCGAGGGCGAGGATTCCAGGAGGAACCCAGCTTCTCTCAAAGAGGCCTGAAATGTTCGCCCCGGATCAGTGGCCGGCTTATTACTCGCGAGCGAAAGGCTGCGATTGCTGGGACCTGGAGGGGAATCGCTACCTGGACATGAGCATAACGGGTGTGGGGTCGTGCGCCCTCGGTTTCGCCGATCCCGACGTGGATTCGGCCGTCAAAGCCGCGATCGATGCCGGCCAGATGTCCACCCTGAACTGCCCCGAAGAAGTTGAGCTGGCAGATCTGCTCTGCGAGCTGCACCCTTGGGCGGAAATGGTTCGCTATTCGCGTGCCGGCGGAGAAGCCCTGGTCATCGCCATCCGAATCGCCCGGGCGCATACCCGACGCGACAAGGTTGCATTTTGCGGATACCATGGGTGGCATGACTGGTATTTAGCGGCCAATTTGGCGCAGGGCAACACTCTGGAGGGACACCTGCTGCCCGGCCTCGAGCCCGCGGGCGTCCCATCCGGTCTGACCGGAACCGCTCTTCCATTTCGCTACAACCGGATCGATGAGCTTGAGTCCATCGCCGCCCTCCACCGCGGAGAGATTGCCGCGATTGTGATGGAACCTTGCCGCTCGCGAGATCCCGATCCCGGGTTTCTCGAACGAGTGAGGGAGATTGCCGACGATACCGGAGCAGTGATGATTTTCGATGAGGTCACGTCCGGCTGGCGGATGAATTGCGGAGGCATACACCTTCGTTATGGAGTTAATCCGGATATCGCCGTGTTTGCAAAGGCTATGAGCAACGGTTATCCCATGGCCGCGATTATCGGGACCGTTCGCGTTATGGAATCCGCCCAGACATCGTTCATCAGCAGCACTGCCTGGACGGAGAGGGTGGGCACAGTAGCTGCTCTCGCAACGATCAGAAAGCATCGGGATCGGAATGTGGCTGCACGCCTCACGGAAGTCGGGACGCGCGTGCAGGGGATTTGGAAGTCCGCCGCACAGAGAGCCGGACTGCCGATCCATGTGAGTGGAATTCCGCCCCTGAGCCACATTGGTTTCGAACACGGCAATCCTCAAGCAATGGCGACCCTCTTCACCCAACTCATGCTTGAGCGCGGAATTCTGGCGGGTAAGGCGTTCTATGCATGCTTCGCCCATCAGGATCAGCATCTCAAAACGTATCAGGAAGCGGTCGAAGATATATTCCCAGTTCTCGTGGATGCTGCCGCGGCGGCCGATGTCGAGCAAAGACTTAAAGGTCCGGTGGCACATGCCGGCTTTTATCGATTGACCTAATCCGATGCCAGGACAAAGCACCAACGGTCAGGGACTAATCGAAGCGCTGTTTCGACCAGACAATCGATATTTCCGCACTCGTTGTTTCGTCATCGCCGAGGCAGGGGTTAATCACAACGGCAACATCGGGTTGGCGCACCGGCTGATCGATGCCGCGGCGCATGCGGGCGTAGACGCTGTAAAGTTTCAATCGTTCAAGGCAGACCGACTGGTAACAGCGGACGCCCCGAAGGCGGACTATCAAACGGCAGTCATGGGCAGCAGCGAGTCGCAGCTCGAAATGCTTCGGAGACTGCAGCTCTCGGATTCAGCGCATCGTGAACTTGTCCGACATTGCTCGGAACGCGGCATCACTTTCATCTCAACGCCCTTCGATGAAGAGAGGGCGGATTTCCTGGCCGAACTTGGTGTGCTTATGTTCAAGATTCCGTCCGGCGAGATTACGAACTTGCCCTACCTGGAACACATCGCGCGAATTGGCCGTCCTATGCTCGTCTCAACGGGAATGTCAAATCTCGGCGAAGTCGAGGAGGCTGTACGAACCATACAAGGCACAGGCGGGACGCATTTGGCTCTCCTGCACTGTGTCAGCAACTATCCGGCCGATCCGGCGGACGTAAACCTGAAGGCAATGGAGACAATGCGGACGGCGTTCGGGGTGCCTACCGGTTATTCGGACCATACCTTGGGCAATGAAGTCGCATTCGCGGCAGCAGCCCTCGGAGCGTGCGCTATCGAAAAGCACTTCACGCTCGATCGATCGCTTCCCGGACCCGATCACGCGAGCTCATGTGAACCCGAGCAGCTCTCGGACTTGGTGAGGGGCATTAGGACAGTAGAGTCAGCGCTCGGTACGGGACGAAAAGAACCCGTGAGGAGCGAGTCGAGTACGTCCGCGGTAGCTCGGAAGAGCCTCGTGGCCTCGCGGTCACTGTCCGCGGGCACGGTGATTTCAGAAGATATGATCGTAGTCAAGCGGCCGGGAACCGGCCTGCCGCCCGCGATGCGTCCGTTCCTGATCGGCAGGACGATACGGACGGACATTCCGGAAGGCGCGCTCTTCACGCTCGACGGGGTTGCCTGATGGCGCGGCGACTTGCTGTGCTCACCACGGGCCGGCAGGACTGGGGAATCCTGCGCAGCACATGCATTGCGCTGAGGGACGATCCCCATTTCCAGTTGAATCTTATGGCGGGAGGGATGCACTGCTCATCGCGATTTGGCCGCACGGTTCAATTGATCGAGGAAGAGGGATTTACTGCATGTGAAACACTGGCTTGGATTTCCAACGAGGCTGAACAGTCGGCCGATCGTCAGACGGCGCGGGCGCTGGAAATGGTGACAGATGCTCTCAACCGCGCGGCGCCCGAAGCCGTGATTCTCGTGGGGGATCGATTCGAGTCAGTGGCCGCCGCGGTCGCTGCAACGTTACAACGAATTCCGATCATCCATCTGCATGGCGGAGAGGAGACCGAAGGGGCGATCGATAACGCCTTTCGTCATGCCATAACGAAGATGAGCCATCTCCATCTAGTGAGCCATCCGGCGCATGCCGACCGTGTAATTCAGATGGGCGAAGTTTCGTCGAATGTGCATGTGGTCGGAGCGCCAGGACTGGACAATCTCCATCGTGAGGACCTGGCTGGCAGGGCGGAGCTGGAGGAGTTTCTAGGCTTAGAGATGAGGACTCCGATCGTGATGGTAACGCTTCATCCCACGACCCTCGGGATCGATCCCACGGTCGAGGCCTCGGCAGTCGCGGATGCTATGGACAAAGTGGAAGCGACCTATGTGCTTACGCTCCCGAACTCAGATCCGGGAAATGATCAGATTCGCCGGAGGTTATCATATGCCGCGCAGAAGGGAGGACGCGTTGCCATCGATGCGTTGGGTGAACGACTGTACTGGGGGCTTATGAAGATTTCGGACGCAATGCTTGGCAACAGCTCCAGCGCCCTTATCGAAGCGCCGGCAGCAGGTTTGCCCGCAGTAAATGTTGGAGATCGGCAGGCCGGGCGCGTAAGAGGAGTTAACGTGATCGATTCGCCTCCCGTAGCCTCCGCAATCGCTCAGGCGCTCAGATTGGCATTGAGGCCTGAATTTCGATCGGCGGCAAGAGCCGCTCCATCGCCATTCGGCGACGGACGCAGCGCAGAGAGGATTCTAGAAGTCCTCCGGAATTGGACGCCACCGAAGCCGCCGATAAAGCGATGGGTCGGAACGAAGACTTGTCAACACTGAAAGACCTGATAATTGTCGGAGGGGGAGGACACGCGAGGGTCGTGATAGAGACCGCGCGTTCGCGGCCAGATCTCTGGAACGTAATCGGATTTACCGATCCGCGGCCGTGCGAACAGACTGCCGAAGGTTTGGGGATAACACATTTAGGGGACGACGACGGATATGCTCCTAATCGGCTTTATAGCTGGTATGTGCTGGGTGTCGGAGGGGTGGGAGTATCGGCAGTCCGCCGGAATGTCGTTGCACGGTATGGCGATGCAGGCTCCCGATGGGCGACGGTCGTCGATTCCGGCGCTTTCGTATCGCCGACAGCGCGTATCGGGGCCGGCACGGTCATTTTCAGCGGTGCGGTCGTGAATTCCGGGGCGACCATTGGAGACCACTGTGTGATCAACACTGGCGCGATTGTCGAGCACGACGTTCAAGTGGGCTCATATACGCAAATTGGCCCGGGCGCGGTCGTCGGCGGCGGAACAACGATAGGTTCCGGCAGCTATCTCGGCCTAGGCTGCCGGATCAGGGATCATATCTCTATCGGCCACAGGGTACTCGTTGGAATGGGCGCCGTCGTGGTTTCGCCGGTCGAAGACGAAATGGCGGTGGCGGGTGTGCCGGCGAAGGCGATTCGCACGGAGAAGACCAATGTTTGAGCGTCTCGATCAATGTACGGTCCACCAATCAAAGCAGCTTGTAGACGCCATGCGAGCGCTCGACCGCGGAGCCGCGGAGATTGCGCTCGTCATCGAGGACGCCGGTCGCCTTGTGGGGACGATGACCGATGGCGACGTGCGCCGCGCGATCCTGAAGGGAGCTGGTCTGGACTCCCCGTTGGCGCCGCACATTCAGAGCGATTTCACGGCGGTACAGCCATCGGTCAGCCGGGCTGAAGTCCTAGATCTCATGCAGGCCCGCACTATAGGTCAGATACCTGTTGTCGATTTGGACGGGCGGCTGGTCGGGCTTCATCTACTCCGCGAGATCGTGGGATGCGAAACGCGGCCCAACTGGGCCGTGATCATGGCCGGAGGCAAGGGCACTCGCCTGCGACCTATTACTGAGAGCATTCCGAAACCGATGATCCGAGTTGCCGGAAGGCCGATACTGGAGCGCCTCGTTCTCCATCTGGTGGGTTTCGGTATACGCCGGATTTATCTTTCGATCAACTACCTCGGCCACGTGGTGGAAGACCATTTCGGCGACGGGACGCGCTTTGGCTGCCGAATCGACTATCTTCGGGAGACACAAGCACTCGGTACTGCCGGTGGTTTGTCGCTACTTCCGGAGCAGCCGAGAGATCCTGTGCTGATTGTCAATGGCGATCTCGTGACCCAGGCAAACACGGGACGAATGCTCGATTTCCATCTTCAAGGTGGATATGCCGCGACCATGGCGGTGCGCGACTATTATCATTCAATTCCCTATGGCTGCGTGGAAGCGGATGGAGAGCAAATTTCGCGCCTCGAAGAGAAGCCGATGATGTGCCGATTGGTAAACGCGGGACTTTACGTCCTCGATCCTACCATAGTAGCGGCCGTTCCACGCGATCAGGAAGTGCAGATGCCGTCTCTGCTCGAACAGTGCCTCGCCAAAGGCGCCCGGATCGGGGCTTTTCGGATACAGGATGACTGGCTGGATATTGGCCAGTATGACCAGCTGCGCGCCGCCCGCGAAGGAATTTGATTGGTCATACTGATTCGTAACTATGAAAGTGTTTAGGCGTTCATGAAATGGGAAGGCAGACGCGTCCTCGTGACCGGCGCGGGAGGGTTTATCGGGAGTCACTTGACCGAGCGACTGGTCGATCTCGGTGCGACGACCCGCGCGCTCATCCTCTACAATTCGACGGACAGCCGCGAGTGGCTGGAGAACTCGGTTCATTCGCGTGAGATCGAGTTCTTGCCCGGCGATATCCGCGACGGGATGCGTGTGCGTGAAGCCCTGCGGAATGTCGACGTCGTCTTTCACCTTGCGGCACTGATATCGATTCCATACTCCTACCACGCGCCGGAATCGTACGTTCAGACCAACATTCTCGGCACTCTCAATATTCTCCAGGTAGCGCGAGACATGGGAGTGGAACGGTTGGTCCATACTTCGACGAGCGAGGTTTACGGAACCGCAAAGTACGTGCCGATCGATGAGAATCACCCGCTACAGGGACAGTCGCCGTATTCGGCATCCAAGATTGGGGCGGATAAGATCGCCGAGTCTTTTCATCTCTCGTTTGACGTGCCGATCGTAACCGTTCGACCGTTCAACACGTTCGGCCCTCGGCAATCGACCCGCGCGATAGTCCCGACCATCATCACTCAGTGCCTTAGCGACAGTACAGTCCGTTTGGGGAACCTGCGGCCGACTCGGGACCTCAATTATGTGACCAATACGGTCGATGGATTCATTGCGGCCGCGGAGTCTCCGAATACGATTGGGCGGACGATCAATATTGGTTCCGGACGGGAGATTTCGATTCGGGATTTGGCCCATCTAATTGGCCGACTAATGGATCTTGAAGTCCGGATCGAGGGAGATGATCCACGGCGGACCAGACCAGAGGGTAGTGAAGTCGAACGCCTTTTGTCGAATAACACATTGGCGCGGGAACTGCTGGGATGGGAGCCGGCGATATCTCTCGAAGCGGGCTTGTCAAAGACGATCGAGTGGATTCGCTCGAACAAGGAGAAATATCGGAGCGATGGTTACACAATTTGAACCAGGCGCTCCACCCGGTGCAGACTTCCTGCCATTAGCCGTGCCCACGTTGGCCGGTAATGAATGGAAGTACGTCAAGGAGTGCCTGGACACGGGATGGGTCTCCTCGGTCGGACCTTTCGTCGATCGATTCGAGACCGAGTTCGCCCAGTACGTCGGCGCTCGTTTCGCCGTGGCCACGACGAGCGGAACGGCAGCACTGCACGTGGCGCTCCAAGTGGCGGGGGTCAAATCCGAAGATGAGGTTCTTGTTCCGAGCTTGACGTTCATTGCGCCGGCGAATGCGGTCAGATATCTCGGCGCGTGGCCGGTGTTTGTTGACGCTGAGTTGTCGCATTGGCAGATGGATGTGGGGATCGTCGCGGACTTTCTCTCATCGGGCTGTGATTGGCGGGACGGTGAGCTGAGGAACAGAGAATCCGGACGGCGCGTCCGAGCGATACTACCGGTTCACGTTCTTGGTCATCCCTGCGACATGGACCCACTGATAGAGCTCTCAACGAAGTTCGAGCTCGCTCTAATTGAGGATGCGACGGAATCCCTTGGCGGGGAGTACCGCGGCAGAAAACTTGGGACCATTGGGAACGTCGGATGTTTCAGTTTCAACGGGAATAAGCTTATCACGACGGGCGGTGGCGGTATGGTCGTGACGAATGACGAGGAATTGGCGCGCAATGCGCGGTACTTGACCACCCAGGCAAAGGACGACCCCGTCGAGTACATCCATAACGAGATTGGTTATAATTACCGCCTGACCAACGTCCAGGCGGCCATTGGCTGCGCGCAGCTGGAGCAGATCTCCGAGCATCTCGCGAGTAAGCGCGAGACCGCCGCGTCATATGAACGCTCCCTCGCTGGGGTTGAAGGTATCGACTTCATAACGAAGGCAAGTTGGGGGTACAGTGCGTGTTGGCTGACGACAATCCTCGTCAACGAAACCCTGTACGGCAAGGATCGACGCGCATTAATGGATCATCTCCACCGCGAGAAGATTCACACGCG
>ORMF010034644.1_pt1 | contig 15633 bp, 12 predicted proteins | sample 1779871 | NCBI WGS metagenome assembly ORMF01 (sample SAMEA104232316, study PRJEB22302) | groundwater metagenome | biome: forest; feature: aquifer; material: groundwater | place: USA | collected 2011-08-07 | depth 5.4 m | reverse complement strand
GAGGGCCGGGGTGAGGGTTCTTCAGCACTGAAAGGATACTGCTTATTGACTCCCGCAAAAGCAATGCAACGACACCACCATCGGAATGCGCAATGTTTGCAGGGCTTTTCCGCATTTTAGCCCGTTGCATTAGTTTCGCGCCGGTCAATAGCCACCCTCACCGCAGCAGCCAGTAGATGAGCGCGATCTGGCCGAAGGCCACCGCGGCAAGGGCCAGCCAGGTGAGCAGTTCGCGCGCACGCAGACTGTGCTGGCAGGTTTCGGCGAGCCAGAAGCGGATTTTCAGCGCGCCGAGTTCAATCAAGTCGCCGTTGCGCAGCCGTCCGCTCTCGAACGCCAGGCCGTTGACGGTGGCGAGCGCCTGGGGGCGGACGGTGAGTTGAAAACCATCGGGGCTTTGGAAGGCGAGTTCACAGTGACGCTCCCAGACGCCGTCTTCTTGCACCGGGACGTCCGCATCGGCCGCGCGGCCAATGACGCAAGGGAAACGACGAACGGATTCAGCCGAGCCGGCCTTTTTCCCGGTGAGGAACTGGAGTTGAACCATCAGGCTGGCAGGAACAGTGCAACCGCGGATTTCCGCTCACCAGAACCGTTGCGGCACGAAGATCTGGTCGCCAGGGAAGATGGTGATGTTTTCCTTCGGGTCGGACTGCGCCTTGGTGCAATTGACGGTGAGCTTCTTGCCTTTGCGGATGACGTGCACCTTTTTGCGATTGGCGAAATCGGTAAAGCCGGCGGCGGCGGGGATGGCTTTGAGGATGTTCATCTCGCCGATGTAGGGCTTGGGCCCCGGCGATTTCACCTGGCCGTCCACGAAGAAGTAGCGTTCGTCGGTCTTCACGCTGACCGACAGGCGCTGATAAAACTTGGGCACGTAGGCGTTGTAGATCTCCTTTTCAAGATCGGCGGGGCGCTTGCCAGCGGCCTTGAACTGGAGGTTCAAATGCAAGGTGACGCGGCCGTCCTCCGGGAGGGTCCCCACATACGGGGAGGGCGGGTTGGCGACGGGAACATCCGTGAAGATAACCGTGATCCGGTCCCCCGGCCGGATGTGGTCAATGGTCATTGCCGGGGAGTCGTTGGTGTCGCCAGCGCCGGGCGGCGCGGGCGGAGTGGAATCCAGCGTTTGACACGCGGTGGCCAACCAGAGACAGAGCAACAGCCCGCCAAACGACACCACCTGCCTCATACTCGTGTGCAAGAAATTCATGGCCGGAAACCCTTACCGACAGACGCGCCGCCAGACAATCAATATTTTGGTTTAATGTCCAAACCGCCGCGCTCGGCGGCCGGTTTCTCAGCTTCCTTGGCCTGGTCTTTGGGCGGCTCCTTCTCGCCGTTCTTTTCGACCTTCTTGTCGCCTTTCTTCCCGGCTTTGCGCTTGCGGCCTTCGTAGGTGTCCCCGTAACGGTCGCCGTAGCGGTCGCCGTACTTGTCCCCGTACTTGTCCCCGTACTTGTCGCCGTAGTCGTCGGAGTCGTACTTCGAGTAGTAGTCGTAGTAGTAACCGCTGTAGTAGTAGTAGTACGAGTCCTGGGAAATGTTGATGTTGTTGAGCACGACGCCCAGGCAGACGCCGCCCACTTTTTCGACCATTTGCTTGGCGCGAACGGTCATCGCCTGCGGGTATTTGCGGTACTGGATGACCAGCAGCGAGAGGTCCACCACGGAGGCGAGGATCGAGGCATCGCTGACGCCCATGATCGGCGGCGAATCGAAGAAGACGAACTCGTAGCGCCGTTTGACCTCCTGGACGAATTCTTTCATCTGCACCGAGTTCAAAATGCCGAGCGAACTGCTGGGCAGTTTGCCGCTGGGCAGGAAGTCGAGCGTCGGCAGGTTCGTCGTCTGGATGACTTCCTCCATGGTGTTCTGCTTGAGCAGAAGATTGGTCAGGCCGAGGGCGTTGGTCACGCCGAACAACTTGTGCAGGCTGGGCCGCCGCAAGTCGGAGTCCACGATCAGCACGCGCTGGCCGTTTTGCGCGAACACGGAGGCGAGGTTGAAGACGGTGGTGGACTTGCCTTCGCCGGCGCCGCCGCTGACGACCGTGAGCGTCTTCATGTTCGGGTCCTTGCGTTGGAACATGAGGTTCGTGCGCAAGACGCGGTAGGCCTCGGCGTGGGGGCTTTCGGGTCCTTCCTCGAGCAGGGAGCCGACGTTCTGCGGGATGACGCCCAGCACCGGGGCCTGAAGGGCGCGCTCGACGTCGTCGATGGTCTTGACGCTCGTGTCGAGGTATTCGATGAAGAAGGCGAGGCCGATGCCCATGACCAGGCCGACGATCACACCCAGCGCGATGTTGAGCGGGATGTTGGGCACCACCGGGTTCATGCCGGGTTCCGCTCGGTCGGTGACCTCGATGATCGCCTGGCGTGGCAGGTTTGCATCGATCGTTTCCTGGAGGATCTTCCCGGCCATGGCGTTGCGGTATTGACTGGCGATTTCCAGTTCGCGCTTCACGAGGAAGTAGGGGCGGTAGAGCCGCGACTTCGTGATGTCCTCCTGTTTGGCCATGGCCACTTCGTTCGACAGGCTGGTGGTGTTGGCCTGAAGCGAGGCGACGCGCACAGCCAGGCCGTCGAGCATGCCGTCGATCGTGTTCGTGATCTGTTCGTTCAGTTTGCTCTTCAGTTCCACCCACTGCTTCAGGTCCGGGTGGTCGACCCCGAGCACGGGGGAAAGCTGGGCGATTTTCTGCTCGGCGCTGTTGAGCATGCGGATCAACTCGTCGAGCACGTTGTCGTGGAAGGCGGTCAGAATCGACTTGCGTAGTTCGTCAGGCTTCTTGCTCCTCAGTTCCTCCAGCAGCCGGGCAAATTGAATGTACTGGGCCTGGCCGGTGATGCGTTCCTGTTCCATGCGGCGGACGATCTCCGGTTCGAGGGTCGAGGTGTAACCGGTGCCTTCTGCGACTGAATCGGAGATCTTCAAGTCACGCCGGAAATCGTCGGCTCTCTTCTGGAGTTCCAAGACCTTTTCATCCTGTTTTGCCAACTCCTTCGTGAGCACTGCGATTCCGTCCAAGGACATTTTCTTGCGCATGTCCGTGCGGTTGCGGCGATAGACTTCGGCGATCTTGTTGGCGATCTCGGCCGCCAGCTCGCGGTCTTCGTCCCGCACGCGGATTTCGATCATGCTGGTGTTGCGGGTCTGGCGGACGTCGATCTTGCGGGAGAGCAGCAGAAAGGCTTCGGGAAGTTTCAACGTGCCTTCGCTGTAGCGCTTGGCCCATTTCTTTTGCAGGTCCAGTTCTTCGATCACGGTGTGGAGGACCGACTTGGACTGGAGTTTCTCGAACTGAGTCTGAATGTAATAGGGATCGTAGGCGCTTTGGGAAGCGACGCTGAAGATGCCCGGGATGTCGGAGGCGTCCTTTTCGACAGCGATGCGCACCATGCTGGAATAGGACTCCGGCATGATGAACGTGACGGCGACGGTGGTCAGCACGACGAGGAGGAAGACGGCCAGGATGACGGTCTTGCGGATGCGGATGATGCGCCAGTAGTCGAGGAAGTGGAGTTTGGACTCCGGCGTCTCGGTCGGTTTCAGATTTTCCATACGTTCAAAATAAAAGGAGGCTAGAGCTTAAAGTCCAGCCTCCCCTTTGATGCAATTGATTTTTTGAAGATTACAGCGTGCCGCGAATCCCGATATAGACCCGGTTGCGCGAGTAACTGCGGGGATAGCCCTCGCCGTAACTGATGTCCGAGTCGAGCCGGTCAAAATTGTACCCGGCTTCGACCGCGAGATGCGGGTTGAACTGGTAGGTCAGGTTCACGCCGAGCAAGTAGAAGACGTCGGACTTATTCTCGACGATGCCACTCTCGAATTCGGCCAACTGCAACTGGCCCAGGAGCGAACCCTTGAGCTTGCCGGTGATCTGGTGGTTGATCGAGCCGTAGCCGGTCGTGGTCTCCTGGTCCAGCGTCGGCGAAGTGCTCCCAAGCATGTAGGCGATGTCCGTCTGGTTCCGGGCGTGCCGCGCGCCGACCTGGAGGTAGCTGCCGGAGGCGTAGGCGTAATTCAGACTGGCGTCCGCGTACGGGCTGATTTGTTCATCATTGAAGGCGCTCGGCAGATTGTCATACACGGTGATCTGCGCGCCCGCCCGCACGGAGGCCGTGACCTGCGATGCGATTTGCTGATCCGCGCCGACGAAGATGTAATGGGAGTAGTTATCGCGCACTTCCGGCTGGTTGCGCGGGTCGCCAGCGGCTAACAACGGGGTGAGCGTATCCTCGCTGGAGTAGTTGACGCGCCCGTATTGGTAGCCCACCAACGCCACCGTCGTCGTGCGGGCTTGCCACCGCAGGTTGATCGATCCCAAGTGCGTCATGCGGTCCAGCAAGGCCGACCGGCTGCCGGCACCGGTGGGGTTGACGACGTTGGCGACATCCTTGGCTTCCTGGTCGTAGTCGTAATAATTGTTCGTGTACCCCAGCGCGATGCTGAACAACTCGCTCAGGTCGGTCGAGAAGGTCGCCGCGGCGGTGTTGCGCAGGATGTCCGATTCGGTGCGCGTCAGCCCCGGCACGTTTTCTTCGACGATGGTCGGCTCGCGGGAAATGATGAAAGTGTCGCTCAGTTCCAGCTTGCTGCGCTCGCTGAACTGGTGGTCCAAGCGCAGGCTGGCTTGGTGCCCCTGATCGTAAGGATCCTCGGGGTTGCCTTTGAAGTCCCGATCCTCGAAGTACACGAACCGGTAGGTGTAGCCCAGGCCGATGAAGGTCTGCTCCAGCGGGATGTTGATGTTGAAGGACGGGCTGACCTCAAAGCCGTAACTGTCGCGCTTTTCAGGCCCCACCTTGGTGCCGTCATTGAGACGCGCGCGCGTCGGCGCCGTGATGTAATTATCATCGTAGAAGCCGCGCAAGGAGGCCGATACGCTCCAGATTTTGCTGGCGGAGGTCGGTGACAGATCGGGCGCGTATGCAGCTTGCAGGCCCGTTGCGCCAAACGCAGCAAGACTAACCGTAGTGATGATCTTTTTCATAAGCTGATTCTGCTTGTACAAAGTCGCTTCGTCCAACGACACTTCGATACTGAAAGCGACACAGTTTCTACGGGTTACGCAACCCGTTGTCAAACATAAATCTTTGGCCAAGTTCATTTGGGCAAAAATTCACTCCTCTTTGCCCCGCCAGCGCTGCCAATCCGTCAGGAACAAATGGTCCGGCAGGAACCCGCGCGGCGCCTCTTTCAGAGGGAAGCCGGACGGCACGTTCGTGCGCATCAGGCTGTCCAACAGAAACCGGCCCCAGGCGAATTCCTGCCCCTTGACCATCTGCGACACGAAACGGGCGTTGGTCGTCAGCGGCGTCAGATAGAGCGCCTTGATCGGCTTCTGGTAATCGTTGACCGCGAAGAAATCACTGCCCTCCCCGTAGCCGAGCGTCACCCAGAGGCAGGCTCGGTCGCCGTACCAGGCCACGGCCCACGGCATGTCGCTCATCATCAACTCGTCTTCCTGCATCCAACCGGCGACCTGCTGGGCCAGAGGCGGGTAATACGGCGGGTAAGCCACCGGCTGTGACCGCGGCGGCAGCAGCGTCACGAGCAGCGGCGCGCAGGCAACGAGAACGAACGCGCCGGTCACCAGCCGGTTCAAATCCGGGAACGGCAGCCGCACCTGGTCCAGCAACAGAAAATAAAGGCTCACCCCGTAGGCAAACACCAGCGGCACGAGCAGCACCAACAGATTCTCCGAGTTGACCTCCGGGTGGTCCGCGCTCAGGTGCGTCCGCCCCAGCGCCTGCACCACCGTCAACACCGCGAGGCTGAGCAGCAAGAACACCCGCAGCCGCGACAGGGTCTGGCTGATAAACGGCACCAGCAGGCCGACCAGGAAGAACGACGACACCCAACTCCCCCCAAACTTGGGAAAATCCTCGCGGATCAGGCCGCCGAGATTGACCGCGAATTTGCGGAAATAGTCGTCCACGTCGATCACCCCGACGTCCGGACTCAACGAGCGCACCAGCCGATTGTCGGGGAAACGAAACGTGTCCTCCTGCAGCGCGAAGCCAGCGGTTCCGAACAGCGTCCCGCTTACGTCGTAGTTACGGAGGCACCACTGGGTCATCACGATCAGACAAGCCAGCAGCGCGGCACCGCCCAGCCGCAGCCGCCGCTGGCCGAAGTAGAGCGCGAAGAACGCCAGCACGGGCACGATCAGCCACGCGAAGGCGTAGCGCGTCAGGCCGCCCAGTCCGACGAGCGCGCCGGTCACTGCCGCCATCAGCACGAACCACGACTCGCGGCGCGGCTCCTCGGCCTCGGCGGCCCGCTCCATCAGCACAAGGCACCACACCACGCCGAGCAAGATCACCATCAACAGCAGCGTCGGCAGCCCGGAAACACTGAAGCGCCACAGCAAATCCGAACCGGCCATGATCAGGGCGGTCACCCACGCCACGCTTTCATCAAACAGGCGCCAAGCCAGGAAGAACGCCAGCACCAGCGCGACCACGAACCAGCACTGGTTGAAGCAGCCGATCAAAAAGTCGGGCTGGTACCGCCAGAACTGCTCGCCCTCGGGAATCTTGAAATCGAACGGCACTACTTTCATCAGGCCGGCGAGCAAGCCCGGATAGACCGGCGGGTTCGCGAGGTCCGGGTGCGCCGTTTTCAAGCGCGTCAGGTCTCGCAACCGGTCGTGTTCCTCCTTGGGTGCATCCGGCGGCAAAGCCGCCAGCTTGTCGGTAACTCTCTCTTGCGTGAGATGCAGGCTGAGCGGCCGGATAAACTTCGTCGTAAAGCCGCGGCCTTCGGTCAGGTTGCGCGCGACCTGGGCCGCGTCCATCGCTTCCTGGGTGTCCAGGTTCCGGAACTCCCGGAGGTCGTACACCACCAACAACGCGATCAAGGACAGCCAGGCAGCGATGAGCTTGATGAGGCGCGCGCCCTCGGCGACTTCCAGTCGGTGAATCCACTCCTGCAGCCCCGGTCCCATCAGAAGCCCTCCAGGTGGTAGGCGTGCAGCTTGCGATGGAGCGTGCGGCGGCTGAGACCGATCTTCTGCGCGGCGGCCGTGCGGTTGCCGCCGGTTTCTTTCAGCGCGCGGATGATCAACTGTCTCTCGGCTTCTTCCATGGTCAGGTTCTCTTGTTCGAGCAGCGGCTTGGCGGCGGGTTCGCCCGGACCGCTCGGGAATCCGCGCACCGTCGCGGGCAGGTCGCGCAGCGTCACCTGATTGCCCCGGCACAGCACCACCGCGTGCTCGACCGCGGTCCGCAATTCGCGCACGTTGCCCGGCCAATGGTGATGCATCAGGGCTTCGAGCGCTTCCGGCGCGATTTCGTTCACGGTTTTTTGGTTCTCCTGCGCAAATTCCTTCAAGAAGCCGTTCGCCAGCAGCGGCACGTCCCCGGCGCGCGCGCGCAAGGGCGGCAGCCAGATCGGCACGACGTTCAGCCGGTAGTAAAGATCTTCGCGGAATTTGCCGGCCTTCACCAGGTCCACGAGGTTCTTGTTCGTGGCGGTGATCAGCCGCACATCCACTTTGAGGGTCTTGTTCGAGCCGAGCCGCTCGAAGGTCCGCTCACCGAGAACCCGCAGCAATTTCACCTGGATGCTGGCGTCGAACTCGCCCACTTCATCCAGGAACAACGTCCCGCCGTTGGCCTGCTCGAACCGGCCGATCCGCCGCTCGTGCGCGCCGGTGAACGCGCCCTTCTCGTGCCCGAACAGCTCGCTCTCCAGCAACGTCGCCGGCAACGCCGCGCAATGCACGGTGACGATCGGATACTGCGCGCGCCGGCTGAGCTGGTGAATCGCTTTCGCAATGAGTTCCTTGCCCGTGCCGCTCTCGCCCTGGATCAGCACGCTCGAGGGCGACGGCGCGACTTGGCGCACGGTTTCGAGCATCTCCTGCATCTGCGGCGACTCGCCGATGATGTTCTCCAAACCGAACTTCTTGTCCAACTGCACGCGCAGCGAGACGTTTTCCTCCGCGAGCGTTTGCTGGCGCAGGGCCTTGGCGATGCGCAGCTCCAGCTCGTCGATCTGCAAGCGGCCTTTGGAAATGTAATCATCGGCGCCGCGCTTCATCGCCTCCACCGCGACGTCCTCCGAGCCGTAAGCCGTCATCAAAATGCACACCGGCGGCCGGGTCAGCGACTGGGCGCGCGCGATCAATTGCAGGCCGTCCTCCTTCGGCAGGCGCAAGTCGGTCAGCAGCACGTCGAACCGCTCGCGCTCGAGTAACTCCGTGGCCGTGGTGGCGTCTTCGGCGAGATACACGTCGTACTTCTCTTCGAGCGCGGCGCGCAACCCTTCGCGCGTCGGCTTCTCATCATCGACGATCAACAGCATTGGCTTGGCAAGCATAGCGGCGACTCAAAACGCCCGGCAGCAGCAAAGCCAAACGGATAGCGTTTAGCAAGAAAGCAAACGAATCGGCGGCGGCGAGGGCCAGGCGCAAGGAAACCTCCAACCTCCAACCTCCAAGTTCCAACTCCCAAAGACGCGCCAACACTCAAGCTCCAAGTGCTGACTTCGCACGCTGAACTGGGATTCTGTCGGCTAACATCGGAGCGAGAAGTCTAGCAGGCTCAAAAAGAAGATTCCTCAGGATTCGTCTGCCTCAATTCGTCTGCCTCCGCCGGAGCACCCGCTCGCCGCCGCGGCCAGGCAGACGAATCGGGGCAAACGAATCCAGAATCTCAAATCCGTTTGGCTGAATCTTGGCGCTTGGGATTTCTTTGGGATTTGGAGCTTGGAACTTTCCCTCCCTATCCCTTCTGCCCCGACGCCTCTTGCAGCAGCCGCTGTCGCCGCTCGTGCAACGGCAGCCACAGCCGGAACGTCGTCCCCTTCCCGACGTGACTCTCCAGATTGATCCGGCCGTTGTGCTCGCGCATGATTCGATGCACGATCATCAGCCCCAGGCCGGAGCCTTTCTTCTTCGTCGTGAAAAACGGCTCGGACAACCGGGTGATCTGCTCCGGCGGGATGCCGCACCCGGTGTCGGACACGCTCACCCAGACGCCTTCGCCATCGTGGCCGGTCTCCAACGTCAGCACGCCGTCTTTGGTCATCGCCTGCATTGCGTTCTTCACCAGGTTGACCAGCGCCTGCTTCAACTGGGCTGGATCGAGCGGCGCCTTCGGCAGTTGCGGGACCAGTTTCTCGTCGGCGATCAGGCCGCGATTCTCCAGTTCGGGCCGGAGCAACTCCAACGTCTCGCCCACCACGTCGTTCAGCGAAGCCAGCTTCTTCTGCGGCGCGGTCGGCCGGATCGCCTGCAAGTATTGGGTGACGATGTAATCCAGCCGCGTGATTTCGCCTCTGGCCACGGCGAGATAAGTCTCCAACTTCTGCGCAATGTCGGCGACCTCGCTGCCCGTCGCCGGTGCCGCCGCGCGCGCGCGTCGAGTGGCCGTTCGGACGGAAGGCTTTTCGGAGCCGGCGACCCGCCGCAGGTTCTTGAGTTCGCGCTCCATCAGTTGGAGGTGAATGTGCAGCGCGTTGAGCGGATTGCCGATCTCGTGCGCGACGCTCGCCGCCAGCAACGTCAGCGCCTGCACCCGCTCGCTCTCGATCGCCGCGAAGGTCTGTTCCCGCGCTTCAGTCGCGTCGTGCAGAATCAGCGCCAGGCCGCGGCTCCCCGCCGACTCGCCGTCCAGCGGCGCCGCGTACAAGCGGATGAACCGCGGGTGCGGATACTGGACCTCAAACTCATGGCGCACCACGCGCTGGCCGCCGGCCTGGTCGAGCGTGGAGAGCTTCTCCCAGTCCAGCTCCGGCAAGTACCGCGTGATCGGCTGGCCTTCGACGACGCTCGCTTGCAGGCCGAGCAGTCGGGTGACGGCTTGGTTGAGATACGCGATCCGGCCCTCGGCATCCACCACCAGCACGCCGTCCTCGATGGAGTTGAAGAGCGTCTCCAGGAAACTCCGCTCGCGGGCCAGCCGTTGGACCACCGTCTGCAACCCCTCGGCGTCCAGCCGGCCGATCCGCCCGATCACCTTGTCGAGGAAGCTGGATTTCGTGGCGGGCATGGGGAGGGAGGGGGATGGTTAATGGGTGATGGGGGATGGTTGAGGCGTGGGGCGTAAAACGTAATGCGTAATGCGTAATGCGTAATCCGCGGGCACGGGGATCACGGGCGAAAAAAACATCATCTCTCGGTGAGGCTTCATTGAGTCAGAATGTTCACGGATCCTCCTGACGCATCACGCATTACGGATTACGCATCACGCATTACGCATTACGTTTTACGCCCCCATCCCTCAAAACCACTTCTTCTTCTTGAACCACCACCAGATCACCGCGGTCCACGCGACGGTGACCAGGATCGCCAGGTGATAGCCGTAGCGCCAGTGCAACTCCGGCATCTGCTCGCTGAAATTCATTCCATACCACGTGCCGACCAGCGTCAACGGCGTCGTGATCAGCGTGATCATCGTCAGCACTTTGACCACTTCGCCGGTCTGGTTGCTCGACATGTTCAGATACACCTGCAGGATGCCGGTCAGCGAGTCCATGTAGGTTTGCGCGAGCTCCGAGATGTGAAACAGCCCGTCGTAAACGTCCCGGTAGTACGGCACCAGATGGGCGCGGATCAGCTTGAACTCGCCACGCGCAAACCGCGCCAGCACCTCGCGTTGCGGGCCGATGATCTGGCGCAAGTGCAGCACTTCTTTTTTGATCTGGATGAGCTTGTTGAGCGTCAGCTTGCTGGGATGCTCCACGACCTGCTGCTCCAACTCCGCGAGCTCCAGCGACAACTCCTCCAACGCCGGCTTGTAGTTCTCCACGATCCCGTCCAGCAGCGTGTGCGCGACCCGGTCCGGCGCCCGCGCGACGTGGCCCGTGCCTTTGAGACAGCGTTCCTCGACCAGTTGAATGCTGCGCAGCGGCACGTCGTGGTAGGTGACGAGAAAATTTTTGCCGAGAAAGAAATTCAACTCGCTCGTCGCGAACACGCCATCCTTGCGGCTGTAATCCACCGCGTGGATCACCATGAACAAATACGGCGCAAAGCGGTCCTCTTCTTTCGGCGTGTATTCCTCGACCTTCGGCGACGGGCTGACCATGACGCAGTCCTCGATGGAAAGCGGATGGAAATGAAACACGTCTTCGAGGAGGAACTTGGTCTCCTCCGGCGTGGGCTTCTCCAAGTCCACCCAGAGGAACAAGTTGGTGTCCGCCAGCAGCGTCGGCATCAGGAACAATTCAACGTTCTTGCTATGCAGACGCCCCTGCGTGGTAAAGGCAAAGGACCGAACCATGCGTGTGACTTGATCGTTTCGGAGCGCTGACCGCCGCGCCCAGCGCCGCCATCCTAGACCGCGACTTCCGCAAAGCAAGTTTGTTTGCGGATGTTGTCACGGATCCGTGCATCCCGAAGTCGTCGGTGCCGGCACCTTCCCGTCGGAAAGGGGAAACGCCGGATTCATCCGGCAGCCGACTCGGCGGACCACCGCCCTGCCGGATGAATCCGGCGTTCCACTCTCCGGGCGACCGACAACTTGGGGATGCACCGATCGCAGATGCCTGGCGAGGCGGTCGTGCCGAACTTCCGAAGAGCTGCGGGCAAGGTGCGGAGAGAAACTTCCGTTTCGTTGAGTTCTCCCTCAGCATGAACCTCCCCATGGATTCAAAGCGTTCACGGATGGGCTTGTTTTAATCTCTGAACGCTTTGAATCATTTGGGAATTCTTGTCGCTGGGTTCATGGGTTCAGGCGCGAGGCTGGACTTCGAGGAATTCTCACCCCGGCTCTCTGCGCTGCGAGAGCAAGTCGGCGCACGCGGCTCGTGAGGACAATCCGACGCTCTTGCTCGCACTGCTTGCTGGCTGCGGTTCTCCCTCTCCCGGCGGGAGACGGCCGGGGTGAGGGAGAAACTTGCTCAACGCAGCCGGCGAGACGAGTGAGGTCGATCGTCCGCCGCGGGAATCCGCCGCGATCAGAAAAACTCGGCTTCGCGTTGACAGCCCGCTTACCATGCGCGCATGGACGAACTGCGGCCACCCGACACGTTTCATCTGTCCGCCGCCATCGGCTGGATGCAACTCGGCAACCGCGTCGAAGCCCAGGCCGACTGGAATCGCCTTTCGCCCCCGGCGCGCCAGCATCCCGACGCCCTCGAAGTCCAGTGGGCGATTCACGCCGATGCCAACGATTGGGCCGCAGGCCTGCACCGCGCGCGCGCCCTCCTGCAAGTGGCGCCCGACCGCGCGTCCGGCTGGCTCCACCAAGCCTACGCCTTGCGCCGCGTGGCTTCCGGCGGACTACAAGCCGCCTGGGAGGCGCTCCTGCCCGCGCACGAGAAATTTCCCGACGAGCCGACGATCCCCTACAACCTCGCCTGCTACGCCTGCCAGTTGGGTCGGCTCGCCGACGCGCGCGAGTGGCTCAGCCGCGCGCGCAAGATCGGTGGCCCGGAGACGATCAAGCAAATGGCGCTCAACGACCCCGACCTCGAGCCGCTGTGGGAAGAAATCCGCAAGTGGTGACGTTCGGCGTGCCCTGCGAACTCTGCTTTGGCCGGCACCTGTCGTCCGCCGGCCAGGTTCCGCCCGCAGCAAGCCAATGGCGGTCCTTGACCCCAGTCGGGACCCGGACTAGCTTCGTCCACGTAAGACAAACATGAGCACCGTCCTCACAGAACCAAGAGAAACTCCCGACGTCCAAATCGTCTTCGATGCGCTGCGCAAATACAAGGCTATGCCGCTGCTGGAGATCGCGGCCGTCACCGGCTTCTCCGACAAGCGCGTGCGGGAAATCGTCGATGCGCTCGCCCGGGAGAAAAAAGTCAAAGTCGCAAATCCCGACAGAATCCTCGACGCGATCGTCACGCTGAGCGGGAAATGCTACTAGCCCGTGACCGCCGACCCGATCAACCCGGGGAACTTCGCCTACGCGGCGTTGGCTTTTGTCGTGGGAGCGGCTTCAGGTTTTCAAGGGGTTCACGAGAAATACAAGCACGGCTCCCTTCGCGCTCTCGGCACGCTGCCGGGCTTCTTGTATGTCGCGTCGCGCGGGGCGGTGCCGGGGGCGGTGTTCGCCGGCATGTATGCGGGCGGCGTCATCGGGCAGCAGCTCTGGCTCTGGGCGCTGGCCTGCGGCATCACGCTGGAGTCCGTGCTGCGCACGCGCTTTTACCTCAGGCAGACCGGCGGTGATGGCGCGCCACCCGAGGAAGTCTGGCGCGGTTTGTTCGACCTCGTTCGCTGGTATCAGAACCTGTGCCTGGAAAGTGCCGCAGCGCAACTCGCCGATCGGCGCAAGCGCTTTGTCACCGCGTTGCTCGGAGCCACGCCCGACTTCCCCGCCCTGCTGCAGAAGGCGCGAAACAACCTGCTCTCCTGGCCAGACCAAAACGTGCAGGCTGACTTGAGCGCAAAGACCGCGAAGCTGGAAGGCGAGTTCAACGGAGAGCTGCCGCAGGCGGCGACCGCGATCGCCCAGCAGGAACTGAACACTCGCTACAGCCACAAGCTCGCCTTTGTGGTCCTGGACGCGCTGGGCGAAAAAGGCTGCCGGACGTTGCTGAGTTGACCCGCGTGCGTTGGCTATCCGTGCCGCCGGGCCGCGCGTCCGGCTGGCTCCACCAGGCCTACGCCTTGCGCCGCGTGGCTTCCGGCGGACTACAAGCCGCCTGGGATGCGCTCTTGCCCGCGCACGAGAAATTTCCCGACGAACCGACGATCCCCTACAACCTCGCCTGTTACGCCTGCCAGATGGGTCGGCTCGCCGACGCGCGCGCGGCTCGACCGCGCGCGCAAGATCGGCGGCCCGGAGACCATCAAGCAAATGGCGCTCAACGACCCCGACCTCGAACCGCTCTGGGAAGAAATACGCAAGTGGTGATCCGTGGGCATTGAATGCTGGAGTTTAGTGCTTCAACTGGGGCAGCCGCGTTTCGAGGGCCTGCGGACTGGCGCGTCATCGGTCCAATCACCTTCGCAACTACCGAGGTGATTCGCGAAGCGAGCAATCATTCCGAAGCCCGCAGCATCGCTTTCACTGCGGCGAACACTGCGTCCACCGGCGCGCTGCCCAGGCCGCCCGGTGAGTGGAGGAGCGTCACCTGTTCGCCGCGCGGGCGCCAGACCTCGGCCGCCGTTTCGCCCCATAGGAGAAGGCTGCGCACGCCGACCGCAGCGGCCAAGTGCGAGATGCCCGAGTCGTGCCCGAGATACGCCGCACATTCCTTGAGCCATTGCGCGAGCTCTGGCAGCGGCAGGCAATCGGCCAATTGGCAACGGTCGGCGGGGAGTTGGGTCGCCAGGCGTGTGTGCCGGCCCTCCTCGGCTTCGCCACCGATGAGGAGGAAATTCACGCCCGTGCCGCGCCGCAGGTGTTGCAACAACTCGCGCCACTTTTCCTCCGGCCAGTTCTTGCGTTCGCTGCCGCTGCCGGGGTGCACCGCCAGCCACCTGCCAGAGCGCAGCTTCGGATCCTCCGGCTCCGGCAACGACAAGCGCGGCACGCGGTCGGCCTCGAAGATGGCCAGGCGCTCCAGCGGCTGGAGGAAAAATTCCGTGGCGTGCAGCTTGCCGGTCTCGTCAGGCCGGTGCGGGCCGGCGATGAACTGCGCCTTCGACACGCGCGCCACGTTCTCGCGAAAGATCAGGTCGGGATCGTAGAGATACGACAGGATGATCGACGCGCCGGCGAAGCGTTCGCCCAACGCGCCGTCCAACGTGCCGCCTTTGGCAAAAAAGCCGGCCAGCGCGCGCGCTTCAATGGAAAGGACTTCATCGACCAAACCGCCCGCCAGCGCCAATCCCGCGATGTGCGGGTAGCCGAGGACTTCCAGGCAGGTGTCGGGAAAGTTCGCACGGAGAGCCGCGAACACCGGCAGCGTGAGAATGAAATCGCCCAGGGCGCCGCCGCGGATGACAAGGATCTTGCCGCGGTCGCGCGTCACACAGGAGCGGCCGGGGCGACGTCCACCCCTTCCCTGACTTCAGCCTGGAAGCGTGGGACGCTGTCGCACGTGTCCCTGCTAACTTGGTCCACGCTCGCAGGACGCTCGATCGCACTCTGCGGCTTGTTCTGCTCGGCGGCGCGAATGGTCGTCATGCCGAGGATCGCCACCAGCAAGCCCAGCGCAATGCGGAGCGCGCTGCAAACGCGGACGCGCTGCGGCGTGGCGGTCTTCCAGTTGATGAGGTCACGCAAGCGCCACGGCGAGACGGTGAACCAGATGCCCGCGGTGATCCAGATGTAGGCCCACACGACGATCACGAGCCGCCATTCAGTATCGACCCAGCGCGCGGTGTCGAGCATCACCTTGGCGAGCAGGAGCAACACGATCGCCAGCCCGCGCACGGCCAGGAAATCTTTCACGTAGAGGCAAGCGCCGATTCCGACGAGGCCGAAGCCGATATACATGAGCGGCTTGTAGGCGGCGAAGTCGGAGATGTTTTCCTGCTTCACGTTCCACAAAAACCACGCCGTGCCGAGCGCCATGAGGAAGTAGCCCCAGGTGACGTTGCGCGGGAACTTGCGCCACGCCGCGCCGAACTCGGCGGGCTTGAGCAGGCCATAGACGTGCGGCAGGGCAAACGCCAGCCCCAAGATGATGGACAAGGTAGAGAGTTTCATGCGTGGTCGATGGAAACGATCAGTTCGAAAAAGGAACAGCCCGCGGATCACGCGGATGGACGCGGAT
>ORMF010101605.1_pt1 | contig 15634 bp, 16 predicted proteins | sample 1779871 | NCBI WGS metagenome assembly ORMF01 (sample SAMEA104232316, study PRJEB22302) | groundwater metagenome | biome: forest; feature: aquifer; material: groundwater | place: USA | collected 2011-08-07 | depth 5.4 m | reverse complement strand
GGCGTCACTCCTCCTCGCAGTACCCCAGGGGGTACAGCGTCGTCGTCGTTCCTTGCCGCGGGCCGGCTGGCGCGCGCAACGCGGTTCGCGCGGATTTATGAAACCGGTTCTCATCGCCGGCGGCTGTTGCAGTCTCCAGAAGGTATCCTGCCACGATGAAGAAAGTGCTGACCATCCTGCTCGTGCTGTTCGCGGTCGTCGCCGTGGGCCTGGCGGTCTTCATCGCGACGTTCGACGCCGACCGCTATCGCCCGCTGCTTGTGCAGAAGCTGCAGGAGGCGCTGAAGCGGCCGGTCACACTGCAGCGGCTCTCGCTGGGCTGGCGGCAGGGTATCGCGGTCCGCCTGCAGGGCCTCACGATTCCGGATACGGCACCCGGTGCCGAGCCGCTCCTGCAGGTGGACTCAGCCGATGCGGTGGTGAAGCTCCTGCCGCTGCTGCAGAAAGACGTGCAGGTCTCGGCGGTCGTGCTCTCGAAGCCCCGCGTGCACGTGGTGCGCGATGCCCAGGGACAGATCAACCTGCTTGGGTTGGCGGCCGCGGCCGCTCCGGCAGGGGCCGCTCGCCCCAGTCCGAGTTCGCACGCGCCCGGGGATGCGGTCAGTGTGGCCGTGAGCGCGCTGCGGCTGGAAGACGGCTCGCTTCACTGGTCGGATGCCATGACGCAGCCGGCCACCGATCTATGGCTCAAGCACGTGCAGGTCAGCGCCCGCCACATCGCCCCGGGACGGCCCATGGACGTGGACGTGAGCGGGGCGCTGGGCGCTGAGGCGACGAATTTCAAGTTTACCGGCCGCCTGACGCTGCCGGGTCCAGGGACTGCGGGATCGGTCGAAGATCTGAAGCTGGCGTTGAGCGGGCTGCCGCTCGAGTCGATCGTTGCACAGGCCGCCGGAGAGCCCCAACTCCATGGGAAGCTGACACTGAATGTGCAGGGGGCCGTGCCGAGCCTCGCCCCGGAGGCGCTGCTTGCGTCCGCCTCCGGCAGCGGGCGGGTGGCGCTCGCCGAGCCGGTCGTGACCAACTTCAATCTGCTGCGCGAGGTGTTTGGACGGTTGTCCGTTCTGCCGGGGCTCGTGCAGGCGCTGGAGTCCCGCCTGCCGCCGGAATATCAGGAAAAGCTCACCGCGCGCGATACCATCCTTGCCCCGATTGATCTGAACGCCCAATTGGAGCAGGGCGCGCTGCGGTTTGACGCGTTCCAGGTGCGCACCGACGCCTTCGGCCTCACCGGGTCGGGCCGTGCGGGCCTCGACGGCACGATGGCCATCAACGCCATGCTGCAGATTGACCCGACCATGTCGGAGGCCATCTTCCGCAGCGTGAAGGAGCTGCGCGCGCTGGCGAACAGCGCCGGCGAACTGGAACTCCCCCTCGTAATCCAGGGCCAGGCGCCCCATGTGGCCGTTTTGCCGGACGTGAAATACGTCGCGTCCCGTGTCGCGGTGACCGCGGCGGTGGATGCCCTGAGCCGGTTCCTTCAGCGGAAGGAAGGTGCCAGCGAGGAATCTGTACAGCCGGATGCGACCGCGGCACCGGCTGAGCCGCAGCCGCCCTCGACCGGCGACCTGCTGGGCAGCGTGCTGCAGCGGGTGCTGCAGCCGAAAGGCGGCAGCGGGACCTCCTCCCAGTAACCCCTTATGCGCAACGAGGATGCTCGGCAGATCGGCGGGGAGTTGCGGGCCATCGTCCAGCGCTTGAAGGCGCTGGCGAAAGACGCGCGCGCCCAGCGCAGCGCTGAAGCGGAAGCGATTGAGATTGCGGTCGTCAATGTGGACTCAGCGGTGGAGATTCTCACGGAATGAATGGCACAGCGAACATCAGCGTCACCACGGCAGCCGGCACCAGCGGCTGGACCTTCGGCGTGCAAGTCGCTCAGACCAACGGCCAGACACGGCACCAGGTGACGCTGACCCAGCAGGACTTCGACACGCTGACCAGCGGCAAGACCACGACTCCGGAGGAGCTGGTCCGCCGCTCCTTTGAATTCCTGCTGGAACGGGAAGCCAAAGAGTCCATCCTGCGCCAGTTCGACCTGCCCGCCATCACCAAGTTCTTCCCCGAGTACCCCGTTGAGATCCGCAAGCGGATCTAACCGGTCCTGCGGCTGATGCCACGCGTCCGTTCCCGCCGGTCCTTCGGCTCGCACCACGGCCGTCGGCCATGGGCTCGCTCAGGATTCCGCCCCACGGGTGCACCGAAGGGTACCGCGGGTTCTATTCGTGGGGCTCCACTGCCACGGTTTACCCTGGATGCGTTGAACCGCCTGCTCATCGCCGAGCCGGGCCAGGCGCTGCGGCAAGCCCGGGTGCTCGAAGGCCGCCTGACGACGGACACCAAGAACCGCCTCGTGTACCGCGCGGAGTCCACCAACGGAGTGGATGGCCGCCCGGGTCCGGAGTCCTTCGTTCTGGACGGCGACTGGCGGCTGACCGCGGACCACGAGCTGGCGCTGAGCCTCCGGCAGGGCGCGCGGCAAGGCCGGCAGACGCTCTCGCTCAAAGGGACGCTGCAGGCTCCGCAGGCCCGCATGCTCGTCTTCGCCCTGCGCAGCGACGAGCACGCGCAGGGTGCGCTCGACCATCGGTTGTCGCTCTCGGGCCGGTGGGGGGCGGATGCGAAGAACCGGCTCGTCTTCTTCCTTGAGCGCGCGGACGGATCCGAAACACCGCTGACGCTGCAGGGCGGCTGGGAGGTGGACGAGCGCCAGCGGGTCCTCTACCGGTACCGCCAGCGCGCGTCCGGGCGCCGGTCCGACGAGCGGCAGCTGGCCTTCGAGGGGGCGTGGGATGTGACGGCGGCCGATCGGCTGACGTACCGCCTGGCCGGCTCGGATAACGCCTCGTTTGAATTCCGCGCCCGGCTGAGCAGCCCGTCGCTCATCGCGCGCGAGGGGCGTATCGTCTACGACGTCGGCATCGGCCTGACGCAGGGGCGACGCCAGGTCCGCCGCGTCGAGCTCTTCGGCTCCTGGAAGCTGTACCGCGACCTCTCCGTCTCATTCGAGATGCCGATGGCCGGCGGCCGCGTGCAGTCCCTCCGGTTTCAGGGAACGGCGGCCCTGGGGCCGCGCGACCAGGTGGCGGTGGCGCTGTCCACGCGCCGTCGTGAGCGGCTGGGGCTGACTGTCCTGTTTGCGCGGAAGCTGCTGCCCAATGCGGAGCTGTTCCTGCGGCTGAAACAGGCGCCGGATGAGCGCGCCGTGCTCGGCGGCGTCCGCGTCCGGTTCTGATGGGCCCGTTTCCGGTCTCGCCGAAGAAGCAGCAGGAGCTGGCCGCGTTCATGCGGCGGCTCGGGGTGGCCGAAGCAGACCTTGAGGAGCGGTTCGTCACGTCCCGCGGGCCAGGCGGGCAGAATGTCAACAAGGTCGCGACGTGCGTCGTCCTGCGGCACGTCCCCTCCGGGCTGGAGGTGCGCTGCCAGCAGGAGCGCTCCCAGGCGCTGAACCGTTTCCTCGCGCGCCGGCTGCTGCTGCAGCGGCTCGAGACGCAGCGGCTCGGAGCGCTCAGCGTGGAAGCGGCGCGCATCGCGAAGCTGCGCCGGCAGAAGCGCCGGCGCTCCCGCCGCGCCAAGGAGAAGCTGCTGCGCGACAAGCATCTGCGGGCCGCCACGAAACGCCTGCGGGGGCCCGTCCATCCTTCCGACGCTGACTGACCGCTGAATGTGCTAGAATTGGTTTCATAAATCCCCGCGGCCGCGCTGGGCCCAGCGGCAAGGCCCGCCAGGCGCGAGGAGCGTGGCGTACTCGAAGACGAGTACGCGAGCGACGAGCAACGCCGCGGGCCGACGCCGATCGGCCCAGCCCATAGAATACCGAGGGGTTGCGGCGGCAGCCACCCCGCTGCGGCGTCACGCCTCCTCGCAGTACCACAGGGGGGTACAGCTTCGTCGTTGTTCCTTGCCGCGGGCCGGCTGGCGCGCGCAACGCGGTTCGCGCGGATTTATGAAACCGATTCTGTACTCGGAGCCTTCTTGGGAGGACACCACATGAGAGGACACCATGCGACGACTATCCGGTCTGCTGGGGATCGTGCTAGGCGTGGGGCTGGCGGCACTCCCGGCCTTCGGTGAGCCCATGACGCGCCCCCGTGCCACCATCACCACGACGAAAGGCGTCATTGTCATTGAGCTCTACGCGGACGAAGCTCCCAAGACCGTCGCCAACTTCGTCAAGCTGGCCAAACAGGGCTTCTACAACGGGATCATCTTCCACCGCGTCATTCCCGGCTTCATGGTGCAGACGGGCGACCCGACCGGGACGGGCATGGGCGGGCCGGGCTACACGTTCGCCGACGAATTTTCCTCCAAGCTGCAGCACGACCAGGCCGGAACCGTCTCGATGGCCAACGCCGGCCCGAACACCAACGGCAGCCAGTTCTTCATTACCGTGGCACCGACGCCGTGGCTGAACGGCAAGCACGCCATCTTCGGCCATGTCATCCAGGGCCAGGAGGTGGTCGATGCCATCGTCAATGCGAACCGCAACGCCAACGACCGCCCCCTGGAAGATATTGTGATGAAGCAGGTGACGGTCGAGGACTCGGCCGGCCCGTGACCGCGCCGCCTGCCCGCTTGCGCACGCCTTCGACGGTCTAACCACCTTCCCATGCAGCAACAGTTCCTGCGCAACATCGCCATCATTGCCCACGTCGACCACGGCAAGACGACCCTGGTCGATGCCATGCTGCGCCACACCAAGGCGATCCGCCATATGGCCGCCGAGGGCGCGCTCGTCATGGACTCCATGGATTTGGAGCGGGAAAAGGGCATCACCATTCGGGCCAAGAACGCCAGCCTCTTCTACGGCGACTACAAGATCAACCTCGTAGATACGCCGGGCCATGCGGATTTCGGCGGGGAAGTGGAGCGCACGCTGCGGATGGTGGACGGCGCGCTGCTCTTGGTCGACGCGAAAGAAGGGCCGATGCCGCAGACCAAGTTCGTCCTGCGCAAAGCCATCGCGCTGGGCCTGCCCGTCATCGTCGTGGTCAACAAAATCGACCGGCACGACGCCCAAATCGACAACGTGGTGAACCGGACCTTCGACCTCTTTGTGGAGCTCAACGCCTCCTCCGCCCAGCTCGATTTTCCGATCGTCTACACCTCGGCGACCCAGGGCACGGCGACGATGGACCTGCGCACGCCGGGGACCGACGTGGCGACGCTGTTCGACCTCATCGTCGCCAAGATTCCGGCCCCGACGGTGCTGCCGGACGCCCCGCTGCAGATTCTGGTCCTCGCCCTCGCCTACGATTCCTTCAAGGGGAAAATGGGCATCGGCAAAATCCATGGGGGTGCGATCAAGCGCGGCCAGCCCATTATGCGGCTGGCCGTGGACGGCAGCCGCCACACCGGCAATGCCGCCGCCATCCTGGCCTACCGCGGGCTGGAGCGCGTCGAGATTGAGGAAGCGGCCGCCGGCGAGATTGTGGCGGTGGCCGGCTTTGGGGAGGTCGGCATCGGGGACACCATCACGGACCCGGAGCGGCCGACGGCCCTGCCGGCCATGGTGATCGAGGAACCCACGCTGCGGATGACCTTCTCCGTCAACAAAAGCCCGTTCGCCGGCCGGGAAGGCAAGTTTGTGACCTCGCGGATGCTGCGGGAGCGCCTGCAGAAAGAGCTGGAGACGAACGTCGCCCTGCGGGTCACCGATACCGACAGCCCCGACACCTTCATCGTCGCGGGCCGGGGCGAGCTGCACCTGGCCATCCTCATCGAGACCATGCGGCGCGAAGGCCACGAGCTGGAAGTCTCCCAGCCGGAGGTGGTCTACAAGGAGGTGGACGGCGAGAAGATGGAGCCCTACGAGTTCCTCTCCATCGACGCGCCGGCCACGTACCAGGGCACCATCATCGAGGAGCTGGGCGGGCGGCGGGCGGAGCTGCAGGAGATGGCGCAGACCCCGACCGGCGAGCTCCACTTCGAGTACCTCATTACGACCCGGGGCCTGCTGGGGCTGAAGAGCACGCTGCTGAAGAAAACCCGCGGCACCGCCATCGCGCATCACGTGTTTGACGCGTATGAGCCGGTGGTGGCGGATTTGCCGCCGCCGGAGCCGCACGGCTCGCTGGTGGCCACCGAGGACGGGGTCAGCACCGGGTATGCCATCATCAACGCGCAGGAGCGCGGCGAGATGTTTATCGGGCCGGGCGTGTCAGTCTATGGGGGGATGGTGGTGGGCCAGGCCAGCCGGGACAAGGACGTGGAGCTGAACATCTCGAAACAGAAAAAGCTGACGAACGTCCGCTCCAAAGGGGAAGAGACGACCGACTCGTTGACGCCTCCGCGTGAATTGACGCTGGAACTGGCGCTGGAATACATCGGCCCGGACGAGCTGCTGGAAGTGACCCCCAAGTCGCTGCGCATCCGCAAGCGCATCGCCGATTCGAAGCTGCGGCTGCGCGCCCAGCGCGAAGCGCCCTAGGTGCCCCGCCGCGCGCTCCTGCTATAATACGCAAGGGAGGAGTGGTCCCATGCTGACCGGCCTGTTCTTCGTCCTGCTCGGAATCCTGGTGCTGTACTACCCGCAGATCCTGGTCGCTATGATCGCAGGCCTGTTCATCTTCTTCGGCCTGGGCATGATGGCCGCCAGCTGGCAGTTCCGCCGCATGCGCCGGCAGTCCAGCTCCCGCTTCGTTAACTGGATCGTCCGCTGGTAGGCCGCGATGGCCGCGTCCCGCAAGCGCGTCCTCGTGGTCTATAAGAAGGACGCCTACCAACAATACCTGCAAGAGCAGCAGGACCCCCACCTGTTGCGGCTGCTGCAGCGCCGGCATCCCGATGTCCTGGACATGCAGCAGGCCCACGCCGTTCATGAAGAAGCGCTGGAGACGATCGTCCACGCCTTGCGGCGCCTGCCCGTCGAGTGCGACCTGGCCTACCGCGCCGATTTGAAGGTGACGCGCCGCTACGACTTGGTCGTCTCGGTCGGCGGCGACGGGACATTCCTGCAGGCGGCCCGTAGCGTGCGGCGCACGCCCCTCTTGGGCGTTAATTCCGACCCCCGGCGCAGCGAGGCGGTGTTCTGCGCGGCCAGCTGGCGCACCTTTCCGCGGCTGTGCCGGCAAGCCCTGGACGGGCGGCTGCCGGAGCTGCGGCTGTTCCGGCTGGAGCTGCGGCTCAACGGCCGGCGGCTGCCGCACCAGGCGATCAACGATGTCCTCATCGTCCACGACAACCCCGCGACCATGAGCCGCTATCGCCTGTGGATCGGGGCCAGGGAAGAGTTCCAGAAAAGCTCCGGCCTGTGGGTGGCGACCCCGGCTGGCTCGAGCAGTGCCGTGCTAGCGGCCGGCGGGCGGCGGATGCCGTGGGGGGCGAAGCGGTTCCAATACCGCGCCCGGGAGCTCTATCGGGGGCGGCTGTCCCGGAACCGGCTGGCCGGTGGCGTGCTCGCCGGGCGGGAGCGGGTTCGCCTCACCTGGATGATGCGGCTGGGGAGCGCGTTCATCGACGGCCCGCATGTGCGCATTCCCCTGCGCTTCGCGGATGAGCTGGAAATCCGCCTGAGCCTGAGCGACCCGCTGCGGGTGCTCGGCCTGCCCCGCCAGGGGTTTGCCGAACGGCGGGGCCTGCCGAAGAGCCGCTGACTGACCCGTGCCGGAACAGCAAACGGCCCCCGCGGAAACCCGCGGGGGCCGTTTGGTTGTCAGGACGGCGTGTGCCGTCCTGGAGGATTACCCGACTTTGCTCACGTTGGCGGCCTGAGGTCCCTTGGGGCCCTGCGTGATCTCGAATTCCACGGCCTGGCCTTCCTTGAGGGACTTGAAACCGTCACCGGTGATTGCGGAGTAGTGGACAAACACGTCCTTCGACCCATCCTCCGGGGTGACGAACCCATACCCCTTCTGGTCGCTGAACCACTTCACCGTTCCCTTCATACGACTCAACACCCCCCTTCCTAGCTATAAAAACACAAAAGCCGCACGGCGACCTCATCGGCGCCTTGCGGCTTCCCAACGAAGAGCGAATTCTCGACGACTTGAATCACTGGGCTTGCCAGAGCTTGTGAACCAAACACGTGCTTAATGCGTCGTACCTCGTGCGCGCTGCAGCTTCATAACCACAAGGTTTTCAAGTACTTGCAGCGCAATGAGCATCGGCCCTTTGATGACACACGCTCAAGAGGACCGGCTGCTACACTCTGAACACTGTCTAAGATACTCGAAAAAGGCCATTTTTGTCAATAAGAAAGATTTGGGCTGGATTCGGCTGTTCTGGACGCCTGGCTGCCACCCTCGTTCCATGAATCGTGGTAAAATGACACTAGGTGCCGCATGAGAGTCAAACCGACCCAGCCCCGCCATTGCGCCACGGCCTTTGGCCGTGGGCGGCATCGTGATGCAGCCCCCCTTGGGTGGGCGGGATGTCGCCCCACTTGGGGCGGGGGTGCCGGTGCCACGGGCGCTGCCCGTGGGGCTCCACTCCTTGTCCTGCTGGTTGCTGGGCTGATGCTCCAGGCGGATCGTCTCGCTCAGGCGACCGCGGAAGAAACACCCAGACCAGCGCAGGTGGCCGGACAGTTCTACCCGGAAGAGCGGCAGGAGCTCCAGGCGCTCGTCAAGGAGCTGCTGGCCCGCCAGCCCCAGCCGGTCCGGTCCCAGAAGCCCAGAATCCTGATCGTTCCCCATGCCGGCTACCAGTACTCGGGGTTGGTGGCCGCCACCGCCTTCCGCCAACTGCAGGGGGCCCAGTATGACGGGGTGGTGGTGGTCGGGTTTACACACCGGCTGTCCTTCAAGGGATCGTCCGTAGACCGCCGGCCGGCGTATGAGACCCCGTTAGGGGTCGTCCCGGTGGACCAGGAGGCGGTGGCTCGCCTTCGACAGCACCCCGGCGTGGGATTTGCGGAGCAGGCGCACGCCAGCGGCGAGCACTCGCTGGAGGTGGAGCTGCCGTTTCTCCAGACCGTCCTGCCGGGAACGCGCATCGTCCCCGTCATCATGGGCAGCCCAAGCTGGGAGGCCGCCCAACAGCTGGCCGAAGCACTGGCCGACCTCTCGCGCTCCGGCGACTACCTCTTTGTGTTCAGCTCCGACCTGTCCCACTACCACCCCTACGACGACGCCCGCCGGATTGATGACGGCACCATCACCGCCATCCTGTCGGAAACCCCCCAGGCGGTCTTGCGGCTCTTCAGCGCGGGACGGATGGAGGCCTGCGGGCAAGGGCCCATCATGACGAGCCTCCTCTTGGCGGCGAAGCTAGGATATCTGGATCGGGAGCTGCTCTACGAAGCGAACTCCGGCGACACGACGGGCGAAACCGCCCATGGCGTGGTCGGCTACGCGGCGATGGCGATGTATGACCGCAAGGCCGCGGCGAGTTCGCTCCTCTCGGCGGAGGCGGGGGCTGCACTGGTGGCCGCCGCCCGGCAGGCGCTGGAACGGACGGTCGGCAAGCGGACGCCGACACCCGCGGTGGTCCTCGAACGCTACCCGGAGCTGTCCCCCGCGCGCGGGCTGTTCGTGACACTGCGCAAGCAGGGCGAGCTGCGCGGGTGCATTGGCCGCATCGAGACGAACGAGCCGCTGGCCAAGTCCGTAGGCCGGGTGGCGGGGGATGCCGCGCTCCATGACGGCCGCTTTCCTCCGGTCAGCGCGGAGGAGCTGCCGCAGCTGCACGTTGAAGTGTCCGTGTTAACGCATCCGGTTCGGCTGGCGGATGCGACGGCGATCATCCCAGGCCGCGACGGCGTCATTCTGGAATGGCAGGGGCGCAGCGGCGTCTTCCTGCCGCAGGTGTGGGATGAAACCGGATGGACCCGAGTGGAATTCCTGCGCGAGCTCGCCAGCCAGAAGGCGGGTCTGCCGCCTGAGGCGTGGCGGCAAGCCACGCTCTACGCCTTCCAGGATCAGGCCTTCGAAGAGCCGTTCCCGTTGGACGTTCCACTGCCCGTCGCGCCGGGCAGCGCGCACTGATTCGTCCGGCAGACCGGGTTGCGGTGCAGAAGATAGCGGTGCGTCGCGACCCACCGGTACACCCGCGTGCCCACCCAGCCAGCTCCGGGCAGATGCACGAGCGGGGCGAACCCCATCAGCAGCGGCAGATGCCGCGTGAGCCGGACAAACGCGTCGAATCCCCCTGACAGCAGTCCGTCGGGCTCCACCAGCACCATCTCGCTGCGGCAGCGCTCGGGCGTCAGGGCGGGATGCAGCCGGGTCAGGTCCGGCTGGCGGTGGAAATCGAGCGGGTCCACCCAGCCGAACACATCCAGCACCCGCAGCCGCTTGAGACTCTCCAGACAGAAGCCGCACCGGCCGTCATACAGCAGGATCGCCCGGCCCTGTGCCGCCTGCCGCTCCTGCCGGCGCTCAATCCACTGCACGACGGCTTCCGGCGAAATGAACAGCAGCATCATGGGCGGGAAGAGGAACAGGAAAATCGTCGGCACGTGCAGCGTGCCCCACAGCAGGAGATGGAAGACGATGCCCAGCCCGATGCCGACCGCGCGCGTGCGCGGCACGAACCAGAGAATCGGCAGGGCGAACTCCATGATGATGATGGCGATCCCCAGGCCGTAGCACAGCCCGGGATGCTGGGTCAGCGCATGCCGGAAGGGGAACTCCCGCACCACCCCGATGGCCGGGTAGCGCATGAGGTAGTAGTAGGGGTTCTCCGTCAGCCAGTTGCCGCCGCCGGTGATTTTGTTCAAGGCGGTGTACCAGTACGTCCAGGCCAGCTGCAGCTGCAGCAGCCGCTGGATGAAAAACGGCCGACGCAGCCGGTAGGACCGGTCCTTCCCGCGCCACAGACTGTCGAGGGACAGGAAATCGCCCGGATAGCTGGTGAGGCACATGAGCACCAGCGTCACCAGCAGGATGTCGAAGCTGAGCGTGCCGATATGGAAGTCGTTGAGCGCATAGAAATAGTCGCAGGCGATGAGCAGGAGGATGCAGCTGAGCTGGGTATAGCAGCCGGCGGCGAACGCGGCGAGGGATCCGCAGAGGAGGGCGACGAAGCTCCACACGACCCAGTCCGGGCTCTGGTCCACGAGTTCCAGGATACCGGGGGGGAAGAACCAGGCGTTCTTCGATTTGAACGCCGTCGACAGGTAGTTGTCGTCCATGTGGAAGAACGAAGGAATGACGTGGCAGCCGATCGTGAAGGCGACGGCCAGGCGGAACAGGCCGAGGCTGACCGACGGACGCCGGTCCAGAAACAGCCGGTGCCACCATTGCCGGAGGCTCATGGCGCGGGAGTCCGGTTGGACGCGGCGCACTGGTAGAGGGGCTGGTATTCCACCCGCTCCGGCGCGTTGACGAGGTCCGGGTAGCGGCCGTAGAGCAGCAGGAAGCTGTCGTAGGCCGGAAATTTCCGGCGCAGGTAGCGGCAGAAGCGGCGGGCCTCGCCTGGCGAGAGCACGCCGACGAGCACGTTGCGGCGGATGTTGTCATACCCGACGGCGGTCGTTTCAAAAATCCGGTGGGGATCCAACACCGTCGGTTGGCCGTCCCGGATGCCGTGGACTTCGGCGAAGCCGTATTCCGGCGGCACCCGGAAAAACATGATCCATCCGGCCGGCGGAAACAGCAGGGCCATCTTGGGCAGCTGCCGCCCCAGCAGCGGACTCAGGTAGTTGGCCCGCAGCGTCTCATACTGGAACAGCAGCGTCCAACCGATGACGAACCACGTGATGAGCGTGTTGCGGCGCCCCATGCTGCGCCTATTATAGCCCGCCGTGCGCCAATCACGTAGCCCGCATGACCGCTCGTCAGGCGCCGGGACCCCTGCTATACTAAGAGTTCAATGCGCTGGTTTCGAAAACCCCGGTTGCGGTTCCTCGGCGTCTATCCGCTGGTGGTCTGGGCGGCGGTCGGCGCCCAGACGACGGAGTGGAGTTTCCGCGTCGGCGTCCTGCTCGTGGTGCTGGGCGAAGCCCTGCGGCTGTGGGCGAACGGCTATGTCGGTGCCGCGAAGGTCAACTACAGCGGGCCGCAGCCGGAGGCCAAGATCGGCTCGCTTATCACCGGCGGGCCCTATGCGTTTGTGCGCCATCCGCTCTACCTGGGCACGTTCCTGCTGGGTGCCGGCTTTTTCGTCATCGTAGGCAATTGCTGGGTCGGGCTCGCCGGTCTGGCGTTTTTCCTCCTGGCCTACCGCCGCAAGATGGCGGAGGAGGAAGTGGTGTTGCGGCATGAGGGGGGCAGCGACGGCGAGCGCTACCACGCCATGGTGCCCCGATGGCTGCCATCATTCCGCCGGTATGACCGCCGGTGCGGCCAGTGGTGCTGGGCGGGCATCCGCGCCAGCAAAGAGTGGAAGACCGTCATCTGGGCCGCCGTCCTCGTGATCGCGCTGTATCTGCGCGAGGAATGGTGGCAGGAGCGCGACGTCTTTGCGCCGCCCCATGAGATGAGGCAGGTGGTGCTCGTGGGGATCAGTATTGCCCTTATCGCGGCGGATCTCATCGCGGAGCTTCGCCGCAAACAGCGCAAGTCCGCCGTGCCGCTCGGCACATAGCCCGCCGGCCACGGCCCGTGGAGTCTGCAGCATGCTACCATCGGATGTCTTGAGCGCCGTCACGCGCCTGTATGCCCGGCTGGGGCCGGCGCACGCACAGGCCAGAAAGCGGCTGGGCCGGCCGCTGACGCTGGCCGAGAAAATCCTGGTGGCACACGTCAAGGATCTCGCCACCCAGGCCTTCGACCGAGGCCGCAGCTACCTCGTGCTGCAGCCGGACCGGGTGGCCATGCAGGATGCCACGGCCCAGATGGCCATTCTCCAGTTCATGCAGGCCGGCCGCGATTCCGTCGCCGTCCCGACCACCATCCACTGTGACCATCTGATCCAAGCGCGGGTGGGGGTCGCCGAAGACATGAAGGCGGCTCTCGCGGCCAACCAGGAAGTGTATGACTTCCTGCGGAGCGCTGCCGCGCGCTACGGCATGGGGTTCTGGGAGCCGGGGGCGGGCATCATCCACCAGGTCGTCCTGGAGCAGTACGCGTTTCCAGGCGGCCTGCTCATCGGCACGGATTCGCACACCCCGAACGGCGGTGGGCTGGGCATGCTGGCCATCGGCGTGGGCGGCTCGGATGCCGCGGACGTCATGGCAGGCCTGCCGTGGGAAGTGAAGTGCCCCCAGCTCATCGGCGTCCGGCTGACCGGGACCTTGAACGGCTGGACATCGGCCAAGGACGTGATTCTGAAGCTGTGCGGCCTGCTGACGACCAAAGGCGGCACCGACAAAATCATCGAGTTCTTCGGGCCGGGCACGCGCTCCATCAGCTGCACGGGCAAGGGGACCATCACGAACATGGGGGCGGAGGTCGGGGCGACCACCTCCGTGTTTCCCTTCGATGAGCGGATGGTGACCTACCTGAAGGCGACGGGCCGCGCCGAATTGGCAGCACTCGCCGAGCAGCACGCGACAGCGCTGACGGCGGACCCGGAGGTGGAGCGGGAGCCGAAGCGGTTCTTCGACGAGCTCCTCGAGATCGACCTCTCCAGTCTCGAGCCGCACATCGTCGGGCCTCGGCGGCCGGATCTGGCACGCCCCATCTCGCAGCTGGCCAAGGCGCTGGAGCAGGAGGGCTACCCGCCGCAGCTCAAAGCCGCCCTCATCGGCAGCTGCACCAACTCGTCGTATGAGGACGTCGGCCGGGCGGCGGCGGTCGCCCAGCAGGCGCGGCAGGCGGGCCTGAAGGCGAAGTGCTATTTCCTGATCACGCCGGGCTCCGATCAGATCAGCAACACCATCCAGCGCGACGGCCAGCTCGCGGCGCTGGAAGGCATCGGCGGGGTGGGCCTCGCCAATGCCTGCGGCCCCTGCATCGGCCAATGGAAGCGCGATGACATCACCCCGGGCCAGGTCAACTCCATCCTCACGTCGTTCAACCGCAACTTCCCCGGCCGCAACGATGGGACGGCCGAAACGCTCGCGTTCATGGGCAGCCCGGAAATCGTCACCGCGATGGCGCTGGCCGGCGACCTGCGGTTCAATCCGCTGACCGATACGCTGCCAGCCGCCGACGGCCGTCAGGTGAAGCTGAGTCCGCCGCAGGCGCCCGAGCTGCCGTCGAACGGGTTTGCGCAGGGCGCGGCCGGCTACCTGACGCCGAAGCCGCTTGCGGAGCGCGCGCGGCTGGACGTCGTCATCTCGTCGGCCAGCGAGCGGCTGCAGCGCCTGGAGCCGTTTCCGGCCTGGGACGGGAAGGACTTCGACCGGCTGCCGGTCCTCGTCAAGGTCAAGGGGCAGTGCACGACCGACCATATCTCGCCGGCCGGCAAGTGGCTGCGGTTCCGGGGCCATCTCGACCGAATCAGCGACAACATGTTCACCGCGGCCCAGAACGTCTTCACGGGGCAGCTGGGCACGGCGATGGACCAGCTGGACCACCAAGCCAAGCCCATTCCGCAGGTGGCCCGGCACTACAAGGCGGCCGGGCTCGGCTGGGCGGTGGTGGGCGATGACAACTACGGCGAGGGCTCCAGCCGGGAGCACGCGGCCATGTCGCCGCGCTACCTGGGCTGCCGGCTCGTCATCGCCAAGAGCTTCGCCCGGCTGCACCTGACGAACCTGAAGAAGCAGGGCATCCTCGCCTGCACGTTCGCCAAGCCGGAGGACTATGAACTCATCGGCGCGGATGACCGCATCAGCGTGCAGGGGCTGGCGGCACTAGCACCCGGCCGGCCACTGGCGGCCGTGGTCCACCGTGCCGAAGGCCCCGGTGTTGCCATCGAGCTGCAGCACTCGTTCACTGACGAGCAGATCCGCTGGTTCAAGGCCGGGGCCGCGCTGAACCTGCTGGCGTCGTAACCTGGCCGCCCCGTGTGAGTTGAGCTTGGACTCGTCGGTGCTTTCTATTGACGGAAGGAAACGGCCACGGTAGCATTGTGGCAGCCGCGATGAGCGTACCACCCACTGTCCGACGCGCACGAGCCTCCTCCATCTCCGTTCGGTTCGGCCAGGTGCTCCGCCGGTACTTTCTGACGGGTCTGGCCACGCTGTTTCCCGTCTTCGTGACGTTCTTCCTCATCTGGCATATTTTCAAGATCGCCGACGGATTGGTGGGGCAGTACCTCGGCTCTTCGATTCCCGGCCTCGGGCTGCTCGTCACCCTGGTCATCATCATGCTGGTGGGGGTGATTTCCATCCACTTCTTCGGCCGGGTGCTGTTTCAGGCGCTGGAGGCGCTCCTCAGCCGCCTGCCGTTTGTGCGGAAGATCTACCCCGCCGTGAAGCAATTGACCAACTTTCTCTTCAGCGAGGAGAGCCGGGCGGTGGCCTTTCGGCGGGTCGTCCTGGTCCCCTATCCGCGCCCCGGAGCCTACTCACTGGCGTTTGTGACGAACGAAACCACGACGATGGCGGTGGGGAAGGAGACCACGCTCTTGACCTTACTGCTGCCGAACCCGCCGTCGCCCTTTACCGGACCGATTATTTTTGTGCCCAAGCAGGACGTCATCGTCCTGGACATCTCTGTGGAAGACGCGGTGAAGCTGATCGTCTCAGGCGGCGTGGTGGGGACGTCCCTGCAGGCGGCCCAGCCGACCGCATCCGGTTCACCTTAGAACCGGTTTCGTCAATCCGCGCGAACCGCGTTGCGAGCGCCAGCGAGCCAGATGCCAGGAGCGACGACGATGGTGTACCCCCTGCGGTACTCCGAGGAGGAGCGACGCCGCAGATGGC
>ORMF011266381.1_pt1 | contig 15635 bp, 20 predicted proteins | sample 1779871 | NCBI WGS metagenome assembly ORMF01 (sample SAMEA104232316, study PRJEB22302) | groundwater metagenome | biome: forest; feature: aquifer; material: groundwater | place: USA | collected 2011-08-07 | depth 5.4 m | reverse complement strand
TCCCCATCTTTCACGTCCAGAGAGACATCCTTCAGGGCGTAAAACCTGCCCTTGCCCCTGCCAAACTGCTTGGAAACACCCGAAACTTCAATAACTGACATGGCAATTGATTTTGGCAGTTTGCTTAAATTACTTGCGCTGCGCGATGCGAACAAACGGCGTCTGAAAAATTTTCGCCAAAAGCAGAATTTTGCACAAGACATTCCGGAAACTTTTCAGTGACGGAAAACCACTGGACACTGGACACACGCCCGGCGAGGATATATAAGCCACTTCTTCACATTTAAGTGGGTTTTCGGAGTGTGAAGAAGATGAAAGAAATAATTTATAAAACAATTCAATTGAAAGAACTTCATAAATATTTTGAACTTGCTTATGAGGAAGGGTTTGTTACTCTTAAACATTCGAGGGGAAGGAATACAATAAAAATTCGATCTCCTTTCGTCCTTGACGAAGATACAGCTAAATTAGCAGGAATGATGCCTGATGGCAGTTTAATAAAGGATTTAAGGCGAATTTACTTCCCTCAATTTAAGGATTTATCTAAAATTTATCTCTTCAGGGATTTACTAATCAAAAAATTCTCGCCAAATAACAGAATATTTATGGCCAAAGGTAAATCCGATTATAGAACTTACATCAACTCTACAACATTGGCGAATTTCTTCTATCACGTCTTAAAAATACCTAAGTCAGATGAGCAGATGAATGTGCCTAAGTGGATATTCCATTCTCCAGACAGCGTAAAATATGCATATTTGAGAGAAGCGTTTGCTATGGAAGGAACTATCCTTAAAAAATTGCACGAGATAAGGTTCATAACTAAAGATAACTTGTTTGCAATTAGTATCAAAAAATTACTGAAAGCTGTTGATATAGATAGTCATATAACAGAACGCATAGGTGGAACTCCTCCAACATTACAGTATAGAGTATCCATATATCGCAAGGAGAATTTTGAAAGGTTTTGCAACATCGGCTTTAGTTTACCTTTTCACCAAGAAAGGTTCAGGCAATTATTGATAAAATACCATATTAATCAAAACTGTTCACTGTAAAAAATAGTAGCGAGTAGCGGGGGGAAGATTTGAACTTCCGACCTGTGGGTCCCCCAACCAAAAGTGGTTATGAGCCTTCCGAAGCAACAGGTCATTGCTGCACCGGGCACTCCTGGCTGCCCTAATACGGTCTACTTTTATGGTAGATCCCCGCTGAGACTACTCGCTATTGTTAGGTTTTGGCTAAACGTTTATAAATGTTTGTGGGAAGCGATAATGCCATGCTAACCGCTGAGCTGCTTGCCTTGTTATCTGCGGCATTATTTCCATTAGGCCTAATCTTTCTCAAAAAAGGATTCTACCACGCAACTCCAATTTACGGAACAATTGTTGTAACAGCAATAAACGCAGTTGTGCTTGGGATAGCTGCGGCATTATTCTCTCATACTGCCATATTTTTGTCATCAGCGATTGTATTCTTCATCCTGGGCGGAGTTATTGGCCAGGGCATTGCACGATACCTGCAATTCATAGCCGTGCACCTTATTGGCCCAGCACGTAACACGACTGCGCTTGCAACGTCAGCTATTTTCAGCTCCGTAATCGCAGTAATCTTCAGGGGAGAGAAATGGACGCTGCCGGTATTCTTTGGCACGCTTGCCATTGTCGGGGGCATCGCCTTTTTGGCCAATGAAAGCAAAAAGACAAAGTGGAAATTAGAATACTTGGCAATTCCGATAGTGGCAGCGTTTCTTTACGGCATAATGAACAACCTGTATAAGGAAGGATTTGAAAAAATGCCTGATGCCCTGTTTGGAGGTGCAGTTGGCTTAACAGCGTCCCTAGCAACTCTATTAATTATTGCTGCTGCAACATCACTGAAAAATCATCGAACAATAAAAATCCCGAAAATGAACAGGGCATTGCCCTTTTTCTTTTTTGCAGGTATTTTAAACAGCCTGGCATTGATTCTTAACTTCGAGGCCCTAAAGCTTGGTGATGTTACTGTGGTTTACCCGCTTATAAACGCACAACCACTCTTTGCCACGCTGTTTGGTTACTTGTTCCTGAGGCAAACTGAGAAGATAAACCTGCACGTTGTTTCCGGCGCAGTGATTATGGTTGTTGGAATAGTTTTGATAACTGTTTTCTAAAGCAGCTCTTCTATCTTTATTATTTTCCTAGCGGGCGAGAGCAGGAGTAGTTTTGGTAAACACTAAGCCATTTAATATTGCCCCGAAACAGTTGCGGCACTTATGTCGGCAAACAAAAAGCATTTAAACAAATTCAGATTCTGGAAAGGCGTGGATATCACGTGCCGCGGTCGCATAACCTGGTATTGCGGTGATTCGCTTACGACTGTAACGTAGCGGACCGTAAGATTGCTAAGGACTGTGTGTCCTTATGATACCAGCAGTACCGTTCAGATCCACTGTCCGAAAGGATGTGAGGGTTCAAATGACCTTTTTGGCTGCTGCCAAAAAGCTCAACCAAAAGTGTCGGAAGGTCCCTCCCGCGGCGCTTTTATTCTTCATTCCTGATATGAGCCTTTTTTTTCTTTTTCACAGAACTTTTAAATGGCAGAAATAAGTCATAGCTCTATGGACGCCATAGGGCACGCAATCATAACCACAGCCATTTCAGACAGCCCGCTAGTAATAGTTGCAAGTGCTATTAATCTGCGGTATAATGCCAAAGGACTGGAGCAGCTGCGTGAGAATCTTCCTGCACAATATGCGGGCTTGGCCGACGGAATTTCCAGCCACATAGCTGCAAACGCAATGCTATATACTAACCCTGGCTTCCAAGCAATGAAGGAACAGGCAAGGCCTATTCTTGAAAAGCACGGCATTCGGGACATCTTTAGCGAGGTGGCTATGGAAGCCGCTGTTGATTATTTGCTTTTGAAAGACAAATCCATTGCTCAAAGAGTTGAAGAATTATGGGGTGAATTTGATTGGGAGGCTGCAATGAAACATGTGCCATCATTCTCTCGCGAACCTGAGCGCGCTAAAAGGAACATCCTTTACGTTCGGCAAAGGCTGAGTTTCTTAGGCATTGAACATGTAGGGCGTTGGCTTGAGTCTGTGGCTGAAGGAAGGACCGGAGCCGGGCTCGCTGCTGAAGCGTATAGCCGCGCTGCGGAAGAACTAACAGATATCTTGGCAAGAGACGGGTTATATATGAAAGTTATCGGAGAAGCTCAAGTTTTGTTACAAAAGGTGTTCAATTTCTCATAGCAATCAGATGGTTCACGTTCCGTAAACCGACCCTTATCAGTTCTCTATCCGAATCGGCAAGTTGTGTATCTGCTCCAGCGGCAAGGAAGTACATCTCCCGTGCCTTGTCAAAGTTACCATCTGTAAGGCAGATCGTGGCAAATGTTAGAGCTGCAGGGACTAATATTCTAACCTGTGTTTCGTACTTGTTTGTAAATAGCTTTTCATATGCTTTCCTAGCTGAGCCCCTATAATATTTAGCAGCTTCAACTTGATTTGTTTCCTTAAAAATGTTGGACAAGTTAAAGGAATAAGCAGCGGCTGTAGCAATTGCCTCTGAAACGATAATGGATACGGCTTTTGGATCACTTGTATAATTGAATACATCTGCTAATTCCCTCTCAACTTCATCTGCAGTAATTGCTAGTGCATAATCGTAAACTGCAAGCATTTCCTTCCAGCCTTGCATGGCTTCGTCCTGCTCTCCCAAAGCATATTTTGCGTTTGATGAGTGCTGCAGTGCCTGGGCTAAATGCAGGTATAAGAGAAAAAATGGTGGCTGCTCGTGCTGTATTGGCCTTAGCTGTTCAATTACCGGCTTAAAGGCGTCCACAGCTTCCTGATACATCTTTGACTGGTACAATTGATAACCTTTGACAATAGCCTCTTGTGAGGTCAGCACAATGTCAACTAAGCTCATTATAACCACATCCTATGTTGTATAACCCTTTCTTACTTGCCGCTCATGAAATACGCGGGGTAGTTTCTTGCCCTTTCAATGCACTCCCTGAAGCTGCCGGCAAAGCCGCAATTCATTGGGCCCTGTGATTGTACGTAATCTGCAGCTCCTCTGTTTGATGTAACCCTGAAACTTTCGTTTGTTGCAGCGAGAAGGCGGTGGTCTGTTCCTATGCCTATGTTCAATGGCGTGTAAGTATCAATTACCTGCTGCAGTACTTTTCCCAATCCGCTTGGGCTTGGCTGAAAACCGACTCTTTCAACATGCGTTGTTCCTCGATTATAAACCTTAATCTCCAAGGTTCCAGGTCCACCTTTGGCAATCACGAAGTGAGGTTGCGGCAAATTGTGATATATCCGGAATTGTTCGCAAGCCTCTGCTGGTTGGCTCAGGCTTACATAGCCAACCAAAGCTTGCCTCTTTAGGCTATCCAAGCTATTTGAGGCTAGTGACCTTTCCTCACGGGTAGTGTTTGGTAGCACGCCTAAATCAATCAACACCTTCAGAAGCGTCATTCTTTCTGGAACCCTGAAATAATTACCCGCATCACCCATATTAAATTCACCTCACATTATCCGAACTAATAGCAATTCACATAAATTATCGAAATTTTGTGCGAATTGCTAAATAGCAAATTGCAGTAGGAATTTACGAAAATTTATGCAATCTGCTATAAGTCCGCTTTTACGGCGAATTTATAAATATTTATATAATTTATAATGGGTTTTGGCATCTTGAGGCTTCAGTATATACTTTGTTCCTGCCATGTTTACAAAGCGATGGCAATTTGCTGTCTGAGGGGAATTTGCTCATGGGACAAGTACATTACATAACATAGGGAGGCATCAGGTCAACCTCTATATTGCCTGACCTTGCTGTTGTGGCAAGAATACCATATGCAATAGTGCCAGTTCTGACAGCAACATATGATAATCAGGTGCCGCTAGGGAGCAAGATTTGTGTGAAGCTGTGCGTGATATAAACTTGAATTGCATGGTTAGCCTTCACTTCAAGCTAAAAGCCACCTTAACGCCCATGTGCTTCCTGTATTGTTTCGGGCTCATCTTGAGCCTTTCCATATCCTCAACGCAAGGGATGCAGTAAACAGGCAAGTGGAGATTTGCCAATGCAAGCTCGGCACCGCACGCATCGCAAAGGCTGTTATCAAGAAGCATTTTTCTTCAGAACGTTACGTGGAATTGCAATATAAAAAATTTTGGTGGATGTAATGCCAGACATAAATAACTCATAAAATTGTTATGTCTGGCAAACATTAGTAAGCGATTTATCCTATGACTTATTTTTGTCGCTTACTAATGTCCAGTCAGCTAAAGCCGGGCAGCAGCTTTGCAAAACCCAGCTGAAAAAACAGCAGGAACAAAATCAAGGCTAGCGCCGGGTAAAGAGCGTTCGCTCGCAGCAAATCAATTGCCGCTGCTGCTTTCGAGCGCTTTCTTTTGCTTCCTGGTGAAAAGTAATCGCTTCCCGAGACAAGCCCAAAGATGAAAATCAAGGAACTCATTATCAGCAGCATGTTCATGTCAATGGCAGCGGCAAATAAGAGGATTCCAAAGGCTCCGTAGGCCAGCTTGATGTTTACCCTGAGCATCAAAAGCGCTATCAAAACAGCGTAAGCAACCAGCTTGAGCGCAGCGCCGTAGCCAAAAAAATTAACCACAAAAACACTAACAGCTAGGATTATCAGCCGCTGCAGCAGGGGAAAGTATCTTTTGCCTGTGGGAAGCTCTTCAGGAGTAACAGAAGCAAGAAAGAATCCAGCGAGAAGGCCGAAATAGGAAACAAGCGTGGCAGCAGCGAACTGTAAAAAGGAGGCGGAAACCATTTTACCTGAAAGCCTTCCTCTCGTGCTCAGCTATCTTCTTGATTCGCCTCAAGTGGCGCTCCTCGCCTGTGAACGGCGCCTCAAGCCAAGCCTTCACAATCTTCTTTGCCTGCTCAGCCGTGGTCCAATCCCCGGAAAGGCCGAGGATGTTTGCAGCGTTGTGCTCACGCGAGTGCCTGGCTGATGCCTCATCAAAAGCTGCAACAGCCCTGGCGCCCTTGACTTTATTGGCTGCTATCATCATACCAGCTGCTGAGCGGCACAGCAAAATTCCAGCAACTTTTGGGAAATCCGAAAGGGTGTCTGCCTTTCCAACAGCTTCAGCTACTTTAAACGCGTAATCGGGATAATCAACGCTTTCCTCGGAATCTGTGCCGACATCCTCTACAGGGTAGCCAAGCTGCTTCAGGAAAGGCTTAAGCTCCTCTTTAAGCTTATACCCGCCGTGGTCGGCGGCTATAACTATGCGAGGCTTTTGTTGTTTTACTGTCATAACAATATGAATGCAAGACATAAGAATTTAAAGCTTTCTTAATACTTGCAGGTAACCGTTGGAGTACTGAACGCATGATGGCCGTGTATGAACCTGGCAGGAACTTTTGTGATAAGATGATAATAGCCAAGTGAGCTGGGCAATTCAGCCCCTTTAAGTGTTATACGATAAGCATCCTTGTTTATTGGCCCTATGTCAGAATCTTTCGGGTCATAGCGGTAAACATGATAAGTGATTCCAAAATCATCAACTGACACTCCAACAGCAACCACTTTTCTATCAAGGCCAGGGCTTCTAAACAAGATATCGCCTTCAAGAATAGCCGAGCTATGGCTGTTTGCGGCAACTATGTCCACAAGTGTCCTGACTGTATCTTGTTCAGCAAATAACGCACGGTTATGCCTTATCATTTGAAATAGCTCTATTCTAAAGCTTCAGTCTTTACCCGCCTTATAAATTCAAACTGAGGCCCAAATAGCCTGATGGCTTCGTCCACTGTTCCTTGAGTCCAGTTTCTGATTTCATCGAACCGTATTCCAAAATCATCCAGAAGCCTTCTTTCATTAGCTTCGTAAGCTCTTAGAAGTTCTCTGTTTCCTTTTTTAAGCCTATTTTGGTTCATTTTTAATTCTGACATGCTAATTTTAAACCTTGCATCAATATTTGCGCAGACATAGGTTGGCAATGGCAAAAGCTGCATCAGCTTTGCTTGAAGAGATACAAGCTCATCGAACCTGGCTTCCTCAGGGGGGATTCCAAAGTATTTTCTCGCAGCGCTTGGGATTCTTGAACGCTCTTCTTTAACAAGTGCATGCAAACTGGCTACTTCCGGTTCGTTCAGGCCACCTTGTCCCTCACGGGAATACAGTGTTTGTGCTGGCATGTGATCTTCCGGGAATAAGGCTTGCATCAGGACTCTGTCCCGGACTTCTTTCCCTTGAGATCTTAGGTGTTCAGACGCCTGTAGAATTTGCTCACTTTCCTTTGTATATGCAATAAGTAAATCTGCTATCACCCTGTGAAAAAGGGTTATAATCTGGCCAAGCTTTTCAACAGGCATGTAGTTAGGCTCTAGTTCAAGCGGGATAAGCGTTTGCTTGCCGATACCTGGATTGAATGGAACCCATAATCCTTTGTCGTTTTCGCCTTGAACAACTTGGTCGATAGTGGACGTAAAGTGCCGTTTTGGTCTTGCTCCGGTTAATTCTTGTAGCGAATCATAGACCATTGGGCGGATATCTCGTATATCACCAAGCATTATCTCTTCTCCTGTCCCTGTAACTGTCTTAACCTGATTGATTGCCTCGGTCACTGCCGCTTCCAGCTCGCTTTCTATGAGTCTGTAGTCAGGGGCATACTTTCCAAAAACAGGGTCTATGTGTGTTGCAAAAAAAGAAAGAGCAGCCTTATTCGTTCTCCCGTGGCGTAAATAGTCTAACAGCGCCTGTTTGATTGATGCGTCTGCTCCTTCACTACTGAGCCGACCATAAACAGCTACGGCAAGAATGTTAATTTGCTGGCTTTTTAGCTCTTGATCAGAATTAAGTGTCGCACCAATATTAGTTCTTAACTTAATTCCTTTACGGTCACAATATTCTGAAAGTATCTTGGCTCTTGTCGTGCTATCTTCAGACACTTCAACCTCTCCCACAATGGCTTTAAGCCTACTACTGACATCAGGCAGAATAGTTTCTGCTAATCTACATGAGTCACCAAGATTCATAATAACTCGGTGCTTTGGCAGAACCTGGCTTGCGTATGTTAACGTTACATAAAAGTCTCTTGTGCCAGGCACAGCAACAAGGCAAAGCTGAGAGCTGTCTACCGAGATTGTGGCAACGCCTTTGTTAGTGACATAATGCAGTCGTTCCATTCTAAGACGGGATTCACAAATAGCTTAAATAGCTTTCTAACTTCACTTCACCAGCAGGAAGAGCCCTGCTACAATCATTGCGATGGATGCGCTCTTTGTCAGCAAAGCTTTCCTGGTCACAACTTCACTTATTACTCCCGGCCAGAAAAGCGATAGCACTGTGGCACCTATTAGAACAAAAAAGCTTGAAAGGCCAGATATTGCTATTGTAAGCGAAACAGGCCCGGAAAGTATTGCAACAGTGAGGGAAACAAACGCAATCATGCCAACCACTTGCCTGAGAAGGAGCAGGCTGCGCGCGCCAAGGCTGCTTTTTCCAACCTCGCTGATTACTGAACGCCTTGACTTCCCTGAAAGCAGAATTACAGTCGCAGCTCCGGCAAAGTTGCCAAGAAGAATGGCGATTTGGACAGGCCAGTAGTCGTTAGAGGCGAAAAGCCATTTCGCGACAACAGAAGAAGCCGACGTGCCAGCAGCCGCAACCAATATAAGGTAAAATGCCGGGCTTAGCCTGAACACCCCGCGCAAGCTCCTCACAGATATCAGAAAAGCGCCTGCTGTTATGAGGGCAAAAGAGGCGTAATTAGCGAAAGAGAGCCGCTCACCCAGAAAAACAGCTGCCATCAAGAGAGTTATTGGGCTCTGGAGCTGCCAAAGCGGGATGACTCTAGACACTTCATCAACAGAGAGGGCCTTGAAATAGGGAAAGCCAGCGGAGAACCACAATGCGCCGCATACGAGCCCGACAAGCAGAGCAGGAAAAGGCAAAACGCCAACAAAAAAGAAGCCACTGGCTGCAACCACTGAAAAAAGGCCAGCAGTCACGTTCATTGTTATCGTGCTGAAATGCTTATCCCTAAGGACTTTGTCAAGCATGTTCAGCAAAGAGAAGATAAGCGGAGTCAGTAAAGCATAAAACAGCCAAGCAGACACCAAAGACACCTTACCTGATTAAATAGAGCCCAAATATCATTAAAGAGATTGCCATGAACTTTGTTAATAAAGCTTTCCTGTCAATCCTCTCCTTCAGCACATTTGGGAAGAACCTCGAAAGCAGGACTGTCAATACGAAAAGAAACATTAGCTGAGTTGCTCCCGCTATCGAAACTAAAGATACAGGGCCAAGCTTCAGTGAAAATAATGAGCTCAGATCTGCCATGAAAGTCATCACTGTGCTGGCACCGAGCAGAAGCACTGCCCGCCTTGTTTTTACCAGCGAAGAAAGTTCAGACCTGAAACGCGTAAATGTCCCTGGAATAAAAAGCAAAGTGCTAGCGCAACCAACAAACGAGCCCAAAGATATCCAGAAAAACCCGTTCCAGAATGATTCGGTCAGGAAGAAAAACTTGGCAAGCACCATATGTACTGCCCAAATTACTGAAGCTGCATATATTAGGATGGCTATCTTGTTTATTTTGAAGCCCGTTATTGTTTTCTGGATGCTCAACAGTAGGCTGGCAACAAATATGATAGCAAATCCTGCGTAGTGCTTAGCCATAAGCTGTTCTCCCAGAAAGGCGATGGATAGAAATAGCACGAATACTGACGAAAATTGCCAGATTGGCGTTATAGTCGAGGCTTCTTCGGTTGATAACGCGTGGAAATAAGCTACTGTTGTAATAACCAGTAACAAGCCGGCTGCCAAGCCAGCTATTAGTTGCGGGAAGGCTGGAACGCTGATGTCAATGAACGGAATCATTGCCAGCCAGATGAAAAAGAAAAAGAAAAGCCAGAGCGTAGTTACCGATAGGCTATTTGTGATGTGCCTTTTTCTCATGAATTGATCAATAACTGTTATCCCGGCATACAAGATGTTTGCTGCTAATGCGAAAAAGAGCCACTCTGACATGGTCAAATCAACTCAGCACGTTTTTTGATTGACCCCCAAGTCGCTGTTGCGACTGGGCACAGTCGACTGCTGTCGACTTGGGTTTTTGCCAAAAAGGTCACCGCCACTCAGCATGGCCCCACTGGATAAGAAGGTCAACGCCAAGGCGCTGCGCTTCAACAGCAGCATCGCAAGCGCCATAGCAGCTGCCCGCCCAAATGACAACCTTGGCATCGGTGCTCTTTTCAAGCTGCTCTTGTATCCCGGCAGCGTACGGCTTCAGCCCGTCAGGAAGCTGAATGCACACAAGCTTGGCATTTTCTTCCCTTATCTTGGCAACAGCCTTCTCCAGCTCCAGGTCATACTGCGAGGTTTGCATGGGAGGGAAGAAACGGGAGAGGATTTAAAAAGATGTTGCCGCACTCTGGCGAGAGTGCAAAGTATTTAAATAAAAACGCCAGAAAACTGTCATGGCATTTCACGTTTTTATACCAGAACCTGTGCAAAGAGATATAGATAAATTGGACAAGTCAGTGCAGTTAAGGGTTGAAAAAATCCTAAAGCAACTGCATGAAAGAGGCGACAAAGTGGGCAAGCCTCTGGCGGGCTTAAGCTTTCTGCGAGAGAAGAAATTTGACGGCAAAAGGCTCTACTATTTAGTTTATGGCCCCTGGTCTGCTGTTCTTGTAGCTGCAGTGAGTGATAAAAAAGCACAAAAAGCAACAATAAATCGCCTTATTATGGAATCAAGTCAGAACCAGATTACGTGTTCGACCTTTTGAGGAAGAGAGGCATTATTTAGGCTTCCATTCGGTTACTTTGCCTTGCTTCACTGCTTCAAAGCTTTCCCTGAATTTTGCAACTAAGTCCTCATCTATTTCTGCCTTCTCTTTAAGCTTCACATACTCTGCCTTAGATATGGTTACAGTTTCCATACGGTCAATAGTTATCTGCTTTTATATAAAGATTTCTCTTCAGTCTTGTAAGCTTGGTATTAACACTTTGCCCAGGCTAAGATTAAAGCATAACTTCGTCTAACTCGTTCTTCGCGAGCTTCTTCTTATTGATTACTGTCAGAAAGCTCTTCTGCTTGCGCCTGCGCGTCTCGGCGAGCTCCTCAAGCAGCTGTTCGTCATCCTCCTGGCTTTCAAGCTCTTCCAAGAGGTTAGTCCCCTCGTCAATCACAATCCTGGGCAATTTCCCCATTTTTATAATACCCCCAACTTTAAATCGAATCAATCATCACCGCAACCAACTATTGCAGTGTTTTTCACTACTATATGGTAGTTTAAACTATTTAAAAAGATTGTTGTGATGGAGAATATAGATTAAGCAGAGGTAGTTACTGCATATCACTCAGATGCTTGACAAAACAACAAGAAGCTGATTTACGCACTATTTGCAACACTTTTCGCTACTGCTGCAGCCTAGCTTTCCTAGCCCACCTATCTCAGATTCGCTTAATGGGCAATATATCTCATTGACCACTTTGGGTCTACAAGTCCCGCTCTGTTCTCCGCAGCTTTTTGCTACGCAGCACATCTCATTTTCTCCGACATCGTCATAGAACCCGGTACCCTCTTTATCATCACCAATGCATCCTGTGCTTTTATCAACAACCTTGCCCTGTGTTGCACAGCTTGCATCGCTTATCTTATTGAAACTAGGGACCCACCTCTTCCCAAAATACCCTGTGGTCATTGCAATGAGAATTATAAGAACAACCAGAACAATCAGTGCAATAATTATCACATTAAGTGACAAACCTTGGGCTTTGGATGGCATTTTTATGAAACAAAAAATAAGCGTGCGGGTAAACTACTCTACTTGCAGCACATTGTTCCGCTTCTGCACCCTGGAGCGTTAAACGAAGCCATGCCGTAGTCAATGCATGTTGCTGGGAGAGTGGCAGGTGGTGGCGTGGGGTTATTCTTCGTTGTAGACTTGCAACTGCCGCCCTGCCTCTCGCAGCTTGCCTCAGTTTCAATAGGAGTGAAATCATCTTGTGCTATTTTCGAGCAGCATCTAAGGGAAGTGCCATCTGTCCTTTTCGGGCACTCCCCACTTACTACTTCATTGCCGAGCTGGCCTGTATTGCACTGTTCGGCGCACTCACCGGCTTGTGCAGTGCAGCTCTTGACTGATGGAGTGAAAATCTTGCTAAAGTAGCCGGTAAAAATCATCACAACCACGACCAAAACGATAAGGACAATTATCGCTATTATTATCGTGTTGAGCGAAAGCCCCTGCGCTTTTTTAGAACCCACTGAGTTGTTTAAAGTTTTCACTGAAATCCTTCTCGCTTTTGACACAATAATGCACACCTCTTAAATGATACAGCCCAAAAAATCAATTGCATACTCCAGTTTTTCCTGCCTCCTGGGCGCAAATCGGGGCACGCCCGATTGCGCATTCCGCTTTTGGCGGAATTGCGTATGCATTGATTACTTCCTTCTGCAGCCTTGTATTTAAATTTTGTGTTGCCCTGACTCTGCCGCTGCTGTAATGGAATTGAGATAAAATTGCCTGAATAGCAATCAAATGTATTCTGCAGAATAGTAATCCTTAAAAGCGCCAATAGGATAGTTTGAAGGGAAATGTACGAGAAGTTTAAGGCACTTACGTTTGTAATGATGGCCATTGCCGGACTGTATGTATTTGACGGGTTCAGCCTAAGCCCTCTTGCAGGGGATGGCGTAACCGGCCTTGCCATATCTGAGCAGGTCATGAGCACGCAGGATGTAAGCTGCTCTGATTCTGATAACAGGGACTATTACACCCAGGGGACTACTTACGCGAGGCTTTTCCAGGCAAACGGGGAAATTCCAAAAGCAGACACCTGCGAAGGCAGCTCACTGGTTGAGTATTATTGTGTTTTGGATGAGCCACAAGTAGAATTCTATGATTGCCCTGAAGATTGCGTCAACGGCGCATGTAAAGACTGGTAATCAGCAACTTTTATTTGTTCCTGGTTTTCCTTCTGAGGTGATTGAATAACTCCTCGCCGCTGAGCTGGGAGTATGTGTTTTCAAGTTCCTCGAAAATCTCATGCCTGGACTTGTGGTGAACTTGAGGGTGCTGAGCCTGATAGTTCGGCTGGCGGTTTTGGTAAGCCTGCTGATGGGCAGGTTGCAGGCCATAGGTTCTGGCAAACTCAGCTTCTGCCCCTGGAACTGTTGGGGGGGAAGGTGGCTGCCACTGAGCCTCGTTGCTGCCGCTTCCGAGCTTTCCCTTAATGAACTTCAGGTAAGCTGCCGCTGCAGCCACAACTACAATTAGAACTATCATTATCTTCGCCAACCACGCTGCTAATCCGCCACCGGGTTTTGACTTGGGGTCATTAGGGTCAGTGCCTGCTTTTGACTCCTTCCCATCATCAGCACCGTCCTTGTCAGTGTCCTTGCTCTTCGGGCTGGTCCCAAGCTTGTGCTCGCCAATATTGTTCAGGCCGTCGCCGTCCGAGTCAAGCTCTGCGTCTTTTGCGTCCAGCGGCTTGAGCCCATACTTTTTCTCCCAATCATCTGGCATGCCGTCATTGTCACTGTCAGCATCGCACTCATCGCCAATCTGGTCATTGTCTGAATCAGCCTGAGTCCTGCCAACATTCGGGTTTGGAACATCAGGGCAAAGGTCAGCATCATTAAGGATACCGTCCGCATCAACGTCATTTTTGTTGGCGCACTTGCCTGCAGCCCCGCAATAGCCTGTCGTGCAGTCAGAGTCCTGGGCGCAATTCTGCAAAAGGCCGCACATTTTTCCTCTCACAGTCACGCACAGGCCCCCGCAGTCAACATCGGTCTCGCCCTCGTCAAGGCGCTCGTTCGTGCAAGGCCCCTCAGCTGCGCACAGCCCTTCAGTGCATACCCTGGTCTTACAGTCGCTGCCCTTAAGGCATTTGCCGCGCAAATCGCACTTGCCCGTGCAGCTTCCTCCGCAGTCAACATCAGTCTCGTCCTGGTTCTGGATACTGTCAGTGCAGCTTCCGGAGGTGCAGACATTGCCAGCGCAGTAGCTTGTCTTGCAGTCACTGCCTATTATGCAGGTCTTCCCGCTTGCGCATTTGGCGCTGCAGCTTCCCCCGCAGTCAACATCAGCCTCATCACCGTCCTTCATCCCGTCACTGCACGCATAAGCAGTGTTTAGCAGGACGTTTACAGTAACCCCACCGCTGTTAACTATCTCGCTTAGCAAGCCAGCCCTGTTTTTCGAGAAGCCAGTTACATAATACCTGTCGCTGTCCTTAAGCCTGAGATTCCTGACTGTTATAGCCTTCTCAGTCGTGTTGGTCCAGTTTACTACAACCTCGCCTGTTGACTCGTCAATGATTGAGTAAAAGTAGCTGTCAATCCCGCTTTCAGCATCTTCTGACTTGAACTTGAATGTCAGCCTGTCCAGCAGGTATGTGTACCCTTCCCCGACGCCTGCCAGTTCCTGGGTGTCGTTTATCGAAAGCAATTTTGGTGGAGTGTTGTCCAAGGTGAATGTAGTCTCCTTGGCAACTTCCTTGGGCCCCTCGAAGAGGCACTTGAGGTAATACTTGTACTTTCCAGGTTCAAGCACAAGGATTGCCTGGTGATTAACAGTAGTGAGGGTGAAATTTCCACTTGATTCCTTGTATTCTGTCGTGTTGCCGTAGCTGCATACGGAATCCTTGTTTGTCGTGACAACAAGGTTAATAAACAGCGAGGAGGTCACCTTGCCGTCTTGAGGCAACATATCTAATATTGCTGGAGGGACTGTTGTATCGACCCTGAACGTGATGTTGGAAAGGCCGGAGAGCCGCTGCGCGAGGTCAAGGCACATGACGCCATAGTTGTAGTTTGTTAAGTCTGCCAAGCTTGAAACAACAGCTTCGTGATGGTTCACATAGTTGGCACTGTCAGCGTCATTTGTGTTAAAGAAGAAGCGCATTGAGTCATAGTTGTTATTCTGGTCGTCATACTTGCAGCTCGTGTTCTCGTTTGTCTCAACAATAAGCTTTGCCTGCAGCGGCGTCTGGACGACAGCTGCGGGAGAAGCAACAGCGCTAGTGATAAGTGGAGGTGAAGTATCAGCCAGGAGGTTAAAATTGGCTTTCTCCGCATCGGCGCACTCAACATAGAATTTGTAAGGCTGCTCTGCTGATGGAAGCTGGAAATTTTGCAGCTCGTGGGAAGTGCCGCCTGTCTGTGTAAAACCTACCATGTCAGCATAGCTCTTCTCAAAAGGGCTGCTGTACCGGCAGTTAGTAGCCGAAGCCGTTGTGATGACAATGTTGAATGTTAACTGGCTTGCAACCCCAAACTTTGGCTCGTTAAGCTGGACAGCCGCACTGGCGAAAGAAGGAACAACCAGAAAGGCAACAATAAATGCTGCAGCTAAGAATAGCTTCTGGTCCCTCTTTTTCATGATACCTTAGAAAACCCATTTTACAATATATAAAACTTGCCATGTGGCGGCGCTATTGAAAAGTTATTTTAGGGGGCTCGCCCCCATTGGATTCTTGTCAAGGGAATACAATGGGCGAGAGAAGACCCCAGAATAGCAGTTGATTGGAAAAGAGGTATAAGATTGTTGCGGAAACAGTTCCGCAAGCAAGGCTTGCCAGACTACTGGCACAAAAACAGCCCAAAAATCTATCAGGTATCGCAGCACGCCATAAT
>ORMF010127540.1_pt1 | contig 15638 bp, 13 predicted proteins | sample 1779871 | NCBI WGS metagenome assembly ORMF01 (sample SAMEA104232316, study PRJEB22302) | groundwater metagenome | biome: forest; feature: aquifer; material: groundwater | place: USA | collected 2011-08-07 | depth 5.4 m | reverse complement strand
CAGCGCATGGTCCAAGTCTTCACGGGTGGCATGCGGCAGCGTCCCGATTACCTTACCGGTCGCCGGATTAAAAACATCCTGTTGCTTCGGCCGTTCATCTGCAACGATGAATTTGCCGTCGATATACATTGCCAGCTTTTCGTATTGCATGCTGCTCTCCTAAGTCGGTGAAGCCAGAACCATCAATGTGGTGGATTAAAGTAGCAGCGCAGCATTGGGCGAGATGCAGGTTACTGACAATACGGTGCCTTTGTGTTGGAGACGGAGTGCGGCTCTGTTTCACTCGAGCCTACGACGACAAGTTCAGGTTATCGCCCTTTCCCTGAGCATCTCCTTGGCAATGATCAACTGCTGAATCTGACTAGTCCCTTCATAGATGCGTAGCAGGCGAGCATCGCGGAATAGACGCTCGATTGGATACTCCTTGATGTAGCCGTAGCCGCCATGGATCTGCATCACACGGTCGGCGATGCGCCACAACGCTTCGGTTGCAAAATACTTGCTGCAGGCCGATTCTTTGGTGATCCTGAAACCGGCATCCTTGTCGCGCGCGGCTTTCTCGACCATCGCTCGGGCAGCAAAAGCTTCTGCCTCGGAGTCGGCGAGCATGGCCTGGATCAACTGAAACTGAGCAATTGGCTTACCGAACTGGCGACGCTCAGACGCGTAGCGCACGCCTTCGTCAATCAGTCGCGCGGAGAGGCCTACCGCCACTGCAGCCATGTGTATCCTCGCGTGGTCGAGCGACTTCATCGCCGTCTTAAAGCCGACGCCTTCCTTGGCTCCGAGCAAAGCCGAAGCGGGAACCCGACAATTGTCAAAGATCACGTCCGCGGTGTGCGAGCCACGGAATCCCATCTTCTTGTAGGGCGGCGCTACGGTAACACCGGGCGTGCTGCGCTCGACCAGAAATCCCGAGATCCCGTCGGATCCGGCTTCCTTGGGCGCCGTGCGTGCATACACGGTGAACAGGCCTGCGTTCGGGGAATTGGAAATGAAGCGTTTGGTTCCGTTGATCACGTAGTGAGCGCCGTCGCGTATCGCACGGGTGCTGAGTGCCGCCGCATCCGAGCCTGCATCCGGTTCGGTAAGGCAGAACGATGCGATCAGTTCTCCGGTCGCGAGTTTGGGCAAGTAGCGCTGGCGCTGTTCCTCGGTGCCATCGATCAATATCCCAAGGGTTCCAACCCCATTGCTCGTACCAAAATAGGATCGAAACACCGGCGACGCGTAACCGACCTCGAAAACGACCCGCGCCTCCTCGTACATCGACAGGCCGAGTCCGCCGTATTCCTCTGGAATAGTCATGCCGAACAGGCCGAGTTCTTTCAGCTGCATAATGATGCTCAGTGGGATTTCGTCATCTTCCTCAACCTTGGGCTCCGCAGGAACTAGTTCTTCACGCACGAAACGCCTGACCGCTGATGTCAGTTGAGTTACAGTTTCATCGCTTTGCGGCATTCAGGTACTCCTTTTCCTTTTTTCGATTCAGGAGGAAAAGACAAGTGATGTCTTTTCCTCCTGATCGGCCACACGTTTTCGCAAAATATCCCCTACTCCCAAGCCAATTAGCTATGTGAAATACAGGACGACCACAACCAAAAGAACAAAGTAGCCAGCGGCATAAGGTGCGTTCCATAAGGAGAGGCGGAGCGTCGAAACACGGCTGACGGATTGCACCAGCGCCAACGTCCCGCTAAATGGTCCCAGCATGTAAGTCAGCGCCGAGCTACCTATTAGGGTGATCGCAAGTTGGGTCGGGTTAATTCCCAGAACCTCCGGTTTCAGGGACTCACCGAGCAGCGCAATTGCTACTAGCGGGTGCACACCGAGGAAGGAAGCTATTAGCGCCATGAACGGCATCAGAATCAATAGCCATTGGGTACCAACGACGTCATGAAGATTGAGAAACAGCACATTCACCGAGTGATCAACGCCAGACAGATACATGGCCTTTACAAAGAAGCCCGCACTCAGAAAAATTGCAAATTGATCGGACATGCGTGAGAGAGTGGGCGTTAGGTGCCTGGCACTGCTCTTTAGGAATTGTCTAGTTTTCCCAAGCGCGGCACTCCACGCTAGCGCGAAAGGAACGCAAACCAATGCGACGATCGTCGCAATGCCAAGACGAAGCCATCTTTCCATCAGGACAATGGAGATCATCAGGAGAACAATGCCCAATAGCATTTGAAGCAAACGAGAAATTGGGATGTCAGCGCTGGGTTGGGCTAGCTTCGTTTCGATCGGAGTCGATTGTTTACTACCCAAAAGCTCCATGAGATAGAAGATGGCCCAGTTTGAACACAAAGCGGCAATGCTTAAACCGAACAAAAATGGAAACAAGGAAAGCCAATCCAAATGGAGCGTATGGAGGACCAGTCCAAGAACTGCTGAAACCGGCGCCCATAAAATGGGCAGCAGACAACCATATGTGGCGGATACGGCCATGAAGCGTAGTGGATTCTTCAAGGGATAGGATCCAACTACCGGCCCCAAGCTGGCAATCATGATAGGGACTGCGGCGAAACTCATAAAGGAACCACATACAAATGCAATTGTCGTAGCCAGGCAATTGAGGCCAAATGCGCCAGTAACTCTTCCGCGCAGAACCATCTGAATGGCCCCACCATAGTTACCGAGCTTGATAGGTATGGACAGAAACGGAACCATGGCAACCAGCGCGAGCAGATAAACCATTTCACCGTAGGCACTCAAATACTGTGGCAAAGTTACGCCCTGCCTATACAACAAAGATGTACCGCCCCCTAGAAACAACGCGGTGAGAACGCGAGTAGCCCAGCCTGAATTCGGAAGTGAAATCAGGATCGCCATTACTGATAGTGTCGATAGCACCGGGCTCAAAAATGTCAGATGCCAGATTTTGCCGACTAAATAGCAAATAATGACGATGGCAAACAGCAGTGCGCACGCTTGGTTGTATGCTGAGGACCGAACGATCGCCAAATAGTTCGTAGTGATCGACGCTTTCATGAGGACAGTGGAACGCCTTGAAGGCGAACTCCAGGAAAGCACCTGTAGTTGCGCGTCTGCCAAATTTTGTGCAATGGCGCAAGAACAGCGATCAAACAGGCAATGGGCATAGCCAAAACAGTCTTATCGAATCAACGCCAGAGCTTAGCCGCCCGCCCAATTGGATAGGTCAGGCACTATCTTGTCCGAACCGTCAGGTGAGTGAAACATTGACGATGCTGACGTGATACTGGTGTGGCATTCGGCCACCATGCGTTCTAGCAATTCGGCGCAACTTGGAATGTCGTTGAGCAAACCGATGACCATGCCAGCGCTAATGGTGCCAGCATCTATCTCGCCCTCGGCAAACGCACGCTTACCGTGCTCGCCTGCAACCAGCGAACGGATCTCGGAAAATTCACAGCCACCTTCTCGCTGCTCCATGCGAATCACCTCATCCGAAACGGCGTTCTTGAACACTCGTGCCGTGTTGTGCAGAGTGCGAAAGATCAGGTTGGTGTCGCGTTCACTACTTGCTATCAGAGCTCTCTTAATATTGTCGTGTATTGGTGCTTCGCGAGTGCACATGAATCGCGTGCCCATGTTCACGCCCTCAGCGCCAAGTACAAGAGCTGCGGCCATCCCGCGTCCATCGCCTATACCGCCGGAAGCGATCACTGGAATCTTTAGCGCCCTGGCGGCGATTGGGATAAGGATAAGCCCTGGGATGTCATCCTCGCCAGGATGTCCGGCACATTCGAAACCGTCAATACTCACCATGTCTACGCCGTAGCGCTCAGCCGAAACGGCGTGGCGTACCGTTGTGCACTTGTGGATGATCGTAATGCCCGCCGCTTTGAACTTTTCTACGAATGACTTGGGACTGTTGCCGGCTGTTTCCACGATCTTGATACCACTGTCGATCACCGCCGCCATGTACTCCTCGTAAGGGGGAGGTTTGATAGCCGGCAAGATGGTGATATTTACGCCGAAAGGCAGCGCCGTCATACTGCGACAGCGAGCAATTTCCTGCGCCAGAGCATTTGGAGTTGGCTGGGTCAACGCGGTGAGAATGCCAAGACCACCGGCGTTGGATACGGCCGACGCCATTTCCGCTGTACCCACCCATTGCATACCACCCTGGATGATCGGATATCGGATGCCAAGGTGCTCAGTTACTCGCGTTTTCATCATGTGAATGTCTTTCTGTCTGGAGGGCGTAGCACGGCTCATTTTGGAGTCCCTAGATAGTTTGGTTTGAGGTGCTGACAAGGGAAGTTGCTGAGAATCGTTCGACAATCGTTCATCAGGAATTGCGATTCCGAGTGCTTGCCAACTGCGGCACTTCGGTTACGGCAACCGTGTCCTTCCAGCGCTTAAGCAAGGTATGCGGGATTTCGAACTGATCAAGCGCTTTGCCCACTGTGTGGTTAACGATGTCGTCGAGGGTATTCGGCCGAGTGTAGAAGGCTGGCACCGGCGGCAGAATGACCGCACCGTAACGGGACGCTTGGGCCATCAGTTCGAGGTGTCCGAGGTGCAAGGGTGTCTCTCGCACCAGCAATACGAGCCGACGACGCTCCTTCAGGCACACGTCTGCGGCGCGGGTCAGAAGGTTGTCGTTGTGAGAGTTGGCGATCTCCGACAGAGTCTTGATCGAACAGGGCGCCACGATCATGCCAGCGGTAATGTACGATCCACTCGCCACCGCAGCGCCGATGTCGCTGTGCGTATGGACCACATCGGCCAGGGCTTCCACCGCCGAGACTTTCCAGTCGGTTTCCTCAACAATGGTGCGCTTGCCCGCGGACGACAGTACAAGGTGAGTCTCGATGTCGGGCACGTCCTTGAGGGCCTCCAGGGCACGGATCCCGTAGATGGCGCCGGATGCGCCGGATATGCCGATAATGATTCGCCGCATGACAGCTCCTAAGTGGTGCGTGGACAGCCCGCATGGCAAGGGTCCGCACCGGGTTGATATCGATTGACGCTGCGCTGTCGCAGGTGGCCTAGCGCTCCACCTTCCACGGAATGATCCAATGCTCTAACTCGTTCAGGATCAGGCTGAACAGATAGCCGATTACCGCGATCATGATCAGGCCCACATACATGGTGTCGACCGAGAGAATCTCCCAGGCGTTCCAGATCATGTAGCCAAGTCCGTTCTTGGCGCCTATCATCTCGGCGATGGCAATAAGAATGAGTCCCATGCCGACCCCGAGCTTGATCCCCGACATGATGAATGGCAGTGCGCCCGGCAACGCGATGGTGCGAAACATTTGCCAGCGGCTGGCTTGGAAGTTCTTGCCGACATCGAGATATATTTTGTTGATCTCGAGCACGCCAGCCACGGAATTGATGCAAATGGGATAGAACATGCCGATTGCGACCATCACAATCTTGGATGCCTCCCCCAATCCAAAAATGAGCAGTATCAGGGGCAAAATGGCACTCTTCGGGATCGGATAGGTTGCTGCAATGAGAGGATCGATCGCTGCGCGCACGGGTCGGGAAAGGCCCATGATGATGCCCAACACCAGCGCGGGGATGCCACCCAGCAGAAATCCCCAAAACAGTCTCTGCAAACTGGCCCATGTGTGAATCCATAGGACTCCGGAGTCAAGTAGTCCGATCAGCGTATGGAGAATAGTGATCGGAGCTGGGAAAAAACGCGTATCAATCACTTCCATGCGGGCACTGATCTCCCAGATACTCAGCAGTAGAAAGGGCGACACAATACTGATCAATCGGTCTCGGCGCCCCGGGCTCATTTTGAGTACGCGACGTATTGTCAGGCTCCAGGATTCGGTCACTCGAGCGCGCTTCATCCACTCCTCATTCGCGCTGCTCATGATGTCACTCGCCCACTTTCGGCATCAGCTTTGGCGTGCTGTACTTCCTCGCGTAGGTAGCCCCATATCTTGTACACGAGTTCTCCGTATTCGGGCCGGGCGCGCAACTCCAGCACGCTGCGTGGACGTTCGAACGGCACATCGATGAGCGCCTTGGTGCGGCCAGGGTGTGAGGTCATCACCATGATCCTGTCGCCCAAGGTTACTGCCTCGTCCACGCTGTGGGTGATGAACAGCACGGTCTTCTTGTGCTCATCCCAGATGCGAAGCAGCTCTTCCTGCAGGAGCGTCTTGTTCTGCTCGTCGAGCGCCGAGAAGGGTTCGTCCATCAGGAGCACTTCGGGATCGTTGGCGAAGGCTCGAGCGATGGACACGCGTTGTTTCATGCCGCCCGAGAGTTGGTGTGGATAGGCTTGGGCGAACCGGGTCAAGCCGGTGCGATCGAGATAATGTCCGACTACTTCCTTGATCTGTGCCCGCGGCGCATTGCGCATGACAAGACCATAGGCCGCGTTGTCCCATACTGTCATCCAAGGAAAGATCGAATCACCCTGGAACACCATCGAGTTGCCTGGGCGTTTGCGGTCCTCCTGATTGATCTCGATGCTGCCAAAGGTGGGCTTTTCGAGACCCGCCAATATCCTGAGTAGCGTTGTCTTTCCGCAGCCGCTCGGCCCCACGATCATGAAAAATGTGCCAGGTGCAATCTCCAGGCTAACGTCGTCAATGGCCGTAAAGGTCTTGTCCCTGGTGTGAAATTCCTTGGTGAGGTTGTTGATGCGGATCTTTATCGGGTTGGGCGCGTCGGAATGGGGTCTCATGACCTTGGTGCGCGCCGAGTTCTCAGTGCGAGACGTGTTGTCGGGCAACATAGGAGCTCCTTACCGGCTTCGCCTAATGTATGGGCCGAGATCCTTGACCACTGCTTCGACGAACGACATGTCAACTACCTGTTCGACGCTAATTTGGCCCACGACCAGACCTTGAGCCTTATAGAACTCCAGATCCTTTTTCAGACTCGGTAGATTTACTCCGCCATCGGGGTTGACTCCGTTCGGAGTGATTGATTTGAAAATCTCTGGATCTTTGATTGATGTGTATTCGGTGAGTATGGCGATAATTTCGGCTGCGTTCGGGCCGGCGAGTTTCCCGTCCTTTAGGGCATCGTTGTAGTCTCGGACCCCGCGGATATAGGCACGCATGAATTTCTTTGCGACCACTGGGTTATCCCGAATAAAGTCTCCGCCATAGATCACTACGGCGAGTTGATGATGGGGATAAATGACATCGTCGCCAGCAAACCGTACCGCAGCTCCGCGTTTTATCGCTTCCGTCGCAGAGGGCTCTGTCGTGATGCTTGCGTCGACTGCGCCATTCGCAAGAGCCAATACATGCTGCGGAAATGGCATGAACACCACGTTGATGTCGCCAAGCTTCAAGCCGCCTTTAGCCAGTGCCTCGTTCAAGGTCGACATGGATGCGCTGCCATTGTTGAAGGCCGCGACCTTAAGCCCCTTAAAGTCGGCAAAGCTCTTGACTTTTCCGCTGTCGATGAGTTCTTTTCGAACCAGGATAGGTTGGTATCCATACCCCGGAGGTGTCGACCCCTTGTCGGCGACGATCTTTACATTGATTCGGCGCTCGACCGCGTTAAAGAGACCCGCGGATGTCGATGTTGCGCCGACGTCTATTTGTCCGGTTCCGAGTGGCGCGATTACATCCCTCAGCACGGAAAACGTGACCTTAATGCCCTCATTCGCGAAGTAGCCCTTCTTTTCTGCGATGAAAAATGGCGCATCGCTAGCCGATTGGACAAGTGCAACGCGTACTGTCGCAGCCTGCGCAAAAGCCAGTTGTCCCCACCCCAGGGCAACGCAGAGTGTGAAAAGTAGTTGAAGTGCATAGCGACTGATTGAGATCGAACTCTTAGGCATGCATCTATTACTTACGAGATGTGGCATAAATTTCTCCAATCTGACCAACAAACATGCGAACTACGGAGTTCAGCGAATACATTGGCATTCGCCGGGGCGAACCTGAACGGGTTCCGGCGGAACTGGGCACGATCAAGATCAACGAGGTGCAAATTCAACAAGGGTCATTGATGGAATCGACTACTTCACCGAGATCCAATATCGAATCACCCTTACTACATCGAAGTGTTCGTTATTCCGTTGCGACTGCTTCATCCATCGTTTGTCGGCTCTCTGCATCCTGAATGTCTCCTTTGTGCGGCCGATCTATATTTTCAACACGGAAACTGTTTGGTACTTGCCTTCATCACGTGCCTTAGCTGTTCCGTATGTCCGTTGATTCCAATCATTTCGGCTTCCTTGCGCAGTCCCGCGTAGATACACGTATTGTGTAGACTTTTGAAAAAGGGCGCGAAGCGCACGACTGGTATTCATAGTGAGACGACTGAGTATAGGGACGGAAAGTCACACAAGTCAATATGCAATAAATAAAGGGCGCAAAGCGCCCTTTCTGGAGATGGCTCATGCTTGCTGCAAGTCGCGTGGGCATGAGGTGATCCGTACCTACATGCGTATGAGACCGCTACAGAAGCGCGCGAGCAGTTGACCGGCTACTTCGAGTTCTACAACGCGCAGCGCCCGTACTCTTTTCTCGGCGCTCGTACGCCCGATACGGCATGCTTCGCTGCGACCGCAGCAAAGTTGGCAGCATGAGCCATGTTGAGTTACCCACCGCGCCGCGCTTTGCGTTTGTCACAGGCGACGCACGCGCCGCCTCTCTGTGATCCATTGCGTTCAGTCAGAACACTATGTAAAACACATAGACAATTCATCGTTGGATTCCCGGTTTACCGTCAGCCTCCAAATCCGAGGTACGTTGTTGGGGCCGAGATATCCAAAAATATTGATCAATGATGATCTTCGGTATTGCATGGCGCACAGGAGATATAGCCCGCTGCGCGACACTCATCCAGGGTCAGAATTTGTTTTCAAGAATTTGTTTTCAATTGGACATCAGTACTGGTACCGTCATGTGTTGAAGGATGTGTCGGGTTCCAGCACCACGGCTGATGAAGGGGAAGCCTATATGACCATGGGCGCCCATTACGAGCAGATCCGCTCCCCGATCCGCAACCCGGTTCAGCAGTAAATCCATGATGCCGAAGTCTTGTACAACCATCGTTTCTGTTTTCGTTTTGATCCCGTGCATTGCAAGATGGCTTTCCGCTTCTACGCAAGACAAGTCGCCTTCCTCGGGGCGTGCCGCAAACGACAAAAGCCAAGCTTCTTCGCAGCCCTGAATGACGGATAGCGCGTCGTTTAGCGCGTGGGCGGCCTCGCGGGCGTCGCTCCATGCGATCAGCGGACGTTTTCCGATTTCGGTGAAATTGCCGGCGTACGGCAGAATAAGCACTGGACGTCCTGAATTGATGATCACCTCCATAATCAGATCATCCGGAACGTAGCCCTTGGTCCTATCGTCATGCTGACCGAGGATGACCATGTCGGTATGGCGGGCAAGGTCGGTGACGTGACGCAGCACTTCGGCATCACTGCCCCGATTGATGTCACGCCACTCGGCCCGGGGCAAACCTGCCGTCGCTTTCTCGAAAGCAGTTTTGCTGGCGTCGCGCGCCTCGGAGTATTCCTGGCTTGGCCAAGAGGCAACCACGCCTACCCGTTGCGCCTGGCCTCGCTGTCCGAATACACCAACCAGTCGAGCCTGGTGCTGGCGTGCAAGCGATACCGCCAATTCAAGTCTTGCGGCGGTGCGCTCACCTTGATCCAAGTGCACCATTAGATCCTTCAAAGACATAATTATTAACTCCCTTAGTTATCCTGCAACGCAAAAGATGGATAGATTCCTGCCTGTAGTCCGTTTACACAATATCAGTACTGGCTTCGACGAGAAGCCTGGATGTAGCATTGAGTATTTTGCATTCCTGAGTTGTCGCTTTCCCATAACTAGCAGTTTACGGTGTTGCAAGTAGCGACGGACATGTCCTTAATATCGTGGTTGCTAGTCCTGCGGTCTTAGAGGCAGGCTCGCGGCGATTGCGTCCAGAAGTCGCTGAAGTTCGGCCTCGCCAAGAGCGCTGTTGAGCGTCAGTCGCAGCCGGCTGGTGCCTTCTGGCACCGTCGGCGGGCGGATGGCCCCCGCCAGAACCCCAGCGTCTTCCAGCCGCTGTGCGGCGACCAGCGCGTCTTTCTCGCTGCCGATCACCGCCGGAATGATCTGCGTGCTCGACGCCAGCGTGTCGTAGTTGCGAAGCGCCAGTACATCGCGCAGGCGCTGCGAATTGCGCGCGAGCTGTTCCCGCTCGCGATCCATGCCTGGCACTAGGTCAAGCGCCGCATCGACTGCGCCTAGCACGGCCGGCGGTAGCGCGGTGGTGTAGATAAAACCGGGGCAGCGGTTCACCAGCCAGTCGATCAATGCTCGCGAGCCGGCAATGTAGGCGCCGAAGGCGCCCAGCGCCTTGCCCAGCGTGCCCATCACGATGTCGACGCCGCCGCAGTTGGCTGCGAGCCCCCGGCCCTGCAAACCTAGTACGCCGGTGGCATGCGCCTCGTCGACGTAGAGTGCGGCGCCGTGGCGTTCCGCCAGTTGCACCAGCGCCGGCAGGTCGGCGCGGTCGCCATCCATGCTGAACACAGATTCTGTAAGGACCAGCTTGCGGCCGGCGCTTGCATCCTGCTGGCCCAGCAGATGGCCGAGGTGATCGAGATCGTTGTGGCGGAACACCTGAGTTCTTACGCGCGCCACGCGGCAGCCATGCATCATGCTAGCGTGATTGAGTTCGTCGCTGAAAATCGAGGTCTCGCCAGCGCCGACTGTTGCCAGTGCCGGGATTACGGTCGCATTCGCCTGAAAGCCGCTGGAGAACAACAGCGCCGCCTCGCAGCCTTTGAAAGCGGCCAGTTTCTCCTCGACGGCGAGCGTGATGTCGCGCGTACCGGTGACCAGGCGCGAGGCTGGCGCCCCGGCACCGTGGCGCTCGGCCCATTCCGCCGCGCGCGCCTTTACCAGCGGATGTTGGCTCAGTCCCAAGTAATCGTTGGAGGAGGTGTCGATCAGCGCGCGGCCGCTGGTATCGCACAATTTCCCGTTGCGCCAGTGCCAGGGCCGCAGATGGCGTAGGCGATTGGTATCGTTCAAAGCGGTGAGGTGAGCCTGCAATACGATATCGAGACTTGCATCCATCTCAGAGTCTCCGCGCGCGTTCGCTCAATCGATCGAAGGTGCGGCGCATAAGTTCGTCGGTGGGTAGTGCGCCCATCGATTGGATTGGCATGCTGCCCCTAAATTGGGGGTGAATGATTTCTTCAGGATCGCACATCACCATGTTGGCGAGCATTTCGTCATGATAAGTGTGACGGAGCAATGCTATATGCTCCAACGCCGCGTGCCCCTTGTCGCGCCAGTAATGGATCGCTATATCGCGCGCCACTTCCATGTCGACCGACTTGAATTCGGAGAAGATGACGCGCTCCGAGTCTCCCGGCAGCGGCCTAGCATGGCGTGGCGCCAAATCCAGCGTTGTTTCGTACATCAGCCCGGCGAATATGGCATATCGTAAGTTAGCGCGCTGGTGTTCGTCGGCACGGATGCGTGGGCAGCCTTATCCGCGCTGACTGCGCACCACGAGGAGATTCCGTCACCAGTTTGTACGCATCGCCGAGGCGGATGCTCGCATCCTGCTTAGCCACCGCGGCCACATGCGTCGCTGCAATGAGCGTCTGAGTGTAGGGCCAGCTGTGGGGCAGGTGCTCAGGGAGCAAGTCGCAGGCTTCTGGCAATGATGTGAGCATCTCTAGAATTCGCACCTTCAAGACAAGCTGTGGTGGGTGGAGGATGGTGGTGGGGGTGGATCGTATCACGGGCTATCGGTGCCGACATCGGCAAAGTCGCGTTGCTCAGAGTCGGTTCCGTCGCTGACACTAAAGAACGCTGAGAACGGATGCGATGAGACTAGGATTCGCCGAATCCATCCAGTTTTGTCGTCGAGAGTCCCGTGCAGGGATCTGTTGATGCCGCCGCATTTTCATCTTGCCGTTAATTCGCTGCCGCTTTTGCGGTGCATGGTTCAGCGTTTGCTTGACGGGGACGGAGATGAGTGACCTCTCAATTACAGCGCGGAAGCGATTCCCTGTGATCTGCGTCCGCGCAAATAGGCCGTATGAAGTCAAGGGCAGTTATCGGGCAAAAAGAGCGACCGTTTGACGAGCGTGCGCGAAGCGAACATCTGAAAAGCAGTTGACGCGGTATAGGAGAGGGGTTAGACTGAATTTTCATATTAGACGTGCGCGATGCGCACCATTAATATGTGAGGCGGCCAGCAGCTTTAGCGAATGCGCGGCCCGCACCCCGCGAACGAATATTCTCAAGGAGTACATACGTGGCACATAAGGACCTCAGAAGCTTTCTGGCGGCAATCGAAGCATCCGGCGACTTGGTCAACATCGACGATCAGGTAGATTGGGATCAAGAACTATCGGGTATCGGGCGGCTCAGCTGCGAGCGCTATGGCCCGGCCTTTATGTTCAATAACATCAAAGACTATCCGGAGTGGCGCACCGTCGCGAATCCGGTGGCGGGGTGGCGGCGCTATGCCGTGGGACTCGGACTGCCTGCGGATACTTCGGTTCGCGAACTCTACAAAGTGTATGCCGAGCGAGAGGTAGATTTGATTCCTCCGGTAGTGGTCAAGGATGGACCATGTAAAGAGGTGGTGATCAAGGGTGATGATGTCAATCTTTTCGATTTGCCCACCCCTATGGTTCACGAGGGAGACGGTGGACGTTATCTGGGTACCTGGGACATCGTTATCTCCAAGGATGCCGATAGCGGTTGGGTCAACTGGGGCATGTATCGCTTCATGATCCACAATGAGCGACTGCTTACTGGTTATCCTCGCCCGACAAGCCATCTCGGCAAGATGCTGCTTGACGGTTATGTGCCGAAGGGCAAAAACATGCCGATTGCAATCGCCATTGGTGCTGATATGCCTAGCCATCTGGCGGCTGCCGCCACCTTCCGTTTGGCGGGCGACGAGGTGCTGCTGGCTGGGGGCCTAGGCCAGCAAGCAGTCGAGCTTGTCAAATGTGAGACGTCTGATCTCTACGTACCGGCAACATCGGAGGTGGTGATTGAAGCCGAGATCTTGTTCAATGGCGTTGCTCAGGAAGGGCCCTATGGTGAGTATCCGGGCTACCGTAGCGGCGAGATGGGGAATTCAGTATGCGCGCGAGTTACCGCGATTACTCACCGTAAGAAGCCCATCCTCTCGCTTGATACCACAGGGTTCATGGATTCAAGCGCGGTTACCACGTCAATCTCTGGCGCAATCTCCATCCGTCGTCGTCTGGAGAAGCATGGAGTGCCTGTTGTGGAGGTCTACATTCCGCCAGAGAGTGGAGTTCACATGGCCATCGTTTCGGTTCGCCGGGGTGGCGCCGCGATCGCGCAGCAGGTTGTTGATCTGCTCACCGCCCGCAGGGCGTTGATTTCCAAGGTTCTGATCGTCGACGAGGATGTCGATGTGTTCAATATGGCAGCTGTTATTCATGCCTTCTCGACTAAGTGTCATCCCCGTCGAGGAACGCACATTCACGACTACGAAGGAAGGTTGAACGCGCTTACACCCGCCTACAGCCAAGACGAGCGAGTCCGGCGCAGCGGTTCCAGCGTGTCTTTTGACTGCACTTGGCCGCCTGAGTGGCCGCGTGAGGAGACGCCAATTCGCGCCACACTGGATGCGATGTACTCGAAGGATATTCAACAGCGCGTACTCTCGCGTTTTAAGAATCTCGGTCTCTAATTCGGAATAGGAAGGAGTCAAGAAATGGCTAATGAATACGAAACGTTTGTCCGCGATCACGCCAAAGTACTTTCTGGGCGTGAAGTTGTTCTTACCTTGCGCGACCTCACTGCGGGTCGCAGCAAGTACAAGGGCATCAATGTTCGCGCAGTTGTGTCCAGGCCTCCGCGCAAGAATGAGGCTGTGCTATGGATCCGCTCTGTCGTTGGTGTAAAGGATCCGGAGCCGTGCAGTGTGCGGATCATCAAGGAACTTCCAGAAGTGTTCGATTCCGCACCATATACGGATTACTTTGATGCGATGGAACGGGCCGAGTTGAAGTAAATGCTCGAAACAATCACCGCTGCCTTAGCGCGGCAGGCACGTGAGAGGCCAGAAGCACTGGCCTTGATCGCCGGTGGCGTTCGGTTGACTTGGCGCGAGGCGAAAGAGTGGGTGGATCGGGCGACGGGATGGTTTCTCGCGCTCGACCTGCCTCGCGGCGCTCCTGTAGTTGGCTGGTTGCCCAACAACGTGGAGTGGTATCTGGTGCGCTGGGCTTGCGAACAGGCAGGTTTGTTCTGGGTTCCGGTACCGACAAGCCAGGGCAGTCGGGAGTTGACGTCCATTATTGAACGTGTACGCCCCGCAGTTCTGCTTAGTCCTGAGCATTTTCGCGACCGCGATTACGCCGCTGAATGCGATGCGATGTGCAGTGCGCTGGGCCTGAAGCCAGTACGCCTGCTACTGGTGGAAGGCTCGGTACTCAATCTTGATGGGCCAGTGTCCGGCGAAGATACTGCGCTATGCCTCGACGAGATCGCCCACGCCCTGTCCACTACTGGTACTGAGGGTATTCCCAAGCTCGCGACCTATACCTTGGCCGCCGCATGTGAACGAGCGCACGCCCAGAAGCGTCTCCTTAGCTTGGAAGCCGACGATACGCTACTCGTTCTCTCTCCCGGAACCGGACCCGCCCGTGCCGCTTGGCTTGCAGCATCGGTGGCAGGTTCATGTGTAGTTGGTATGCCGGTGTTCGGCATCGACGCAACGTTAAGACTAATTGAGCAAGAGCGGCCAAGCATTGTTTGCGGTACGCCAGCTCAGCTGGCCATGTTGGTGCCAAAACTGAACCAAGCGGATACGTCGTCAGTTCGCATCTGGTATACGGCAGGCTCGGTGCTGCCCCCTACCTTGGCAGAAGAATTGGAGTCGGCAACCCAAGGAATTGTGTTGTCCACCTACGGTGGCGCCGATTTTGGTGGCTGGTCGGCTGCCGATCCTAGCGATCCATCGACCGTGCGCCACACTACCGTCGGAAAGCCACGGGGTGGCACTGAGCTTCGTATTGTCGACAGCGACGGTGTTGATGTGGCACCAGGTCAGGTGGGCGAACTTATTGGTCGTGGCCCTTGTTGCGTGAACGGTTACATCGGAACACAGGGCAGTGAACGATGGAAGGCAGGTTGGTTCCACACCGGAGATCTAGCTTGGATAGATAAATTGGGCTACTTCGTGATTGTCGGACGACTGAAGGAGGTCATCATACGCGGCGGTGACAAAGTGAGTCCGGCTGAAGTGGAGGCAGAGCTGCGCGCCCATCCAGATATAGAACAGGTGGCGATAGTAGGTGTCCCGGACCCCGTGCTTGGTGAACTCGTTTGTGCTTGCATAGTGCCAACACGCTTGGCGTGTGTGCCAACCCTGGAGGAAATGAAGCGCCATTTGCGAGTGGAAGGACTGGCTTCTTACAAGGCGCCAGAGAGAATTCTGGTTTTAGATGCGTTACCAATGGTGGGCGATAAGATTGATCGGCGGACTCTAGCGGATATGGCTTCTCGCTTGGCCAAAGCGGCGTAGATAGTTGCAATCGAATTGCGACCTCCAGCATATGGTTTCAGAGTTTGAATTGGTTAATCACTTTGATCTGGAACGCCTGGGAGATTCTCTCGGTCGACACCATGTATGTGGGCCTGATCATGATCGCGGTAATCGGCTATCTGTTCAGCCTGATCCTGAACGAGTTAGAGCATTGGATCATT
>ORMF011300170.1_pt1 | contig 15639 bp, 11 predicted proteins | sample 1779871 | NCBI WGS metagenome assembly ORMF01 (sample SAMEA104232316, study PRJEB22302) | groundwater metagenome | biome: forest; feature: aquifer; material: groundwater | place: USA | collected 2011-08-07 | depth 5.4 m | reverse complement strand
GAGGAGGCGGTCGTCGTCTACGACGAGGTGGTGCGGCGCTTTGGGGACGCTCCGGAGGCCGCCCTGCGGGAGCAGGTGGCCCAGGCCCTCGTCTACAAGGCCGTTACGCTGGGGCAGCTCAAGCGCGGCGAGGAGGAGGTCGTCGTCTACGACGAGGTGGTGCGGCGCTTTGGGGACGCCCTGGAGGCCGCCCTGCGGGAGCAGGTGGGCAAGGCCCTCGTCTACAAGGGCGTCACGCTGGCGGTCTCGGGACGATTGCCGGAAGCACAGGCAATCCTGGAGACAGCTCTAACGAAATATGAGGGTGCGGTGGAGCCCGAGATTGAGAACTTTGTGCGACGGGCACGCGAACTGCTAGAACAGGTCAAGAATGCTCAAGAGGGTGGAAATGAACAAACCCGAGGGTAGAAGCGAATAATCCAAAGGTCTAGGCTGCGACCACCTCGCCCACATCTTGTTTCCGGTGTCATCCGACTGCCCTCCGTCTCCCCGTCCACGGGGCGCGTTATGCAGGAGCGGTAAGTCGGTCGGTCCACTCGTCGACGCCCAGAACAGCAATCCCTGACGGCAGGCGGAGTTTTACATCACTTCTGGGCGAGTTGGCTTGGATCGCCACCTATCCGCAGGCTCACGCCGCCAGGAGCGCGTGTCGCGTTTGCGGGGGATTTCGACTCTCCGTGCTCCTCCCCAAAATCAAATCCTTGCGAACCCCGGTCGACGACGTCCAAATCCATACTGGCTGCGAGAGGCGCCTTCTGGAGCGTTACAAGCGGGAATGGCTTGTTGAGCGCCACCACTACTCCATGCCCGTTCAAGGATGCCGAAAGTTCCTTGCTTGCGCCGAGGCGACCGCATGAATACAATCGAGCCGATGTCCACAGAATCGAGGGCGGCACACTGGTCGTCAAACCTAGGAGGTTATTATGACCGCACAGCTTAAGCTCTTCATGTGGCTGACCTTGGGGCTTGTCGCCACGAGTGCTATGGGATGTGCCCCACCGCCCCCTACTCCGACTCCGACCCCTGAGGCACCAGCCATCATATCTACAGTTCGAGCAATGATTCCTTCAACGCCCTTGGCTCCGACGCCTGAAGCCCCGTCTATTGTCGCCACAGTTCGAGCGATGCTGCCCCCAACGCCCCTTCCCCCGACACCGGAGGGGCCCGCTATTTTGGCTACAGTGCGCGCTTCTCTACCCACCCCCGAAGGACCCTCCATCATGTCGACAGTTACTCGGCTCCTCGCTACGCCGACAGCGACGCCTACCTCGACAAACACGCCTGGTCCCACTCCAACGCCTCGAGCCCGGGAAACATCAACCATTTCCGTCCCCGTATCCCAGAGCAAGCTCATACCAGTAAAACTCGCTGCAGGCGAACGCATGGAAGGCTTCTACCAGAGTCCGAAGCCGGATGTCTCCTTTGCTATTCAGGACCCAACTGGAAAGGTTGTGCAGAGTTTCGGACAGCTTGCTGCGTCGAACTTCCAAGTAACCGCCAGTAGTGGGGGATTCTATTCTCTCGTGTTCACGGCACGGGCTCTCCGCGAGGCTGAGCAAAATGTTGCGACTTTCACTGTGTCTTACACATACGAAATCTACGGCCAGTAGATGGTGTCGTGCCCCACTCGAGATTTGGACATGCAGAATGGTCAGAAGGCCAAAAGCGAAGGAGCGCCCCAATCTAGCATCGGGACGCCCCTTTTGGTGCTCCTGGGGAGTGAACCTAGGCAGCCTTAGCTAGTTTGCTCACCCATTCGCTAACACCCAAGACCACGACGCCGGAAGGCAAAGCCGATATGAGTGGCCTCGGTCCAAGCCCACTCGGCTCGACCCCCTGCAACGGGCGTTGCAAGTGCCAGTGTTCCTACGCTTCACGGGAGGCTTCGCTGGTTTTCTAGTTGTCAGACCGCGGTCCTCGTCGCGCCACCATGCTTGGTCAGCCTTGGCCGAATAGACACCCGAAATACCTGCGAGGTCCCGTCGGAGCTCTGTTGAGCGGCAAGGTATGCTTCCCCGGTATTCAGGTTAGAGAACTCTGCGGCGTGCGAGCTAAATGCTCGATTAAGCGCCGTGCTTGTGGTGGCTTTGTCCAGGTAATGGACGAATTTTAGGTCTGCAAGCTGGATCACTCGGTCATCAACATCATCCGGGAAGTGTGTATCCAACAAGAGCCAGTTCTTGCCGTGGCGTCGTCGACGGATAAGATGCTCGATGCTCTCCACGAAATCTGCTGAAACGCCGCCTTTGAAGTAGTCGTGTGCCTCATTGATAACAAACACAAAGGGTTCGTCTTCCAAACCCTTCTTTGTCTGCAGAACGCTGATAACAAGGGTCATGAGGGAGAACACGTCATCGGTCGTCCTGATGGTCTTCCTGAAATCAAAGACGTTGACACCGCCCACGGCGAGGTTGCGTACGAAGTCCTCTGCCGCGGGACCCGCCAGGTAATTGCGTAAGACGTCAATGCGCTGCTGCGCCAGCTTCTTTTGTTTGGCGTCCATCACGGGATCGTTCAACACCTCCGCCAGCAGCTTCGTCATGTCGAAGGTCCCGAACTGAAGGTGCTCCAGGATTCCAAACAATCTCTTGACGTAGAGTTGGTCTGTCCGTTGTCCAGCCGACAACACAATGCTCCAGTCCTGGCCCTCGAGGGATGACGGGTCAGTGTAGAGCGGCCTGACATCTGCCGTCGGATACTGGTGCTGGAAATGAGGTCGGTCCTTTTGGAATACAAATGGGTCGATAAAAACGCGGAGCTTTTGGGGCTCGACCATGACGCGTGGCTCGACGCCGTAGGTTCCCCGCAGTACGTCAATTTCTTTCGCGTTGTCGTTCTTCTGCGAGATGGTGGAAAATTCGGAGGGGAGGTCTTCCCGTGCCCTGTATAACACTATGATGGTGGCGGGGCGCTCTACATGGGAGAGATTGGGGATACTTGGGCCCGCCAGCATCTCGCACAGGACGCCCAGGGTATAGCCTTTCCCTGCCCCCATCATGCCGCAGACGAAAGCCACGTGCGGGGCGTTCAGGTCCAGTACCACTCGTTTCTCTCCAGACTTGCCCAGCACACCCCATTGCGCCCCCAGCTTTTGGTCTCCTACGATGATGTCTTGGCGGAGCACAGGAGTTGGTACAGGTGCGGGGGTAGGGATCGGCATCGGTTTCGGCGCGGGCGCGGGCGTGGACATCGGCATCGAAACAGGCATCACGGCCGGACGCCCGGACGACAACAAGAAATCCACCAGTGGCTTCCAGAAGCGCTCGGACACGCGCTGTCGATACGCCAGCAAGTCTTTGGCCTTGAAACGGCCGTCAGCGCCAGATTGGACTTCTTCCAATAGCCCTTCTTTCAGGCATTCGCGGACGAATCCACTGACGTCTTCTCGATACCGTATCGGTATACTCAGTTCCAGTGTCTCGTACGATAAGGCGGTCCCATATTCGGTATCTAGCAGATGGAAAACAACGTGCTGGTCTTCTTGGCTGGGTGACCACAATTGTCTGACCAACTTTGCTTGAAGCAGATAGTCTCTCGCAAACGCCTCCAGTTCATGTGCAAGCACGAACCTCCTATCGCGCGATTCGCCACCTCGGGTGCCCACATAGTCATGGGCACGTACAGCCATCTTTGCATCCACGAGAAGTTGGAGAAGCCAGTCGCGAGCCCGTAGTACATCCACGCTTCTTAGCAGGCACCAGAAGCTGTGTATCCCATTGAGTCCAAGATATGTATCCGATTGGCCGATATCGCGTTGAGGCCGAGAAGCCAGCCCTTCGACTGAGACGCTGCGCTCCTCGCGCAGGATGAGATCCTCAAGCAGGTATTGGGTCAGCGCTTTGGGCATGCGGTCCAACTCGGCGGTAAGCCGTTGCTTGCTAACCTCGAGCCTGCTGGACAGGATTTGGTTGGCCACTGTCGCTCCCTGTGGCGTGGTTGCAAACCCGGAGAGTCGGATGCCCGCCAACGAGATGCGCGCTACGTCGCCACGAGCGACAAGCTCCTTCAATTGTCTGGAATAAGCTTGGCAATCATCGGCCAGAACCCCGCCGCTAGACGGGGGTCCACCCCCTCTTACGTACTGAGCAATGTAGACGTAGGCAAGCGCCTCGTCCAGATAGTTTCGCTCTTCGTTCGTAGTCATATTCCTCGACCTCCACGTGGTGGGCGTCGCTGGTCTCAAGCTAGATGTGTCAATTATAGTCTATTATTATCTAGTTGTGCCTAGTATGAGCTGACCTGATACGCTCATTGCCATATTCAATGCTATTGGCGTCAATATGGCACGAGCGAAGAACAAGGGCCAGCCGGTCGAGCGAGTCCACCTGACCTTCCAAGAAGCTCAGGAGTTTCTGGGCGTGAGCCATCAGACCTTGTACAAGCTGATGCGCCAGGGGCTCGCCTCTCACAAGATTGGCAAGAAGCGGGTCTTCCTGAAAGACGAACTCATCCAGTGGATCAAGACTCATTGATGATCCGCACGGGAACGCCAGGTAATCCCGAGTAACTTCCTCAAGGAACCCGCAACCATCCTCCCCGGAGTTGCTCCTTCTCCTTCAGCCCCTCTCCGCGCCTTTTGTCCTTGACACAGGAACGTATGTTCTGTTAGCCTATTTGTCGCTCTACCCTTACCGCCGGACAGAACGCCATGCTCATCGCCTGTGTTCGCGTGCCGCACTTCCCCATCGCCGTCGAGCGCCGGGGCCACCCCGACCTCGCGGGCCGCGCGTGCCTCGTCGCGGGCGCGGGTGTGGACGGTCGGCGCGTCGTGGTGGACGCATCGGACGGGCTGCTGGGCGTCGCGGCGGGCATGCCGCTGTCGCAGGCGCTCTCGCGGGCTGTCGAGGCCGTGGTCATCGAAGCGGACATGCCGCGCTACCGAGCGGCGTTCGAGCGGCTGCTGGACATCCTGCAGGGCGTCGGGCCGGACGTGGAGGCGGGCGACCTGAGCGTCGCCTACCTCCGGCTGGACGGGCTGACGACATTGTACGGCGGGCTGGACGGCACGCTGCGGGCGGTTCTCCACGCCGTCCCCGCATCCCTCGCGCCGCGCGTGGGTGCAGGGCACGGCAAACGCCTCGCCTATCTTGCGTCGTGGCTCGCCACGGAGAGTGCGCCGTTCGTCCTGCCGCGCGTCGCCGCCGACGTTCTGGCTCCGCACTCCGTCGGCCTGCTGCCTGTAGCGTGGGCGATGAAGCAGCGAATGTTGCGATTCGGCCTCACGACGCTCGGCCAGGTGGCCGCGCTGCCGCTCTCGGCAATGCAGGCGCAGTTCGGGCTGGAGGGCAGGCTGGCGTGGGAGCTTTCGCGGGGCGTTGACCGCTCGACGTTCGTGCCGCGCCAGCCCGAGGTGGTGGTCCGGGAGTCGCTGGCGTTCCCCGACCCGGTGACGGGCGCGGGGCCGCTGCTGCTGGCGCTGGAGACGCTGCTGGGGCGGGCCTTCGTGCGGACGGAGATACGCGGAAAGTACGCGCGGGTGTGCGCCCTAGAGGCGGCGGTCTTCCGGCGCGCGCCGTGGACGAAGCGCGTCGTGTTCAAGGAGCCCGCGGGCAGCCGGACGCAGGCGTACGCCATGCTGCGCCGCGCCGTGGACGGCGTGACGCTGCCCGGCGCTGCGGAGGGCCTGACGCTCACCCTGTCCGGCATCGTCGGCGAGGCGGGCCGCCAGGAGAGCTTCTTCAGCGATGTGCGGGCGGCGGAAGGACTGCGGCAGGCCATCGCCACGGTGGAGGCGATGCATGCCGGGGCGACGCCCCTCTACGTGGTGCGGGAGATCGAGCCGTGGTCGCGGATACCCGAAAGACGCTACGGGCTGGTGCCGTACAGGCCCTGAGCCTGCCGGAGCCGGTCCTGGTGTACGTGGACAGGCACGGCCAGCCCGCGCGGGTCACGCTGCGCGGGCGACGGCATGCCATCGCGCAGGTGCGTGACAGGTGGCGCATCGACGACGAATGGTGGCGCGACCAGCCTATCGCTCGGATGTATCATGAGGTCGTCCTGGAGGACGGGGCGACGCTGACGCTGTTCCAGGACATGGCGACGCAGCGCTGGTACGTCCAGACGGGGGTGTGACATGGCGGACATCCTTTTCAGACGCGGTAGGAAGGCTACTCCGGGTATGACCCCTGAAGAGAGTTACGACGAGTTCAGGACGCGCTGGCAGGGGGCCAGCGTGCGCGAGCTTGTGTTCTGGCTGCGGCAGGTCCACGGCCACACGTGGGAGTCCCTGTCGCCCGCCTTTCTCGCGCGGAGCGAGCGCGACGCCCGCCACTTCGAGCGGCTGATCGCGGAGAAAGAGGCGCGGGAAGGCTCCTTCGAGAGCCGCTGCTAGTCGCGGCCTCTGATGGGTGGACCATGTCCTACGCCGAGTTGCACGCCCACTCCAACTACTCCTTCCTCGACGGCGCATCGCACGTCGAGGAGATGGTGCTGGCGGCGCGGGCGCACGGCTACGCGGCGCTGGCGCTCACCGACCACGACAACCTCTGCGGCGCGATGCAGTTCGCGCACACGGCGAAGGACATGGACGTGCGCGCCATCATCGGCTGCGAGGTCACGCTGTCGGACGACTCCCACCTGACCCTGCTAGCCGCAACGGACACGGGCTACCACAACCTCTCCCGCCTGCTCTCCTACGCCCACACCCGCAACCCGCGCCGCGAGCCGCGCATGGACTCGTCGTGGTTCGCGGAGCACGGCGACGGCCTGATCTGCCTCACGGGATGCCGCAACGGGAGGCTAACGCAACTGCTGGAGGCGGGACGCCATGACGACGCGCTGGCGTGGCTGCGGCAGATCGCCGAGTGGTTCGGGCCGGAGGACGTGGCCGTCGAGCTCCAGCACAACCTCGTCCAGGGGGACACCCGGCGCGTCCGTCTGCTCTGCGACGCCGCGCGGGAGACGGGGCTGCGGGCCGTCGCGACAGGCAACGCCCATTACCACGTTAGGGAGCGGCACCGGCTCCAGGATGCGCTTGTCGCCGTCCGCCACTGCAAAACGCTGGACGAAGCGCACAGGGAGCGCCGCGCCAACAGTGAGTTCTACATGCGGCCCGTGGAGGAGCTGGCGCCGCTCTTCCCGCCGGAGGCACTTGCGGAGAGCGCGCGCATCGCGGAGCGGTGCGCCTTCGACCTGACGAAAGACCTGGGCTATCGCTTCCCGCGCCATCCAGTGCCGGAGGGCCAGACGGAGGAGTCCCACCTGCGGGCGCTGTGCGAGGAGGCGGCCATGCGACGGTACGGGCACGTCTCCGGTCGGGTGAAGGAGCGGCTGGACGAGGAGTTCCGGCTGATTCGCAGGCACAGCCTGGCGGGCTTCCTGCTGCTCTACCGCGAGATCGTTCTTCTGGCGAAGGACGTGGCGGTGCGACTGGGGCTGTCTGACCCGGCGACGCCGGTGGAGGAAGATCCGCCGGGGCGCGGGCGCGGCTCGTCGGTCGCGCTCCTGGTGGGCTACCTGCTGGGCCTGTCGCACATCGACCCGCTGCGTTTCAGCCTGTCGCTGGAGCGGGTGCTGCCCGACGACCTGGGGAACGTGCCGGACATTGACCTGGACTTCCCCCGCAACATCCGCGAGGAGCTGATCAAGACCGTCCACGAGAAGTATGGCTGGGAGCGGGCGGCGCTCGTGGGGATGATAGACACCTACCAGATGCGCGGCGCGGTGCGCGACCTGGGCAAGGCGCTGGGCCTGCCGCTGGAAGACCTGGACGCGCTGGCGAAGCGGGCGGAGTCCTACTCGGCGAAGGACGTGCTGGCGGAGATGCGGGCCATGCCGGAGTTCGCGGAGAAGGTGCGAAGTCCCGCATGGCAACATCTGGGCGCGCTGGCGCACGAACTGGACGGCTTTCCCAAGTACCTCGCGCAGCACCCCGGCGGCATGGTCATCAGCGACCGGCCCGTGACGGAGTACGCGCCCGTCCAGCGGGGGGCCATCGAGGGCCGCTACGTCATGCAGTGGGACAAGGACAGCGTGGACGACGCGGGGATGCTGAAGATCGACTTCCTGGCGCTGGGGGCGCTGTCGCAGATTCAGGACGTGTGCAGGATGGTGCGAGAGAGACACGGCGTCCGGCTGGACCTGTCACGCATTGACTACGGCGACCCCGCCGTTTACGACGACATGGCGAGGGCGGACACCATCGGCGTCTTCCAGATCGAGTCGGCGGCCCAGCGGCAGACCATCCCGCGCGTAAGGCCCCGCAACCTGGAGGACATGGCGCTGGAGGTGGGGCTGGTGCGGCCCGGCGTCGGCGTGTCGCAGTCCATGCACCTCTACCTGAAGCGGCGCACGAGCGGGGAGCCGTGGCGGTACGACCACCCGCTGGAGAGGCGGGCGCTGGAGCGGACGCTGGGGGCCATCGTCTTCCAGGACCAGGTGAACCGCCTGGCGGTGGACGTGGCGGGCTTCACGGCGGGAGAGGCCGACCGGATGCGGCGGGCCTTCGGCAAGCGCAAGCCGGAGCTTATCGAGGCGTACCGGCGGAAGTTCATCGAGGGCGCGGCGGCGAAGGGCGTGCCGGAGACGGCGGCGGAGCGTATCTTCGCCAAGTTCAACGGGGAGTACATGTTTCCCGAAAGCCACGCCTACGCCTTCGGGGTGACGGCGTACCAGACCCAGTGGCTCAAACGGTACTACCCGGCGGAGTTTTACTGCGGCCTGTTCAATCAGCAGCCGATGGGCTTCTACAACCTGGAGACGCTGAAAGAGGACGCGAAGCGGCACGGCGTCCCCCTCCTGAACCCCGACGTGAACAGGAGCGAGGTCAAGGCCACGCTGGAGGACGACGACCTGCGGCTGGGGCTGTCGTTCGTGGAGAGCGTCGGCGAGGTGACGGCAACACGCATCGTGGAGGAGCGCACGGCGCGCGGGCCGTACGGGAGCCTGGGCGACTTCATGCAGCGCGTCCGGCCCACGCGGGACGTGGTGGAGCACCTGGTCGAGGCGGGCGCGTGCGACTGCTTCCGCGACCAGCGGCGCGCGGCGCTGTGGGAGGCCGGGTTGCGGCTGCGTCCGGCGACGGTGCAGCTCCCGCTGATGATCCCCGTCGAGCAGGACATGGCGGAGCTGCCCGCCGAGACGGAATGGGAGCGCATGGCGGGCGAGTACCGGACGATGGGCGTCTATCCGCACGGCCACGTCATGCGGTATCTCCGGCGTCGGCTGGGGGAGGGCGTCGTGCCGAGCTTTCTGCTGGAGCGCTTCCCCGACGGCCATCCGGTGCGCGTGGCGGGCCTCGTGGTGCGAAGGCAGCACCCGGACTCGGCGCACGGGGTGTCGTTCTTCACGCTGGAGGACGAGTACGGGCACATCCCGCTTATCGTGTGGAACGCGGTCTACGCGGAGCACCGGCGCGTGTTGCGCGAGCCGTTCCTGGTCGTGGAGGGCACGCTGTCGCGCCGCGATGAGACGATCAACGTAGTGGTGACGCGCGCGGAGACGCTGCCTGCGCTGGCCGACGGGGTCGCGCCGAGGTCGAAGGACTGGCGGTGAAACACTCATATTGCAAGTTGTGCTTGACACGCCACAGGCACGGGGTATAGTTACGGCGTATGGACAGTCGTGTGTCGTGCATGGCGCTCGAATAGGGCGACCCCGAAGTTAGCTAGCAAAAACGCGCCAGGACGGGGCGCTCCAGAGAGACAACGATGTGGACAGCGCCTTAGCGCCCTCCGGATTGGATGGCGTATATCTTCTCTTGTTCGAGGATAGGTGCGGAGTCTGCAAAACATTCAGTAGCGCCTTCGTGGTACTGGTCAGGGCGGTAGGTATCCTCGCAAGGATGGTCTCCGGCTGGGCTGTCGCCAAATCCGACAATGAACAGGTGGTCAAGGCCAATCAGGCACAACAATAGGCCGAAGTGCCCCTTGAAGGCTTGGGCTAGGTGACGTTTGAGCCAACCGTGGCGGGGCCTCCCTCCGGGGTAATATAACACAGGGTGATGGTGGGGATCCTGAGGTGCTACCGTAATCATGGCGCCAAGATGAACGGGCAGCTGTACCGCTCCGAGTGCGCGATACGATTTCGGTACTCGGCTAGGATTCTTCGAGCCAGAACTAGGTCGAGCTGGCACCCGAGGTCCGTCAAAGAGGCACGCAATGCTGACTGAGCATGACATGCGGACAGTGACCGCGGCTCCAAGGGCCTCGGTTCTAATAGAAAGCATGCGAGAGATTGGATATTCTCTGGCCTCAGCGCTGGCCGACATCATAGACAATGCTATCACGGCCGGGGCGACCACGGTTCACCTTCTTGTGGACACTGGTGGCCCCGAAGTTCGCGTTGGCGTTCTTGACGACGGTCGTGGCATGACCGAAAGCCAGTTGATCGAGGCAATGCGGCCGGGCAGCCAAAGTCCGCTTGAGGATCGAGATCCATCCGACCTTGGTCGGTTTGGCCTGGGCCTCAAGACCGCCTCATTCTCTCAATGCCGGCGATTGACGGTCGTGACGAGGCGCAACGGTGCCACCCACGTGGCTCGCTGGGATCTTGACTACGTGGCCGAAAAGGACGACTGGCTTGTACAGATGCCAGATGATCCGGCCTCGGTTCCGTGGGCTGACCGTGTCCCGAAAAGTGGGACGCTTGTCCTTTGGGAGAAACTGGACAGGGTGATGCAAAAGGGCGGCTCAGATACGGGTGTGTCACATTTCCTTCAAGAGGTCGCCGATGCCAGCGAACACTTGGAGCTTGTTTTCCACAGGTTTCTTTTACCCCAGCCCGGACGAAGAAGGTTCCGCATCCTTTTCAATGAACGTCCACTGGAACCGTTCGATCCTTTTCATTCCAGCCATCCCGCAACGATCAAAGGGCCTGTCGAGCGGATTAGGTTAGGCCGCCGAGAGGTTGTGATTCAACCATTCACCCTTCCGCACCATCGAAAGGTCACACCGATTGAATGGGAGCATTATGCCGGTCATGAAGGGTATGTCAAGAATCAGGGCTTCTACGTCTACAGACAGAGGCGGCTGATCATATACGGTACTTGGTTTGGGCTGGCCCGACAGACCGAACTGACGAAACTTGCGCGAGTTCGCATCGACATGCCGAATGATCTAGATGCCGAGTGGAAGATCGATGTCAAGAAGGCTTCCGCGCAACCACCCTATCAGGTCAGGCAGAGACTCCGTCGCATCATTGAAACGATAGGTGCGCCGTCGAGGCGTATCTACACAGCGCGAGGAAAGAAACTTGTCGAGAACAACCGCATTCCAGTCTGGAGCCGGATTCAGGACAAGGGCGAAATCATCTACAGAATCAATCAGGAGCACCCCGTTCTTGCTGATTTCATGTCGCGACTTCCGTCGCAACTGCGGCAGGACTTCCTGCGTGTTTTGGAGATGACCGGTGCAGCACTCCCAATGGACGCGCTATTCGCAGACATGGGAGGAGAGCCAGACAAAGTGGGCGGCAACATCGCGTCAGACGATACGTTGAGCTATGCAGCTTTCACAACGTACAAGGCGCTCCTCGAATCCGGAATCTCGACGCAGGATGTGAAGACCATGATGCGCGTTGCAGAGCCGTTTCGCTCCAACTGGTCTCGTACGGAAGAGATTCTCAAGGAAGCACCAATCGGAGGTTCCCCGGATGTCTGAGCAGTTGAACGTACTGGAGAGCATGGTGGCAGCCGCGCTTGCACGGGAGTCAACGCCGACGCCTGAAAGGGTCCGCGCGCTGATAAGCGCGGTTCGTGGAACACCGTTGTTCAACGCCGTGGATGATACAGCAGCTGAGTCGCTGGCCAAACGATTCGAGGAACGCCTCGGTGTCACCATGAAGATCGGCTCCGTCCTAGTCGAGCGTGACCACAAGCCGTGGCTTGCAGACGCACGGACAAGCATCACCCCGTACTACTGGGATCGGTACAGGTTGTTTCTCATCGACAGGGGCTTTCCGACCCAAGTGATCACGACTCTGGATTCGGAGACTGATCGCATTCTCGGCCTCATGGAGAACCCATCTAGGGAGGGCCCCTGGGACCGTCGCGGCATGGTTGTCGGTCATGTTCAGTCAGGCAAGACTGCTAATTACGCCGGTGTGATATGCAAGGCGGCCGATGCGGGGTACAAGCTGATCGTCATTATTGCTGGAATCCACAATATCCTGCGGAATCAGACGCAGGTGAGAATCGACGAGGGCTTTGTAGGTCGCGATAGCGCCTGGCTGCTCTCAAAGAAGGATGATCGCTTTGTCGGTGTGGGCCGCTTTGATCAGACCAGAAGGCCTGTGACGTTCACGAACTCGGTCAAGGACTTCAGCAAGGCGATGGCGACCAGCGTGGGCCTTCCGCTCCAGAATCTCAACGAGCCCGCTGTGTTCGTGATCAAGAAGAACAGCAGCACCCTGAAGAACCTGCTCGACTGGCTCAGAGAACACAGCGCCCGAGGAGGCGCTCGCACAATAGACGCCCCGATGCTGCTCATCGACGACGAGGCCGACAACGCATCGATCAACATCCGTCGTGGCACGAAGGAGGTATCTCGAATCAATGGACAGATTCGCGATCTGCTTCATCTGTTCGAAAGGAGCTGCTATGTCGGATACACGGCCACGCCTTTCGCAAACATCTTCATCGACCCGGATACCGATGACGAGATGCTTGGCGCAGACCTCTTCCCTCGGAGTTTCATCGTGAGCCTCGACCCGCCATCCAATTACTTTGGCCCGGACAGGGTCTTCCTCCGCGAATCCGCGGATTTCATCCGCCACATAGACGACAACGAGGAGCAACTTCCTCTCTCGCACAGGATAGATCTCAAGGTTGCGGCACTGCCACCCAGCCTGATCGAAGCGATAAGGACTTTCGTAGTAGGGCGCGCCATACGATTGGCTCGGGGACACGCTGGGCAGCACTCCACGATGCTCGTGAACGCATCTCGATTCACAGGCGTTCAGAGACAGGTCCGAAATGAGGTCCACAGCAAACTCCAGGAAATCAAGGCGAGTGTGAGAGTAAATGGCGCTTTGGCCCCGGGCAGCGCCCTGCGAGACCCCGAGATCGCGGCCCTACATGAGGTCTGGCAGCGTGAATACGAACACACGGGATTCGATTGGCCCACCATCCAGAGACGGCTTCAGGATGCGGCGGCGCCCATCAGCGTGGTGGAGGTCAACGGCCGATCGCCCGGGACTCTCAATTATGCGGACCACACCGGGACCGGCCTCAGTGTGATTGCGGTCGGTGGCTACTCGCTCTCGCGTGGCCTGACGCTTGAGGGGCTGATGGTCAGCTATTACCTCCGCCATTCCATGATGTATGACACTCTCATGCAGATGGGCCGGTGGTTTGGATTCAGGCCAGGATATGACGATCTCTGCCGGATCTGGATGCCGGAGGAGGCTGAGGGTTGGTATGCCCACATCGCGGAGTCGATCGAAGAGCTTCGGGATGAGCTTCGAATCATGGCGGCGGCAGGTGCGACCCCGGAGGAATTTGGTCTAAAGGTTCGGAGCCACCCGGACACCCTGGTCGTCACTGCTCGCAACAAAATGGGTTCTGCAGAGCGCTTCGTGGTAAACATCGGACTTGCAAACCGGTTTGTAGAGACCACTACCCTGAAGCGCGACGAGGCCAGCCTGGAAGCAAACCGAGCTGCCGCCCGGCGACTTGCCGAGCATCTGGCGGAGGCCGGACGCCCGTTGGCGAGTGCCGAGCGAGACCGTAACGGTTGGATTCTTCGCGACTTGCCGGTGGATCCGATCCTCGAATTCCTTGCTGGTTTCAGAAACCATGAAGGCTCGATGCTTTCCGACGGTAGGCCCATCCGACGCTACATCGTGGAACGCCAGCAATCTGAACTTTCATCGTGGGACGTTCTGTTCACGAGCTTAGGTAACCCAACTGAGAGCACGCTGACGGACGATTCCCTTGGTGTCTCGATCAACTGCCAAATGCGCACCGCAGGCAAGAGGAGTGATTCCCGCACTCTGCGTTTCAGCAGGCAGCGGCTCGCCTCCCGGGGTGTGGAGCGAACCGGGCTCACGGAAGAGCAGGTTGGAGAAGCGGAAGCGGCGTACGGCGCGGGGCATGGAGCATCAGAAGACAACCGCGCAAAGGACGGGAGAGCGTTCAATTACCCGGATCGCATCTACCGCGTGAAGGGCAGGAAGCCGCTTTTGATAGTCCACCTCCTTAGAATTCTGGACAGGACCGGTGCGGCAGAACAGAGCGAGCCGGTCGTTGCTTGGAGCATCAGCTTTCCGGGGACGGAGATGGATGAGAAGCGAGTTGAATATGTGGTGACCACCACGTGGCTGCGGGAAAACTACCGGGACGATGTGGATGAAGAGGAGATGGGGGGTGATGACGATGCCTGATGATCCCTGGAGAGATATCGCACCGCCAAGCAGCACCGATTCGCTCAACGCCCGCCGCGTGGACGCTGACATGCGGTGGCACTTCTTCTGGGCGCGCGGAGTCGATGGACGATGTCAGTTGATTCTGCGCCATGCGAGCGAGTCCTCGACAAGCGTCCGCCTTCCCCGTCTGAGAGACATCGACATATCCCTCACAACGAGCGAAGAGGACCGGAGTCGCACCTTGGTGTTTCGACTTTTGGATTCCTCCCACCGCGACATTTTTCATAGGCTTTGCCTGGACATCATGAGAGTGGCCGCAGACGCGGCTTCTGAACACGAGGCCGTGGCTGTCACCCTCGCTAGGACATGGCGCTGGCACCACCTCCTTCGCGGAGGCGAGGGACGACTCTCGCCCGAAGAGCAGAAAGGCCTGATCGGGGAGCTTCTGGTACTGCAGCGGTTACTTCTGTCACGTCTATCGGCAAAGGATGCCGTTTCATCATGGCGAGGACCCCTCGGCGCCCCCAAGGATTTTGAGGTAGGCAGAATTGCCTTGGAGTCGAAGGCGCGTCGTGGTGCCGCCACGCCCTTCGTGGCCGTCAGTTCCGAGCATCAGCTTGACACAAGTGGCGTGGATGCACTCTTCCTCCACGTGGTGGAGCTGGATGAAGGGCCAGCGGATGCCGCGGACAGCTTCACACTGTCGACCATCGTGGACGTTGTTCGGAATCAGATGCGTTCCATGGACGCAGGAGCGGTTGACAAATACGATGCGCTTCTCCTAGCCGCAGGATTCAGACAAGATGACGACTACTCCGATTCTCGCTGGGTCGAGGGCAAGAGCCACCTATATCACGTAGCTTCCGGATTCCCCCGCATCAATGCAAACGAAATCTTAGCAGGCGTTACGAACGTGAAGTATTCGGTGGCACTCAAGGAATGCGAACCGTTTCTATGCGATGAGCGCGCGCTCGAGGTCGCGCTGAAGGGCGGCCACAATGCCCATTGACCTGCAGGAATTCCACCAGGAACTCTTCCAAGAGATTCACAGGTCTTCAGATGTCAAGGGGCAATACGTCGAGGATGCCTTCTTCGATATCTTCTGCAAACATCTTGTGGATGCCGGAGAGTTCGATTCGGCTGACCGCGCCCAGTATCTGTCGCAAAGAGGAGTGAGGGTCGACGGTTACGGAGGAGATCCCATCACTGCCGACGGTGTTCTCAGTCTCATAATCGCGGATTTCAGCCAGTCTCCCGGGGTCGCCACCCTGACGGCAACCGATATGGACACGATATTTAAACGCCTGTTTCAGTTTCTCACGAGGAGCCTAGACCCCG
>ORMF010086266.1_pt1 | contig 15641 bp, 19 predicted proteins | sample 1779871 | NCBI WGS metagenome assembly ORMF01 (sample SAMEA104232316, study PRJEB22302) | groundwater metagenome | biome: forest; feature: aquifer; material: groundwater | place: USA | collected 2011-08-07 | depth 5.4 m | reverse complement strand
TTTCGGAAGTCAATCGGAGCACGGCGCGCAGGACACGGCCGTGCTGATGAGTTTTTTCCAAACGGCGCGTTTACAGGACGAAAACTTCTTGGAATTCATGCATGAACTGGCGGAAAACCGCCTACGAAACTAAACTGATACCTTTTTTTTTGTTTTTTTCTTCTCCTGGTTTTTGTTTCCCCTTTTTTTTGGGTCGGGTTCCTTCTTTTTTGGTTTTTTCCTTTCACGATTTTTCGCGTTTTTCTTTTTTTTTTCCGAATCCGACAGGACCCCCCGTCATTGCGGAGGCATTCCGCCGTCTTGGCCTTGTTCTTGCTGCTGCGACAACCACTGCAGCGTGATGACGTCCGTCGGAAGCGCCTCATCCGTCTGGAAGCCGAATTTCTTGAACAACTCGTCCCGCTTTTTTTCCTGCCTTTTCCGGTCGTTCTCGTAGTTGGTGGCCGGAAGGGCGAATTCCATGAACTGGCCAAAAGCCTCGACGTCGAACACCGCCACTTTTACCGGTGGCACCAAAAAACGCCATTCCGTCACGGCCCGTTGAAGCGACTGCTTGTAACCCAACTGTTCCAGGTCTTCCATGAACGAAAAACTGCTGGACAAATTCAGGCCCAACGGCTCTTCTTCCTGGATCATGTACCCGTCGAACAGCACGTGCTCGTCCTCGGTTTTCTTCTCGGTGCGGACGATGAAATACGCAAAAACGCCTTCACCGTAAGGCTTGGCATGCACCACGTCCATGAATTCGCCGCCGGAGACGAATTTGGCCCTCATTTTTTCCAATGCGCCGACGCGGGCTTCGCCGTCTTCCACCGGCACGCTGAAGCGTTGCTCAGGCAGTTTCCACTTGAGCTTGTGCACCGGCTTTTTCTTAGGCAACAAGGGAATGAGGGCCTGGAGTTGGTCGAGGGTCGGCAAGTCCATGACGCTTTCAACGGAAAAGCAATACAAAAAGCTTGGCTTTGGAAAATTTCAGAAAGATGAAAGAAAAGACCACATCGGGCATCGAAATTATTAACCCAATAACGCCCAGAGTCAATTATGCAAAACTGGCTGGATACCCATTCCCATCGCATTTTGTCCGGGGTGGGGCTCCGACACGAACAAACGGTCTTTGCGAAAAATACAAGACAAACCGGAATCGCAAAAGGAAGACGGGTCCAGGCCATCCACCATTACGAAATACAAAATACGGAAGATTTTTTCAAAGCCGTTGAAAACTACAACTCCAGCGCGTATTTCCGCGACCTGCCCATCGAGAATAAAATGGCAAAGTATATCGAATACAGCCTCATCAGACGGAAGGAGATTATTTCCAGGATCGTCCATGCGGATGAGGCAAGATACGACATCACGGTGGACGTCATCCCCCACCCGGATCAACCGGCTCTGGAAAGGACGAAGGTTTCACAAATGGCCAGGAAACTTTTGGGTCTTCCGAAAAAAGCGGGATTGAAAAAGGGCAACCCGACGCGCTGGCGGATAATCATAGCGCAACTGGAGCATCGCCCCAGAACCCCCCGGAATGACCAACAGGGGACACATCATGACGGGGTAGCCTGAGCCATCGGAAAATGAAGAGACAATCGGAATTCGTTTGGTCAGGAATTCAACAGGCCAAACCGCCCGCTACGGACGATTTTCGACTTTTCTCAACCGCGCCTTGATGGCCAGCTCCATCTGGGGCCCGCTTTGCACGTGCAATTCGATGAGCTTGGGCAGCAAGTGGCTTTCGGCTTTGCGGAGGCTTTCCTGGAACGTGGACAAGGACCCGCCCGCGAATCAACCGATTTCTTCCAACGGCTCATCGGGTTGGCGTTTCTTGAACCAATACGCCAACGCGCCCAACACCAACAACCCGCCTAAGCCTGCGCCGACTTCCAAAAGCGAGTGCGAACCCAACAACCCCGACGCGACCGAAGGCGACGAGGCGGTGGACGGGCGTTGGGCAAGCGCGGCCGTCAATTGTTCGGCGGCGTACCAACCAGCGGCAAAGGAGCCTTCATCCAAGGCGAGGCTGACGGCGTCCAACGCCAGTTGTTGTGCCGGCGTGCCGAATTGTTGGAAGGCTTTTTCCGCCGTTTGCATGGACGCGCGGGCATCCGCCTCCAAACGGTCCAACAACGCGTCCAGCGCCGCGTGCTCATTATGGGCCGAATCCAAATCGGCCTGCACTGAAGAAACAACGATTTCCTTGCCATCCAGCACCTTGCGGCCGGCCGCGTCAAGCCCCTTGAGCGCGGATTGCAAACGGCCGTACCGCTGGCTTGACTCGGAATACAACGGCTGGCGCGTCCGCCAACGCAATGCGGATTCAGGAACGGCCCAAGCCGTTTCAAAAGCCACCAAGGTGGGCCACGTTTCCGCCTGGATTTGGGCGGCAAGGCCATGCGCGGTGCGGTTCTTTTCCGCCTCATCGGCAACCCACGCCCCGTACTGCGCTTGGGCTGCGGAGAGCCTTGCGCGGGCATCGCTGAGGTCGCCGAGGAACAAGGCGGACTTGACCTGGTGCAAACCGGATTCGACTTCGGGGGGACAGCGGCCGCACACGGCTTTGGCCTGTTCCTCCAACGCCGATTTTTGCGCCTTGACGTACGCGTCCAATTCCTTGACCGTGACATCCAACACCGCGGAATCGCCGCGCTGCAATGCCGCATCGGCGCGTTCCAACAAACGCCGGGCCGAGTCTTCCGAGAACAAGCCGCGGTATTTTTCCAACGGGTCCGACACGGATGCGGGTTGCTGCAATTGAAACAAAAGCCACGAAGCCTCCGAGAACCGGCCGGAAGAAAGCAAGTCCTGAACCTGCCTAAGGACGCGATCCGTTCCGGCAGGCATTCCGGGCAGCCGCGAAAGCAAATCCGCCTGGTTTTGTAGGGACGCATTGACGCAATCCAGTTGGACGGAGTAGGCCTTACGCTCGAACGCATGCAGCGTGACGTTGGCAAAAAAACGGTAAAGACCACTTGAAAGCGAAACGACGTCCAACTCCTTGGAATTCGGAGTGCATGCCAACGCCTCTTCCAGTACCAGCGGAAAACGGACGTCGAACGGAACGCGGCTTTCCAATTCATACGTCCAACCCGAGGCGCTTGAATGCTTGCCCACGGCCACTGGGTTGGGCACGTCAAAATCCAGCTGGAAGCTGGACACGCCTTTTTTCAAGTGGGGCAACACGACGCGAACCACGCCTGAATCCACCGCCACCAAGCCACCATCCAGCACGGCGTTTTTAGCCTGGTAATCCAACGGCCGCAGCCATTGCGCGGTGCCGCTGATTTGGCTATCCAGCGTCACGGTCCAGGACCGCCGCACCGAGGCTACCGACGCGTACCGCGTCTCCTGCGTGAACGACTTGGTCCGCACCAACACGTCGTCCACCACGCCTGCCGCCGCGTACGTACCACCGGCGTCCACGCGTTGCAGGAGGAAGCCGTCTTGCAGCAACCGGAAATCCGAATCACCGACCAGCACCGCCCCCGGCGGCAGTGCGTCCGGTCGTGCAAGCAATACGGGCCCGTCCGAGCCGAAGTCCAAGCCGTTGGATAAAGTCACGCGGAACGATTGGCGGGCCGGTTCATCCACGGGCACCGGCTCGCCGCCCAAATCCAGAACTACGCGTGCATTCAAATGGTCCGCAAGCCAACGCATGCGGCCGCCCTGCACGCGGCTTCGTGCATCCAGCAATTGTTTTTCCAACGCCGCCAACTGGCCGAGGTTGGATTCGACCACCAACGGCCCCACTTCGCTAGGCAACGCGACGTAGGCACGAAACGGCGCCAACCCGTCCAATAACGCATCCAAGCGGCTGAATCGCACGCGGGCCTTTTGGAGCACCGACTCGCGCAATCCATCCAACTCGGCTGCAACTTTCACATCGGCAATGCCTTGGCCCAACGCATCCAGGCGCGAAAGCGCACCTTTCTCGAACGACACGTCCAAACCGTCGGCACTTGCTGCTGCCAACAACGCCTTGATTTCTTCGACTGCATACCGCACGGCCTTGGCGTCCCGAGGGCGCTTCGCGTTTTGTTTGGCGTCCGACAACGCGGCAACGGCGTCGGCCAATTGCAAGATGCGCTCACCCCGCGTAGCTGGCAACGGACGTTCGGACAGAGCCAACGCCGTCTGCCAAGTCAACGCGTCTTCCAACGAACCCGCGGCGTCGCGCAGCCGTTCGCTTTGGACATCCCGGCGCAACTGCTCCACCTGCCGCAACAAATCCGACTCCAATGCTTGAGTCTTTTGGTCCACGGCCTGCCAGGAAACGACGGCACGCTCCGCCTCCTCCCGTGCGTTGCCAAAATACGTAAGCGCCTGTTCGGCAAATCCGGATTCGGCGCGTTTCCAGCGGCCCTGCCCTTTGCGCCGCAGTTCCTGTGCGTCCAAGCCCGCCTGTTTGGCCGACTGCAACGCCTCGGGAAACGACTGCACCCACCCGGTCCGGGCGTACGCCGCCTGCGACTGCAACGAAAATGCGTATTGGGGGACCAACGAAATTTTTTCGGTCTCAAGCAACACACCCAGACGCTGGCCGTCCTGCAAACGCGAATCCAGCTCATCTTCCAGACGCGCCGCGTCCGACTCCTGCTGCTTTAAAACGCGCTCGGAGTCACGGCAAACGGAAACCTGGCGGTCCAACACGCCATCGGGGCCCACCAACGCTGCCACGCCCTCCACAAACACCTCGTCACGGTTCGCCGCATCCGATAGGGCCCGCATGGCCTGCACCAACCGCCCGCCCAAACCCGATCCTGACGTCCGGTTTTCAAACAGGTCCCGCTCCAACTGCCACGCGTCATGCAGCCCTTTGGCCGGACCGTCCAACTGGACGCCGGCATACTCGAGGCGGCCGATGCATCGATCCACGGCATCCCAATTCAGGTTCACGGCCAACACCGCTTCCTCTAACGCGTCGGCTGCAAGGCGATGGCACATGACCGACGAAAGTGCGTACAGCGCCGCGTTGGCGCCACCCCAAAACAAAGCCGTTTCCTGGAACTGCGCTAAGCGACGGGCTGACGCCTGCAACTGCACGGACGCCCGGGCGTGCAAAACGCCTTGTTCGAAGCCGCTTTCCTGCGCCGCTTTGCCCGTCAACGAAACCGGTGAAGCGAACGCCACGCAGGAGCCCAACCCCAACGGGTGGGGCACGGGCGGAAATAGGAACGCGTACGACGAAAACGACAACGCGGAACACGCCCCGACCAGTCCGAAAACGAGAATCCCCACGATGAAAAAAGGCCGCATACAGCCAAACGCCCAGGAAAAGGACTTAAACCTTGGGTAGAACGCAAATCAACCGCAACGAAAAAAAAGGAACGGATAGCAACCCGCGTGAAGAAGAAAAAAACCGGAAAAACAAACGCGACATCCGAAGAAAAAAAAGTGAAAGCACGACGGGTGCCGGACGAGAAAAGAAAAAAAAAAGGCGCAAGGTCATTGGACTTCTTTCACGCATTAAAAACCTTAATAGGCCTGCCAACCCAACAAAAAGCCGGGGAACCGATCCGCATGCGTTTTTTCAAACACGGCGCCGTATTGGCCATCAGCCTGCCGGAAAGCCTAAGGCTGAAACTCGGAATCCAGGAGAACGACGAGTACGAATTCCTTGAATCCGACGGCAGCCTGGTTCTCACCAAAAAAACGGCAGCTATGACGACCCGACCCCCTAGGCCTTCAGACCCAATCCACCCCCCGGCCGCCAACGTCACCCCCACGCCTGCAACGCCGCCAACCATCCATCCACCCAAGCCGCCCGCTGCCAAAAGTGCGCCTTTTGTTTCCACCAATACGGCGCTTGACCGCCAAGGCTTTTTGGTGTTGTCCACCGAAGACGAAGCCAAAGCCTTCTCGTACCGGTTTGAATCCCAAATCAAAACAGGGGACATCAAAGGCGTCCGCGGATTCGACAAAAAATTCTACCTCGCGTCCAGAGCCTACACGGAAGCCTTCGCCGACAAACTCCTAATCGCCCTCAAGGAGCCCAAGACGTCCGCCGACTTGTCCGCCGTGATCAAACAACCCTTGGAAGGCGTCCTGACGCTGTTGTACCTCTTGAAGGAAGAAGGCGAAGTCATCGAGAAGAAACGCGGGTTGTTCGCACGCGTACTTTGAATTTTCAAGCCGCCGCTGACCATCCGAACCAACGATCAGGACACTGACGCTCCGTTACAAAGCGTGAAAAACCAGTTCCAAGGCGATGACCACGGCGCACAAGGCAATGACAATCTTGGGATCGATCTGGAAGTTGCTGGAAGAAACGTCGGAAAAACGCATGAGGCCCGTCTGCGACTGGGGGGCCATGATGCGATCTTGAGAAGACATAACCACGTTTTAATAGAAGCGGCTTTTTAACTTTACGCATATGGTCTCCAACATCGGCAAAGACATCACCCACCTCGTGGTGTTGGCCGTATTGGTCGTCGTCCTGCTAGTCGTGCTGACCAAGTTCCAATGGGTCCACTGCTCCATGATTCCGGGCTGGTGCAACGTATACTGCGACGTCATCACCCGCAGCCACGCCCAAGTCGCCCTCATCTACGGCCCGCCCGGAAGCGGCATCGGAAACCCAGTTGCCGACGATTTGGAAACGCGAGGCAACTTGGAAAACGAAATCCGAGCGTTACGGCCGGACATCGCGCTTTTGCCCATATCCGTGGACGACTTGAGCGCGGGCCTGCTCAAACGCTACGACGTCGTCATCTTGGAACGGGCGCGCAACATGTCCTCCCGCCAAGTCAAAGTGCTGATTGATTTTGTCGAGCGCGGCGGCACGCTCGTGTTCGTGGGCGACTCGGCCACGTACCAGTACGTCGACGCCTACGACTTGTTGCTGGCCCAGCAGGAAAACCAGACGTACTACGACAAACTCCAACGAATACTGGACGCGCGCAACGTGACATGGAACAGCGACTACGCCAAACGCAGCATTGAAGAATACAAAAAAACGGACACGTACGACACCATAGTTAACTATAGCAAGATCCGCACCGGCTTCCGCAAACTGGTGGCCGTGACCGCGTCCCAGTACAGCCGCACCGTCATCCGGCCCGGTTACTTCGTCAACCTCTCCATCGCGCTTCCGGACCACTTGGTCGCCAAAGGCCTGCTCAAAAAGCTGACGGACACGCAGATCCGCGAATACGCCATCGTCCAAGTCGACCCCTCCTCGACCGACATCATCGCCTACATCGAAGACGGCCAAAACCGCTACCCGGCTATCGTCGAGACCCGTTACGCCGGCAAAGTACTCTACTTCGCATTTCCCCCTGAGCGCGGCAATTCGGCTACGCTGTTGGCCAACACGTGGGACTACATCGCCGCCTGTTCGCAAGACGAATTCCCACCTTCGCGCGTCGACCCCATTGAAGTTGCCGAACCGCAAGCAAGCCAGGCAGTGGGCGGCGAAGTGGGCTAAAAAACCAAAAAAAAAGTCCGCGAAGTGTGGCCAGCGCAATGAAAACCCTTTAAAAGCCCTGCAGATTTATAAAGTCACAATGGCAAAGACAAACCAGATGTTTAAACTCACAAGTGGTGGTTTTGGAATGAAGCGTGGACAGTACGCAGCGCCGGGAAAAGCGTATGAAAGCCTTATCCCGCTCATTCTCATCGTCATCCTAGGTATCTTCATCGCCGGCAAATTCGGCTTTTTAAACCTGAGCTCGGTGCCCGTCGTCGGCTCCTTGTTCCCGGCGGCCCAAATCAAGATTGCCGTAGTCGGCCGCTCGTCCGAACTGTTCAAACAAATGCTGCAATCCGAAGACTTCCGCATCGCCGGCGTCCAGTATGCCGCCGACTTACGGCAGGATTTCATCGTGCCCGGCGTGTTGGACGGCTTTGACATCGTCATCCTGCAAGGCTCGCCCGTGTGCGACCGCACCGCCCGCAAAGTCATCGCAGACCGAACCAAAGCCGGCGGCAAACTCATCGTCGTGGGCGACGCCTGCATCCGCGTCAACGATGATCCAAACGCCATCGGTTGGGACATCGGCATCGGAAGCTTGGGCGACGTCGTGCCCGTTACGTACCGCGGCGTGCTCTTCCACGAAGTCGTCAACGCCCGCGGATCGGTTGAAGTCTCCGGCGGCAAGTTCCGCGTCGTCTCGGTCGACCACCCCATGTTCAACGGCATCAAGAACTTCGCGTTCAGCGGAACCGTGACGGAAGTGCTGCCCAATGCCAACTCAAAAGTGTTGGCCTATATCGACAGCATCGGCGGACGCCCGACGAGCCCTGCGACTTTCGGCATCATCGAGAGCCAAGGCTTGTTAGCCGGAAAGACGCTGTACTTCGGCTTCGACCCCGGCACGACCATCACCGGCGGCAGCCGAAACATGGTGCTCAACACCTTGTTGTATTTGAAGGGCGCGAAAGGCTAAAAAGTTCAAACGCGCTTTTTCTTATTTTTTTATTTTTAACGCATAGCGTCCGCTTTAAAGACAAGCACCTACTAGCCAATGCGGACATACAAGGCCAACCAACATGACTCTCATTCAGCGATTGGTGGAGCGTTTTTTAACGAAAACCCCGGATGGCAAAGTAATCTTACATGCGGGCTGCGGGCCATTTTACCCCGGCCCCGGTATTATCTCGACAAAACACGATTTTTTGGGAAGACCCTACGAAGTAGCCTTAGACGGGCGAAAAATCAAGGAGAATGAATTCCATCTTTGCTTTGAACCGTTCAAACCTTTTCACGAAAAATTCGTCCAACGACGCCTAAAATGGATTGAAAAAAGGAAGAATGTCATTCCGATAAACGGCGGCTTCGCAGAGCATTTCAGCACACCGAATATGCCAGGAGAGGAGTTCAAGGACGCTGAGAAAAATGTAAAAACATCCAAAGCAAGAAGCAAAGAACTGAACGATGCCATTGCCGACGAAATCCACTTGCACAATCTTATCAATTGGGAGGATATGACAGATCAGAGCCGAAGGGCCATCATTTCCGAAGCATCCCGTCTGGTCAAAAATGAGGGTCACATCTACGTCAGCAGCCTATGGGCTCCGCATCCGGTCAGTGAAAAAAAAACTCGAACAGCTCGCCGACGAAGCAAAACTCAAGGTCGAATTCCTGGTACGGCCAGATGACTGGTTATTTTTTGACGAAGGCATACCGTTACAACCCATGGTAACACTGATGGAACACGTCGGAAACTGGGTTCGCCACTTACCACCAGATGGAAAATATTTCCTGGCAAGACTGACGAAGTAAAGCCGGAAAAGCAAACGGTTTAAACCAACCAACTCGAATACCTATACGTGAAGAAAATGGCCATAGAATTTACCGTGATTATCGAACAGGGCGAAGACGGCTGCCTCATTTCCGAAGTCGTTGAACTGCCCGGTTGCCACACGCAAGCCAAAACGCTGGATCAACTTGTCCGTCGGACCCAAGAACTCATCCAACTCTTAAGCCCCATGGAAAATACTCAAAACGGGTGAACACACGCATGGCCAACATCACACTGGACGTATTGTACAACGAAATTAAGGAGAATCAAAAAGAAATGAAACAAATGCATCAAGAACTCCGCGAGCTGCGTGGAGCCCTTATTCCCGAAGAAGAAATCTCGGATGAAGAACACAAAGAACTGGACGCCATCTTCAAAGAAATGAAGGCTGGAAAGGAAACGAACTGGCGCGACGTGAAGTAACGTGGAAAGCCCGTTCGCAGTCCGGTTGAGCAACAAAGCCGAGAAACAATTTCAAGAGCTTGAATCCGGCATAAAAGAAAGAGTGCGACGCCTTTTTTCAGACTTGGAAGAAATCCCCGTACCATTCAAAATATACGATTTAAAGAAAGTCAAAGGCAAGGCCGACGAGTATCGAATCCGACTATCGAGATTTCGCGTGATTTACCAAATTTCCTATAACGAAAAGACCGTCCGAATCGCCAAAATCGAACGCCGCTCCGACAACACCTACGATTGAAGCTGGACCCCCTATGATCATCGCAACCGGCAGCATCGCGTTGGACACCACCCGCACGCCCTTCCAGACCATTGAAAACGCGTTGGGAGGCAACGGGGCGTTCTTCGCGTATTGTTCGACCTATTTCACGGCCACTCGCCTGGTCGGCGTGGTGGGGGAAGACTTCCCGGCGGAACACTGGAAACTCTTGTCGGACAAAGGCATCGACATGGCCGGCGTCAAAAAACAAGGCAAGACGTTCTTCTGCGACTGGAACTACCACCACGACTTGCACACGCGCGAGTACAACAAGCTGGAGCTCAACGCGCTGGCCGACTTCCAACCCGTCGTGCCGATGAACTGGCAGAAGACGCCGTACGTGTTCTTAAGCGCTGTGCCGGCCTACCAACAGTTGTCCGTGCTCAAACAAGTCAAGAGTCCGGCGTTCACCTTGATGGACACGTTGGAATACTACATCGAAAACGACCGCAAGAACTTGGACGAAGTCATCGCGCGCGTGGATGCGGTTTTGCTGAACGACGTGGAGGCGCGAAAATACGCGAACTCCGCCAACTTGATCAAAGCGGCCAAATTCATCCTGAGTAAAGGCCCCAAGATGGTGTTGATCAAGAAAGGCGAGAACGGCTGCATGCTGTTCACCCCCAACGCCATCCTGCCATCCCCGGCCTTCCCGTTGGAAACGGTCATTGACCCCACGGGAGCGGGCGACTCGTTTGCCGGCGGCTTCCTGGGCCATATCGCCAAATCCGGCAAACGCGACTTGCAAACCCTCAAGGAAGCCATGGCGTACGGCCACGTTATGGGCAGCTTCGCGGTGGAAGACTTCGGATTGCGCCGCCTGCAGTCCGTCACGCCGGGCCAACTCCAAAGCAGATATAACCTGTACAAGCAAATCGTGTGCTTCTAGAACCGAAGCGGCACAAATGCCCCGACAAAAAAAAACAGGCCAAAACCGGCCGAAGAAAAGCCCATTTAAACCGAAAAAACCATCAAAAGCCTTACGAATTCGCACCATTATTTCCAAGGAGGAATTTTCCCATGGCACTCAAATCCAAAAAAGCCCGCCGCGCCCGCCAAGTCGCCAAACGCAAGGACCGCCACAACGCCAAATCCGGCGGCCGGCCCAAGCGCAGAAAAGTCTGGTAAACCGGATCCAAAAATCGACCATTCTGGGCGTCAGCTGAACAAAAATTCAACGCAACCGTTTTATACGCGCGAATGGTTATTCCAAAAATAGAAGGGAACATCGTGGCTGAAAAAGCAAACGGAAACGAGGAGTACTTATCCCGTTTCACGAAAATATATGCAAGTCTGCCCGTTCCAGAGAGGTCCAACCCAATCATCGTCATAAACATATCTGGAAAAGATGAGCCGATAAGCTGGAACATGGCCTACCGGGAATTAAGGGAAAACTCGGAATTGGGAAAAAAAATAGGCAGAAAACTTGTGGAGTTAAGCATAATCTGAGGTATCGTCCGTGGTCACACAAGATGAAATAAAACTGGTTCTCGCCCGCTTGGATGCGACGCCATCAAGGCTAAAGTTTGCCATAGCTGGAATGGGCTCGTTCACGGTCACTGAAATGAAAAACCACGTCAAAAATGCGGAAACGGATCCGATCGGGGAAGCAATCGTAAGAATCCACATGGATTATCTGCAACACCAAAAAGAAATAAACCAAGGCCACGCCCATGCCCCCGATTTCTTCAGCAATCCTCGTCACTAGGCCGCGCCATGACGACATCACGTATTACTTCCACCAGTGGACAGAATCAATCCTTGATTTTCTTACCCAAAAAGGAATACGCTATTTCGACTTGGATGACCAAAAAGCAAACCGTAAAACCTTTGAAAGCTACAACCAAGCCAACAAACCCGGACTACTGTTTTTCAATGGCCACGGCTCAACCGACTGCATTTGCGGGCACAACGACGAAGCCCTGATCAGGATGGGAGATAATGAAAGGACAACAGAAGGAAAAATCGTTTACGCAAGATCTTGTTTCACAGGAGTCGGGCTTGGCGATTCTTGCGTCCTGAACGGAGACGCAAAAGCATTCATAGGATACGTGAACGGATTCGCCATCATGTACGACCCCAACATGGCGCATGACCCTAAAAGCGACAGGATTGCCGAGCCTTTTTTCCGATGCTCAAACATCATCGTAATGACTTTGTTGAAAGGAAAAACGGTAAGCCAAGCCGTGTTACGGAGTTACGATGAGTTCAAAAAAACATACGATACGATCAGCACAAGCGGGGACCAGGATTTAATCCATACCCTGCCTTATTTGAGAAGCAACGCAATTGGATTGAGAGCGATAGGCGACCCGGATGCAAGAATTACGTAGACGCCATAACGCCAGTCAATGCTTCGGCAAACGCATCCACTTGCACTTCCGTCGTGTCCCACGAGGTGAGCCAGCGGACTTCGTGCCGGGCCGGATTCAGAACGTAGAACGCGAACCGTTTCGTCAACTCGGCAATCGCTTCGGGCGGCAACCGGGCGAATAAGATGTTCGCCTCCGGCTTCTGCAAGATTTCAAGACCCGAAATGTCCTTGACTTTCCCATACAGCCGCTGGGCCATGGCATTGGCGTGCGCCGCGTTCTTTTTCCACAGGCCATCCTCTAGGCACGCGACCCATTGCGCGGACAAAAAGCGCATCTTGGACGCCAGGTTCAGGCCCTGCAGCCGCGTGAATTCGAAGTCTTCTGCAAGTTCAGGGTCGAAGAATACGACGGCATCCGTACCCATCAGGCCGTTTTTCGTGCCGCCGAAAGATAATGCGTCCACGCCGACATCCGAGGTCAATTGCTTGAGGCTTACGTCCAGGAAAGCCGCGGCATTGGACAAACGGGATCCGTCCACGTGAAAATACAGGTCGTTCTCGCGGCAGAATTCACCCGTTTCCTCAAGTTGCGCCAACGAATACGTGGTACCCAATTCGGTTGACTGGGTGAGCGAGACGGCACCGGCGTTGCCTTCATGCGGCGCCATGCCTTTGACGTACGGTCGTAACGAGTCCAAGGTCAAGCGGCCGTCGGGCGCCGCAACGGTCTTGAGCTTGCACCCGGCGAACCGCTCGACCGCGCCGCATTCGTGGACGTTCATGTGCGCGGTTTCGGCAAGAAGCAAAGTCTGATGTTCTCGGACCAGTGAGGCGACACACAGCACGTTGGCTGCCGTGCCGGTAAATACGGGAAAAGCAATCGCATCCGGTCCGAATTCGCGTTTGAACAAGTCCTGGCAGCGGGCAGTCCATTCGTCATGGCCGTACGCTGGAGCGGTTCCCTCGTTGGCTTCCCGCAGGGTTTGCATCACGTGTGGGTGGACCGGAACCCAGGTGTCGCTGGCGAAAGAAATCATCAAAACAATGGTGCGGCACTGGACTTTTATGACTTGTTTTTGCGGCAATTTGGAGTTGACGCGCTTGATTTACAAGAAAGTAACAGCCAACCCGTACGCCAACAGACCGCCCACCACCGAGGCCAGGAAATTGACCGAGTCGTTATCGATTACGGCGAATCCTTTGACCAAGTTCGTCTTCGAACCGCACGCGTGCTGCAGCCGCTCGGTCGGCTGTCCGTCGCGCTCGCACACGTACCGCGCCTGGATGGTGGCGCCGAAGACGCTGTCGGCAAGCGAACCGATGAACGCGGCGAAGGCCACGATCAAGATGAAGTTAAAGTCGCCGATGAATTGAGGGTAGAACACGTCGGAAAAGCCGCTTTTCGCCAAGTAGTTGTTGACAGCGTTAAATGCAACCGCCAAAAACGCGATCAAAAGCGACGCCGCCGCGGACGCGCCCAAACCCAGCAAGGACACGACGCCGCTTTGGCCACGGATCGCTTTCTTGCCCGTGAGCACGGAGTACGCCCGCGCATCCAGCATGCCGATTTCGGTGGCCCACGTATCGGCGGTGACTGTTGCCACGGCCGCTGCAAACGCCGCGAACAAGGCCGCATCCGGCTGTAGGAAGTGCACGGCGGCCAGCACCGTGGCAAACAAGCTGTTGGCCAGCACCTGCCAAGCGTCGCGGATGTCGCCTTTCTCGTGCTCGGTCGAAAGGGCGTCTTTTTGATTGCGTTTGAACTTGGACCACGCCGACGACGTGACAAAGAACGACACCAACAAGAAGAACCAGGACCAGCCGCCTAACGCAAAAATGACGATGCCGACGAACATGGCGGAAATCACGCCGTTTTCGTTCAACTGCCGCTTCTTGAACGCGAAAATCGCGATCAAAAGCGTGATGATGACGCCGACCAACGCATTGATTTGGGAAGCCATGAAACGGAAGAACCCCGAAAGCTAAAAACCGAATTGATTCTTGAAATCATTGACACAAAGCGACTAGAAAAAGCCACCGACGCAAGTCATTGGCGGATGCGGCACACCTTACCGCCGTTGGCCGCCACCAAGTCAACGGGGGCGATTTTGACCAACGCGTGTTGCGAGCCCCCGCCGGTCCAGACCATTTCTTTTTCCATCACGCGTTCGTCCACCAAGACCGTGACGGGCCCATCAAAACCAAACGAAGGCGTTCCTCCTACAGGATAGCCCGTCTTTTCCAGCATCAAATCCGGCGTGGCCGTCATGAGCTTGTCGACACCGACGATGCGGGCGGCGGCTTGCTTGTCGACTTTGTCTTCGCCTTTGACGATGCAGACCACGAGGCGCCCATCCGGGGCCACAAAGCAGATGTTCTTGACGAAGTCTTCGGCTACAGCGCCAACGGCCGCCGCCGCTTCGGCCACCGAATGGCAGGATTGGTCGAAATGGCGGTGTTCGGCAGTCACGCCATGCTGGCGGATGTAGTCTTTTAACTTTGCTTCAAACACAACGTCGCCCATATGGGAGAAACAACAATGCAAGAATGCCGATTGGGAGAAAAAAAAGCAATGGGGAGAAAAAACGCCCGAAACAACATCAGGCCGCAAAAAGCCGTTCACAAAAAAGAAAGAAAAAAAAAGGCCGGATTTTCCGGCGTTCAAAAAGCGTTACCTCCAGAGCGCCAGGATGGCACCGGAAATGACGAGCGTGACCAAATAGTAGCCGACGTTCAGCGCGTAAAGCTTGAACGGCTTGCCTTCCCACAACACGATTCCGGCCATAACCGTAGCGACGAAGCCCAGCCACATCCAGAAGCCGGACATCACGCCGTCGACCAACGTCTTGGCCTGCGTGTAGCCCACCACTTGGGCCAAAATGAATACCATGACCAACGCCGTCAAAAAGCCAAAGAAGGCGCTTTTGGGCATTTCGGCCTTCACCTTTTTCGGGTCCGTTTTTATTCCGGCCAGCTTCATCCACGTGTTGCCGAACAGCATGGGCGAATACCACAAAAATCCCAACGCCATCTGCAGAACGGCTGCCACCAAGACGGCCAATAAATTGACGTCCAACAAAGCCACCATGTTTTTTCCACCTCGATTCAAACACGCGATTCCAAAAAAAAACCACGAAACCGCAAACAAGACAAAAAACTCAAAAAAAACCAAGACCGAAAACCAAGAAAAAAAATACAAAGCGAAGAAAAAAAAACCAAGACGAAAATGTAAAACCTGACTTTCGCAAATTGCTGTAAGTCACCTTTTTTTGAACCCACCCCTACCTCTACGCCAAGTTTTTCCTAGTGCTTAACAAATAGCCACTACCCTAGAGGAAACAATTATAAACATAGTGCTTAAAATAAGCATATA
>ORMF011272853.1_pt1 | contig 15647 bp, 18 predicted proteins | sample 1779871 | NCBI WGS metagenome assembly ORMF01 (sample SAMEA104232316, study PRJEB22302) | groundwater metagenome | biome: forest; feature: aquifer; material: groundwater | place: USA | collected 2011-08-07 | depth 5.4 m | reverse complement strand
CCCCACTGAAGAGTGGGGAGAGGGGATTGACTACAGCCCGGCCAGCACGCCGCGCACGAAGGTGGCAAGCCCGGTCTGGCGCTCGCGCCTGACCCGCTCGGCGGCAAGGATGGCGGCGAGCCCGGCGAGGCTCGCCTCCAGGTCGGCGTTGACGATGACGTAGTCGTACTCGCCCCAGCGCTCGATCTCGGCGGCGGCAGCGGCCAGGCGCACCCTCACCACCTCATCGGTGTCCTGGCCGCGCGTCTTGAGGCGCCGCTCCAGCGCCTTGCCGTCCGGCGGCAGGATGAACACGCCGACCACGTCTGCGGCCATGCGCGCCTTGAGCGCCCGCGCACCCTGCCAGTCGATATCGAACAGCACGTCCTCGCCCGCCTCGAGCGCGGCCATCACCGGCGCCTTGGGCGTAGCGTAGAGATTGCCATGCACCTGCGCCCATTCGAGCAACTCGCCCGCCGCCTTCATGCGCTCGAACTCCGCAGCGTCGATGAACCGGTAGTCCCGGCCTGCGACCTCGCCGCGGCGCGGCGCCCGCGTGGTGACGGACACCGACATGCGCAAGCCGGGATCGGCCGCGAGCAGGCGGCGCGACAGCGTGGTCTTGCCGGCGCCGGAGGGCGACGACAGCACCAGCAGCAGCCCGCGCCGGGCGATGCGCACACTCTCCGCTTGGCTCGTCTCACTCAATGTTCTGCACCTGCTCGCGCATCTGATCGATGACGGCCTTGAGCTCCAGCCCGGCGCGCGTCGTCTCCGGATCGATCGACTTGGAGCACACCGTGTTGGCCTCGCGGTTGAATTCCTGGGCGAGGAAGTCCAGGCGCCGGCCGGCTGGCTCGCGCGCGGCGAGGAGCTCGCGCGCCGCCGCGACGTGGGCGCCGAGCCGCTTCAGCTCCTCGGCCACGTCGGCCCGCGTGGCCAGCATGGCAGCCTCCTGGTAAAGGCGGCCTTCATCGAGCGTGGTGCCCGTCTCCAGGAGCCGGCCCACCTGCTCCTTGAGCCGCTGACGGATAGCCTCTGGCGAGCGCGCCGGCGCGGCCTCGATCACCGCCACCAGGCGCTCGATCACTGTCAGCTGCTCGAGCAGGACGGCCTCCAGGTGGCGCCCCTCGGCTTCGCGCGCCCGCACCGCGGCCTCGAGCGCCTGGCCGAGCCCCGCCAGCATCGCCGCCGTGCGCGCCTCCGCTTCCGCTTCGCTCTCCTCCGGCTCGACCACCTCGAGCACACCCTTGAGGCCGAGCAGCGCCTCGGGGCGGGGCGGGGCCATGTCGATCGTGCCCTTGAGGCTATCGAGTGCGGCCAGCACCTGGCGCAGCGCCGCCTCGTTGAGCTTGATCTGCGCGGCCCCTTCGCCGCGCTTGAGGTTCAGGTTGATGCTGAGGCTGCCGCGCACCATGCGCTTGCCCACCGCTTCGCGGATGCGTGGCTCGAACCCCTCATGGCCCGGCGGCAGACGCAGGCGGATATCGAGGCCGCGGCTGTTGACCGAGCGCACCTCCCAGTGCCAGCTGGTCGGCCCGATGGTCCCGTCCGTGCGGGCAAAGCCGGTCATGCTCTTGAGGGCCATGGAAACGCTTCGTAGGTGCCGCTTTCGCCGAGCGCAGGGTGCGACGGCACCGACCCTGCCGACTCGGGCTTTCGAGTTCGGGCCGACTCTAGAGCATTTTGCGCGCGGGACGAAGCGATCGCCTGTCGGACCGTCAGAGCCGCGGCCTGACTGCCGTGATCTTCCAGTCGAGGCCGGTATAGCTCAGCTCGACCGTTGCGTCCGGCTCGGAGGCGGAAGCAAACTTGGCAACGCCGATCTCGTAACGGAACGGCCCGGCGATGGCTAATCCCTTGATGTTCTGCAGCCCGAAATCGCGCGTCGGCGCCTCCTCTGCGGAGGACACCGTCCTTACCACGGGCCCCCCCTTCCTGGCGCCGATGCTGCCGGGGGCCGTCCTGGCAACGGGCGGCGCGCCGCCGCGGCTGATCTGGTCGCGCAGCGCCCGCTCGACGCTGTCCTTGAGCTGGCCGCCCTCGGAGACGAAGGTGATCAAGCCGTCCGGCGTGACCAGCACCTCGAGCGCGGAGTCTGTGACCCTCGACACCGTGTCCTGCTTCAGCCGCTCGAGCAGCGCCGCGCTCGTTGGTGCGGACGCCGGGGGAACATAAACCTCGGCAATCTTCTGCGCGGCCGCACTGCGCAGCGAGGCGCGCACGGACGGAAAGTCGATCTTGCGCGCGAGCGCCTCCGCATCCTTGGCCTTGATCGCGCTCTGGATCTGGTAGACGGACCACGCGGGCCAAGCCACGTAGAATGCCAGAAGCAGAATGACGAGAGCTGCCAAATACTTTTTCATCGCCGACCCCCTTTCAAGGGCGTTGCCTGATCTTGTAGGGAAAGAAATCCCAACTCAAGGGCAAAAGGCGGCGCCGGCTCTACCCAGCGGCTCAGCCGAGTGCATCGTCAAACGAAAAAAGCGCAACGATCGGCCCGCGGCCTGGCCGCCGGTCAGGGCTTAGTTGCCTTGGCGGCCCAGGGCGACTCCGCCGTGGGAGCCGGCTCTGCCGGCGCGGCCTTATGGGCTTTTTCGGGTGCCTTGTCGTGGCCCTTGGCGGCAGCCTTGGCCTTCTTGGCCGGTGGCGCGGTGCGAATGACGGCGCGCGTCTTCGGACCCGCCGTGGTTGGCGCAGCTCCCGTGGTGGGCGTGTCGGCGGGCGCCGCCTTGGCTTTCAGGTCCTTCTCCGCTGCACGCCACTTCAGGACGTTGGCGTTGTGGTCTTTCAGCGTCGCGGCGAAGACGTGGCCGCCCGTACCGTCGGCGACGAAATAGAGGTCGTTGGTGTCGGCGGGATTGAGGACCGCCTCGACGGAGGCGCGGCCCGGGTTGCAGATCGGCGTCGGCGGCAAGCCATCGATCTGATAAGTGTTGTGCGAGGTCTTTTGCGTGATCTCGTTCTTCTGGATCGGCCGGCTCCAGACCGTCTTGCCTCCGGTCTGGCCGTAAAGAATGGTGGGATCGGACTGCAGGCGCATGTTCTGCTTGAGCCGGTTGAGGAAAACGGCGGCCACGCGCCCGCGTTCGTCGTTGCGCCCCGTTTCCTTCTCCACGATCGAGGCCAGAACGACGGCCTCCTCCAGCGATTTGAGCGGCAGGTCCTGCTTGCGCTGCGCCCACGCCTTCTCCAGCAGCCTGCTCGATTCGGCCTGCATGCGGTCGAGGATGGCCTGGCGCGGGGCGCCGCGCTCGACCATGAAGGTTTCCGGCAGCAGCGCGCCCTCCGGCGGCACGGTGGTGATGTCGCCGGCAAGGTTCGCATCGGCTTTCAACCGCTCGACGACCTGGTGGCTGGTCAGCCCCTCGGGCACCGTCACCTTGTAGGCGATGGTCTTGCCTTCCGTGAGCTGCTCGATCACCTGGCGGATGCTGGCGTTCTGCTTCACCGCGTAGTCGCCGGCCCTGAGCTGCACCGGTTTGGCCCCCTCCAGCCATGCGGCGAACTTCGCCCACAGATAGCCGGCGATGAACAGGCGGCGATCCGTCACGACGCCCTCGCGCTCGAGCCGGGAGGCGATCTCGTGCGCGCCCTCGTTCTTCGGGATGACCACGACCTTGGGGCCAGCGAGGGGGCCAGCGGCCTCGATCTGGCTGTCGAACAGATAGGCGAGGCCGCCCACCAGCAGCATCAGCAGCAAGGCGAAGGTCAAGAGGCCGTTGAGGAAGCGCAGCACCGGGCTCGCCCGCCGCGGCTCTCGGTCGAGGCGACGGCGGCGGGGCTTGCGCGGCGGCCGCGTCGGCTCCAGCCGCTCGGCCGGGCTCATCGGCGCCATGGCCGTCGCGCGGCTGAAGACCGGCGGAATGCGCTGCTCCGCCAGCTGGCGGTTTCTCATCATTCGCTCCCAGAGGCGCGTGCCCTGCGCCCCATTGACACCTGTCTCGCCCCGCTGCGTTGCTGGCCGCTGATTCTCGATCGCAGCTTGAGGGTAAATGTGGCGAAAGGACGATGCGTTGGCAATGGCGCCGCGCAGGGTAGACCCCGGGTCAGACCCCTCGCCGCTACCCATCGTGAAGAAACGCCGACGCCGACGCGAGGGGTCTGACCCGGCTCTACTTGCGCAGGAGCGGCGTCGCGCGCGCATCCCGCGGGCGCCAGCTGCCGCGGCTGACCTCGCCGAGAAACTGCTCGGTCAGCTGATTGAAGAGGGCCGGCTCCTCCAGGTTGATGGCGTGGCCCGCGCCCGGCAGAAACGCGAGCCGCGCGGTCGGCATCAGCCGCTTCATCCACAGATTGACATCGAGGCAGGGCTCGTCCTCGTCGCCGACCAGCAGCAGCACCGGCGCCTTGATGGCCTTGAGCTCCGCCTCGAGGTCGTAGAGGGAGGCGCGCCCGACCTGAACATTGCGCTGCGTCTTGGCCGCCGCGTGGGCCGGGTGCTCGGCGAGGTGCTTGACGAACCTGTGCCAGCCGACGGGATCCTTGTTCAACAGCTGCACGCGCGTGGGGCCGACGCCGGTGGCTTCGGCGTCGATCTTGCCCGCGCGCTCGAACGCCGCCGCCCTGGCGCGCGCGTCGTCGATGAATTTCGCCCGCGTCTCCTTCAGCGCACCCGAGCCGGCGCCGGCCGCCGTGCAGGAGATGACGCGCTCGGGAAACTTGGCCGCCAGCATCAGCGCCGTGTACCCGCCCATGCTCAGGCCGACGACGTGCGCCTTGGCGACGCGGGCGGCATCGAGCACGGCGATGGCGTCGCGGTTGAAGAAGTCCTGCCCGTAGAGCTTCTCGTCCTCGGGGCAGTCGGAGGGAGGATAGCCGCGCGCGCCCCACGCGATGCAGCGCCACCCGCGGCCGAAGTAGCGCACCTGGTCGTCCCAGCTGCGGTGGTCGCCGCCGAACTCGTGGATGAAGAGGATCGGCGCGCCCTTGCCGGTCTCCTCGTAGTAGATGCGGGCACCTTGCGATTGCGCGTAGGGCATGAAGGCGTCCTCCGAGGCTTGCGCCATCATGCCCAGGTATGCGAGGGAATGCCAGAGATTGCCTGGCATCGATGGCAGCATGGCGGCGAAGAAGCTCTACTACCCGGCGGTGATCGATAAGGACGCTGACAGCGACTTCGGCGTCCAGTTTCCCGATTTTCGCGGCTGCGTCAGCGCCGGCGGCACGCTCGACGAGGCCGTGCTTGGCGCGCACGAGGCGTTGGCCGGTCACGTGGCTCTGATGGTTGCTGATGGCGACCCGCTGCCTGAGCCCACGCCGCTCGAGGCCGTGGCCGCAAAGCATGAAGCGTCGACAGTGGCCATCACCTTGGTGCCCGTCACGCGCCGGGCAAGATGCAGCGCGTGAACATCACCATGGACGAGGGCCTGCTCGACGACATCGACGCCATCGCCGACAACCGATCGCGCTTCCTGGCGGAAGCGGCTCGGGCGGAGCTTGCGCGCCGCCGCGTGGGTTGAGCCAGGCGCCTGTCGGTCGCCGTTCACCACAGGCAAACTGCGCCCAGATCCGCCAACTTTCGATCCGACGTGATCAGCGTAAGCTCTTCGATCGTCGCTTGTGCGACCAACATGCGATCGAACGGGTCCCTATGGGTGGACCTGGACAATCCTGCGGCGCGCGCATGCGCCACCTCAATCGGCAGCATCTTGAAACCTTCGGCCGCCACTTCGACTTCGAAGTTGTCGATCAAAGCCGCGGCCTCCGGCCACTTGCCGGTGCCGACCTTGATGGCGATCTCCCACGCCGTCGCGATGCTCACGTGCGCGCCCTCGGCATCGGTCTCAATGGCGCGCCGAGCATCGGTGCTGAGCTGCGGATCGTCCGTCAGCCACCAGAATAGGGCATGCGTATCGAGCAGCGTTCTCAATCAATCTCACCGTACCAGAGCTTCAGTTCTTCCTCCGACATCGGCTCGAACAGCCGTGCAGGCACTGTCAGCTTGCCCTTGAGGCGGCCGGGTCGGCGGACCGGACGGGCAGCTTGGGTATCGGTTACCGGCAGCAATCGTACGGTGCCAAGCTCTGGATCGGATATGCGCACGTCCTCGCCGCGAGCCGCGCGCTCGATGAGCTCCTCCAGATGGTCTTTGGCGTGGGCTAGACTGACGTCTTCCATGGTCTCGGTCTCCAACGTGGGCGCAGTATACCACCGCTGCTGGAGAAGAGCGACGCGCCACCTAACGCCACCTAACGCCGCTCGAAGCGCTTGAACTTGATGCGGTGCGGCTCGACGGCGGCGTCGCCGAGGCGGCGCTTCTTGTCCTCCTCGTAGTCCTGGAAATTGCCCTCGAACCACTCGACGTGGCTGTCGCCCTCGAAGGCGAGGATGTGCGTGGCCATGCGATCGAGGAAGAAGCGGTCGTGGCTGATGATCACGGCGCAGCCGGCGAAATCTTCCAGCGCCGCCTCCAGCGCCGACAGCGTCTCGGTGTCGAGGTCGTTGGTGGGCTCGTCGAGCAGGAGCAGGTTGCCGCCGTCTTTCAGCATCTTGGCCAGATGCACGCGGTTCCTCTCGCCGCCAGACAACAGCCCCACCTTCTTCTGCTGGTCCGCGCCCTTGAAGTTGAACCAGCCGACATAGGCCCTGCTGTTCACCTCCATCTTGTCGCCGAGCTTCATCTGGTCGAGGCCGCCCGACACCTCCTCCCACACCGTCTTCTTGTCGTTGAGGTGATCGCGGCTCTGGTCGACGTAGCCGAGCTTCACCGTATCGCCGAGCCGGATTGCGCCGGCGTCCGGCTTCTCCGCCCCCGTGATCATCTTGAACAGCGTGGTCTTGCCGGCGCCGTTGGGGCCGATGACGCCGACGATGCCGCCGGGGGGGAGCTTGAACGACAGGTTGTCGATCAGCAGCCGGTCGCCGAACGCCTTCGACAGGCCCTCCACCTCGACGACCACGCCGCCCAGCCGCGGCCCCGGCGGGATCTGGATCTGGGCCTTGCCCACCTCCTGCCGGCCGGCCTCCTCGGCCAGCTTGTCGTAAGCTTGTATGCGCGCCCTGGACTTGGCCTGCCGCGCCTTGGGCGACGACCTGATCCATTCCAGCTCGCGCCTCAGCGTGCGCTGCTTGGCCTCCTCCTGCCCCTTCTCGACCTCCAGGCGCTTAGCCTTCTGCTCGAGCCAGCTCGAGTAGTTGCCCTTGTAGGGCACGCCGTGGCCGCGATCGAGCTCCAGCGTCCACTCGGTGATGTTGTCGAGGAAGTAGCGGTCGTGCGTCACCAGCATGATGCAGCCCGCGTACTCCTTGAGGTAGCGCTCGAGCCAGGCCACCGACTCGGCGTCGAGATGGTTGGTCGGCTCATCGAGCAGCAGGATGTCGGGCTTGGCCAGCAGCAGCTTGGTCAGCGCCACGCGCCGCTTCTCGCCGCCGGAGAGCGTCGCCACTTCGGCATCGCCAGGCGGGCAGCGCAAAGCGTCCAGTGCCTGCTCCACCTGCGTGTCGAGGTCCCACAGGCCCTGCGCCTCGATCTCGTCCTGCAGCTTGGCCATCTCCTCGGCGGTCTCGTCCGAGTAGTTGGCGGCGATCTCGTTGTAGCGGTCGACCAGCGCCTTCTTCTCGGCCACGCCCTCCATGGCGTTGCCCAGCACGTCTTTCTCCGGGTTCAGCTCGGGTTCCTGCGACAGGTAGCCGACCCGCATGCCTTCGGCCGCCCAGGCCTCGCCGATGAAATCCTCGAGCTGCCCCGCCATGATCTTGAGCAGCGTCGACTTGCCCGAGCCGTTGAGGCCAACCACGCCGATCTTGGCGCCGGGGAAGAACGACAGGGAGATGTCCTTCAGGACCTGCTTGCCCCCCGGATAGGTCTTGGAGAGCTTGCTCATGTGATAGACGTGTTGGGGGTTCGCCACCGGGCGCTCCTGGGGTTGCAGATCAATGGGGAGTTGGCGCGCCTTTTAGCGCATGCGGGGCGAGCGGCAAAGGGGACCGATCGTGAGCGAAGACAACAAATCCCGCGTGCAGCTCGTCTACTTCGCCGACCCCATGTGCTTGCGGTGCTACGGCTTCTCGCCCGTAATCGCGGCGATCGCCGCGCCCCCAGAGCCGGCCTAAAGCCCCGCGGCCATGCCGCCGTCGACGGCGAGCTCGGCGCCGGTGACGAAGGAGGCATCGTCGCTGGCGAGGAACAGGGCCGCCTTGGCGATCTCCTCGGGGCGGCCGAAGCGGCGCAGCGGCGTCGAATCAATCAGCGCCTTCTGGATGCCGGGGTTCTTGAGCGCGCGCTCGGTCAGCGGCGTCTCGACGAAGCCCGGCGCCAGCGCGTTGACGCGGATGCCGAACGGCGCGTATTCGACCGCGAGCCCGCGGGTGAGCGCCAGGATGGCGCCCTTGGTGGCGGAGTAGGCGGCGAGCTGGCGCAGGCCGCGGTGGCCCATGATCGAGGCGATGTTGACGAGCGCGCCACGGCCGGAGGCCCTGAGCAGCTCGAAGCCGTCGCGGGCGACGCGCACCACGCCGTCGAGGTTGACCTCGCGGATCTTGACCCAGTCGGCGTCGCTCAGGTGCCGGAAATCGCCGCGTACGTTGAGGCCGGCATTGTTGACGAGGGCGTCGAGGCGGCCATGGGCCGCGGCAACGGCGCGGAACATGGCGGTCACGTCCTGGCCGCGCGAGACGTCGGCCGTGATGGCGGTGGCCGCGCCGCCGGCCTTGCCGATCTCGGCCGTCACCGCCTCGGCGCCGGCCCCATTGACGTCGGTGACGTAGACGTGGGCGCCTTCGGCGGCGAACAGCTGGACAGTGGCCCGGCCGATGCCCGACGCCGCGCCCGTCACCAGTGCGATGCGGCCCTCGAGACGTTGCATCGCCCCCGTCCCCTCACGTCTTGCGGCGCGGCTTGGCCGGCGCGGCCTTGGCCGGCGGCACCCACTCCTCGCGCATGGTGACGAGCTCCTCCGCCGCGCTCGGATGCAAAGCGACGGTGGCGTCGAAGTCAGCCTTGGTCGCCTTCAGCTTCAGCGCGATGGCCGCCATCTGCACGATCTCGGCCGCGTCGGCGCCGATGACGTGGCAGCCCAGCACGCGACCGCTGGCGCGGTCCACCAGCAGCTTCATGAACATGACCTCGTCGCGCCCCGACAGCGTGTGCTTGAGCGGCTTGAAGCGCGCCTTGTAGACGGCAAGGTCGGGATAGCGCTCGCGCGCGACGTGCTCGGGCAGGCCGACGGTTCCTAGCTCCGGCGTGGAAAAGACGGCAGTCGGCACCAGCTCGTGGTCGACCGCCGTCGGCTTGGCCCCGAACACGCTGTCGGCGAACGCATGGCCCTCGCGGATGGCCACCGGCGTGAGGTTGACGCGGTCGGTCACGTCGCCGACGGCGTAGATGCTCTCGACCGAGGAGCGCGAGTTGGCATCGACCATGATCTGGCCCTTCTCGCCCAGCTTGACGCCGGCCGCCTCGAGGCCGATGCCGGCGGCGTTGGGGATGCGCCCCGTGGCGTACATGACGCGGCTGGTCTCGACCGTGCTGCCGTCCTTCATCGTGACGGTGGCGCGGGAACGGCCGCGCTCGATGGCGGCGATATCGGCGTTGCAGAGGACGTCGATGCCGCGCTTGAACAGCTCCTGGGTCAGCGTGTCGCGCAGCTCCTCGTCGAACCCGCGCAGGATCTTGTCGCGGCGATAGACGAGGGTTGTATCGACGCCGAGGCCGTTGAAGATGCACGCGAACTCGACCGCGATGTAGCCGCCGCCGACGATCATGATGGACCGCGGCAGGCGCTCCAGATGAAACGCCTCGTTGGAGGTGATGGCGTGGCCCGCGCCCGGCACGTCGGGCACGAGCGGGCGCCCGCCGGTGGCCACCAGGATATAGCGCGCCGTGATCTTGCGGCCGCCGGGCTGCACCGTCACGGTGTGCGCGTCGGCGAGCTCGGCGCGGGCGTGCATGACGGCGACGCCGGCGCGCTCCAGGCCCTGCCGATAGAGGCCCTCGACGCGGGTGATCTCGGCGTCCTTGTTGGCGATCAGAGTCGGCCAGTCGAATTTGGCCGGATCGACGCTCCAGCCGAAGCCCGCCGCGTCCTCGAACTCGTCGCGGAAGCGGCTGGCGTAGACCAGCAGCTTCTTCGGCACGCAGCCGCGGATCACGCAGGTGCCGCCAAAGCGGTATTCCTCGGCGATCGCCACCTTGGCGCCGTGGCCGGCCGCGATGCGCGCCGCGCGCACGCCCCCCGATCCCCCGCCAATGACGAACAGGTCGTAGTCGAACTCGCTCATGCGCCGGCGCTCACCCAGTCACTCGATCGCTGTCGGCGACAAGGTGGACGATGCTCGCCGGGCTGGCAATGCAAAGCGCAACGATATCCAACCCCAGGGCAGCCCTGCGCGCCGGAGCGGGCCCGGCCGCTGGCACAGTCTAGCGATTGGCGGCAGCCCTGAAGTACAGGGTCTCGCTCGACAGGGACCCGTAGAGATAGGGTTCCTGCCTCTTTCTGGTGGCCTCCAGAACGCGGTCGCGCACCTTGCGGAAGAGAAAATTGATTTCCAGCCCGGGCTCCTCCAGATAGGCGAGCAGCGCTTCCGCGAAGGGGCTGTTCGCGCCCGCCCCGTCCTCTGCGGTGGTCCCGTGCTTGGCGGAATAGGCCACCAGCACAGCGCCTTCCGGCTCGATCTGGGCCAGTCCGCGGCCGATCGACCTTGTTGCGCCGGCTGTCCGAACCATGCGGTGGAGGAAGGGATTGTTGCGGCACGCGTCGAGGATGACCAGCCGCAGCTTGCGGGCGCTTTCCACCTTCTCGAGCACGCGACTGAGCGCCACGGTCTCATCGGGTACGTGCGTATCCCTCTCGAGCTTGGCATCCACCGGGATCAGGAACGCCACACCGTTCAATTCGATGCCGTGGCCGGCGAAGAACACGACGGCCCAGTCGGCGTCTGCGGTTCGATCGCCGAAGTCCTTGAGCACCTCGCCCATCTGCGCAAGGCCCAGATCGTATCGCTCGATCACGTCGGCGAAACCCAGACGGCGGAGGCTGGCGGCAATGGCTCGGGCGTCGTTGAGCGGGTTCGACAGACGGGCGGCGCTGCGGTAGTCCGAGTTGCCGATCACGAGTGCCACGCGCCGGCCCGCCTGGCTAGCCTCAGCGAGCGAGGGCGCTTCAGCGCTCGCGGGAGCCTGAATCGTTGCCACGTTGTCGGCACGCTGCTGTTGCGGACGCGCCAGGCGAGCGAGTTGTTCGCGGGCGTTGCCTTGTGCCTTGCGCGCCCGCTCGTTCAAGGCCGGAAGCTCGAGAGCCTTGCGAAAGTCGGCAACGGCGGACTCCCGCAGTCCTTTGGCTTCCCGAGCCAAGCCTCGGTTCGTATAGGCAAGCGCGATATTCGGGTCCAGACGAATGGACTCGGTCAAATCAGCAATGGCACGGTCGTGCTCTCCCTTGGCGGTGTGGGCACGCCCTCTGTGAACGTACGCAGGGGCAAGCTTGGGGTTCAGGCGGATCGCCTCGCTGGCATCCTTGATGGCACGGTCGTAGTCCTGCTTCTCATTGTGGGCCCAGCTTCGACTGTTGTAGGCATCGGCATATTTGGGATCCAGCCGTAGCGCCTCGTTCAGGTCAGCGATGGCGCGATCGTACTCGCCTCGAATCGTGTGAATGAACCCGCGGATGACGAACAGGGATGCATACTTCTGCGGAGCGACGCCCATTGCCTTGTTGGCGTCCGCCATCGCCAAATCGTGCGCGCCCTTGTTGCCGTGCGCGACCGCGCGAAAGCCATAGGCGACGAACGATTTTGCATCGAGGCGGATTGCCTCGGTCGTATCCGCAATCGACAGATCGTAGTCGCCCTTGCCGGTGTAGGCATTGGCTCGATTGGTGTAGGCGTTGACGGACTTGGGGTCGAGCCGAATGGCCTCTGTGAAATCGGCTATGGCGGAGTCGAAATGCGCGTTGTCGCCGAAGGCGCCCTTGGCGACATAAGCCGAGCCTCGATTGCCGTAGATGACGCCGAGCTGCTTCTTGTCCGTCCTGCCCCTCTTGATCAGGTTCGTGCAGGCCTGAATCCTCCGATCCAGGTCGCTGCTTGCGCTGCAATCTTTCGCATCGTCTGCGACCGCAACGGCCGCGCAAACGCCTGCCCAAATACTGAAAACGGCCGAGAACAGCGCCAAAGTCCGCATGGTGGGCCCCCCAACGTCCCAACGACGCCGGGCAGGATAGGCCCACTCAGGCTTCTTAACAAACCTCGCGCACGGCCCTACCCGGCGGCAAGCCGCGTGAGCGCCAGCTCGCGCAGGACGCGGTTCTCGAGCTCGGCATCCTTGAGGCGGAATTTCACCAGGTCGCCGATGCTGACGATGCCGACCATGGCGCGCTCTTCCAGCACCAGCACGTGGCGCACGCGGTTCTCGGTCATGATCCGCAGCACATCGTTGACGGTATCGTCCGGGCTGCAGGACGGCGCGGGGCTCTGCATCACGTCGGACACCGGGCGCTCGAGGGCGGCGATCCCATGACGGGCAAGCGCGCGCAGCACCTCGCGGTCGCTGACGATGCCGAGCGGCTTGCTGGCGTGGTCGACCACCACCGCGGAGGCGATGTTGCGCTCATCGAATATGCGGGGGATGTGATCGAGCCGCTTGTCCGGCCAGACCGTGACGACATGCCTGCCTTTGTCACCGAGCACATCGCGTATCTTCATCGACAGGTTCTCCAAGGAGGCGGCAAGAGGAGTTCGCCGGACCTGGAAGGCGGCGAACTCCGGTTCGAGACGGAGCGGTTGTCAGGCGACCTTGCCCAGGATCTTGCCCATGTCCGCCGGCGAAAACGCTCTCAGCGTCTGCGTCCGCACATTGCCGCCCTTGGCCAGGGTCAGGCCGAGCGCGGTGACGACCATGTCGTCTGGGGCATCGACGGTCGCGACGATGTCGTATTGCCCGAGCGTCCAGTAAATCTCCTTGACGGTAGCGCCGGACGCCTTTGCCAGCTCCCGGAAGGAGTCGGCGCGCTTTACCGTGTCTTTGACGTTGCGGACGCCCTGGTCCGTGAAGTTCGCAAGCACAACATACATTGCCATGGTGGATCTCCTTGAAGAGCCCCCCACCGGCAAAACCCTACGCCAATCACGTCCGCAGCTACAGACAATTTCTCGAGACAATCCGGCCCGCTCACAGCTCGATCCCGCGCCGCTTGAGCTCCCGGCGGGCTTCGGCCTCGATCTCGCGGCCGATCTGGGCGCCCCAGCGTTGCCCGAGCGTCATCGCCTGGCGCGCCATCTCCGGCTGCAGGGCGACGAACTTGACGCCGATCGGCGATTTGTAGAAGACAACGATGGCAGACAGCTCCTCCGCCGTCAGCTTCTCGGCGTAGAGGGCGGCGATCTGGTCGATCAGCTCGCCCTTGCGGTCGACGAATTTGACGGCCATTTGCCCGAACACTTCGCGGATCTCGTCGGCCTTGTCGGGCGCGACGGCCACGAAGGCTTCGCCGAGGCGCTGGGCGAGCACGGGCATCACCTCGTCGAACTGCCGGGCGACGCCGGCGACCACCATCAGGTCCCTGGCGGCGGCGAGGCGGGCGGCGTCCGGCGCTTGCGCGCGCAGCGAGGCCGGCGAGGCGAGAAGCACCGCAACGGCCGCGGCAAAGAGAAGCGCGCGAAGGGACATCGATCGAACCTTTTGTGCTGGAGCCCGAAAGGCCCGGCGCGGGCGCAATCTACCGGCGTTTGTTGGCCGAGTCGCGGCTTAGAATAACGACGCCATCGGGGCCGGCTACGACGGCGGTATCGGCGATGCCGAGGAAGAGGCCGTTCTCGACCACGCCCGGCACGCGCTTGAGCCCCGCATCGAGCGCCTCCGGGTTGCCGATGCGGCCGAACGCGCAGTCGAGGAGGTGGTTGCCGCCGTCAGTGACGAACGGCTGCCCGTCGCGTGCCAGACGCAGCGTGATCCCGCCCTCGCAGCCGGCCTCGGCCGCGACTGCCGCAACCATCTTCTGCGTTGCGGCCAATCCGAAGCGCACCACCTCGACAGGCAGGGGAAATTTTCCGAGAGTGGCCACGCGCTTCGACGCATCGGCGATGACGACCATGCGCTGCGATGCCATGGCCACGATCTTCTCGCGCAGCAGGGCGCCGCCGCCGCCCTTGATCAGGCGCAGCTGATCGTCGAGCTCGTCGGCGCCATCGACCGTCAGATCGAGGTGCGGCGTCGCCTCCAGCGTGGTGAGCGGGATGCCGAGGCGCTCCGCCTGCGCCCGGGTGGCTTCCGAGGTCGGCACGCAGGTGAGCTTCAGCCCCGCCCTGACGCGCTCACCCACCAGCTCGACGAACTTGGCCGCCGTCGACCCCGTGCCGAGCCCGAGCTTCATGCCGCCCTCGAGGTAGGCCAGCACCCGCTCGGCGGCCTGCCGCTTCCACAGGTCGGCCGTCATATCGGGCCCCGATGATGTTCCCTCTCCCCGCTTGAGGGGAGCGGGTTAGGGTGAGGGGCGGAAAAAATCTCGGTCGATGCTTTGTGCCGCCCCTCACCCCGACCCTCTCCGCACTGAAGAGTGGGGAGAGGGAGATGGGCGGGGAGAGGGAGCCTCACAATCCGCCCATCAGCATGTACTTGGTCTCGAGGAACTCCTCGATGCCGTGGTGCGAGCCCTCGCGGCCGAGACCCGACTGCTTGTAGCCGCCGAAGGGGGCGACCTCGCTCGAGATGATGCCCTCGTTGATGCCGATGATGCCGCACTCCAAGGCTTCGGCGACGCGCCACACACGGCCCATGTCGCGGGCGTAGAAATAGGCGGCAAGCCCGAACGGCGTGTCGTTGGCCATGGCGATGACGTCGGCCTCGGTCTTGAACTTGAACAGCGGCGCCACCGGCCCGAAGGTCTCCTCGCGCGCCACCATCATGGCCTGCGTGACGTTGGCGAGGATTGTGGGCTCGTAGAAGTTGCCGCCGCGGCTGTGCCGCTTGCCGCCGAGCACCACCTTGGCGCCGTGTTTCAGGGCGTCGGCGACGTGCTCCTCGACCTTCTCCACCGCCGCCTTGTTGATCAGCGGGCCCGTGGTCACGCCGGCCTCGGTACCGGGGCCGACCTTCATCTTCTTGACCTCGGCAGCGAGCTTCTCGGCGAACTTGTCGTAGACGCCCTCCTGCACATAGAGCCGGTTGGCGCACACGCAGGTCTGCCCGGCGTTGCGGTACTTCGAGGCCATGGCGCCGGCCACGGCCTTGTCGAGGTCGGCGTCGTCGAACACGATGAAGGGCGCGTTGCCGCCGAGCTCGAGGCCCAGCTTCTTGATGGTGGGCGCGCATTGCGCCATCAGCACGCGGCCGATCTCGGTCGAGCCGGTGAAGGTGAGCATGCGCACGTCGGGGTTGGAGGTGAGCTCCTTGCCGATGGCGCTGGCCTTGCCGGTGATGACGTTGAACACGCCCTTGGGGACGCCGGCGCGCTCGGCCAGCACCGCGAGCGCCAGCGCCGTGAGCGGCGTCTCGGAGGCCGGCTTGCACACCACCGTGCAGCCGACCGCCAGCGCTGGGGCCACCTTGCGCGTGATCATGGCGGCGGGGAAGTTCCACGGCGTGATGGCCGCGACCACGCCCACGGGCTGCTTGATGACGACGATGCGGGCGTCGGCCTTGAAGGTGGGGATGGTCTCGCCGTGGACGCGCTTGGCCTCCTCGGCGAAGAACTCCACGAACCCGGCGGCGTAGAGGATCTCGCCCTTGGCCT
>ORMF010603905.1_pt1 | contig 15648 bp, 20 predicted proteins | sample 1779871 | NCBI WGS metagenome assembly ORMF01 (sample SAMEA104232316, study PRJEB22302) | groundwater metagenome | biome: forest; feature: aquifer; material: groundwater | place: USA | collected 2011-08-07 | depth 5.4 m | reverse complement strand
CAAACGAGTGGCGATCTCCCGCAAGGAGAGCCGTTCCCACCTTCCGCGCTGTATGGCCTCTCTATCCTCGATGGTTAACTGCTGATAGTGCTTCATACCTAGTATGGTACTAGGTGTTGCACTTACTTGTTGAACTCACTCAAGTAAAAACAGCTCTACCGCTCGTGTGGATGGTGGAGCTTGTATTAGTAATTTAGAACAACCGTTTTTTACCGACAATTAACTTGAGTCGCTCTTTGGCCACGTTGAGGTAGGCCGGTGTCTTAATGGTGCGGTAGCCATCAACGAGCAGCGCGAGTTCATCACCACTCGTAGTTATACGTACCGTTTCGGTTGGTATCACGGTGGCGCCCCCGCCCGAGCGTTTGCCTAAGCCCAGCCAACCCTTTTTGCCTAGCGGCGTTATAACCGTCGCCAGCGCGTTTTCGAGCTGGCCCGCCAGCTGCGGCGCCGCGCCGCCCGCGCGGTCCAGGTTGCAAACTTTAATCTGGTGAGGGCGCTCGAGCGTTATACTGTAGGTGCCGCCACCGTACTGGCACTCGAGGGTGGGCGTACCCTGGCCCGTTACCGCCTGTAAGAAGTACTGGTTGTTGATCTGCCCCAGGGTTACCGTTTCGACGAGTCGGCTGGAGAGCACGTGGCAGGCCAAAAGCCCGGTTGGAATGCCGAGGAGCTCAGCGCAGGTTTGCTGCGCTTGCCCTAGCGGCACAAAACCAGCGGTGACACCGCGGTGCTTAGCCAGCACCTCGGCTACGCGCGACAGCGTAGTGTCGTTCCCTACTGCTACCACCGTGTCCGCGCCATCTCGCACGGCCGCTGTGACCAGGTCGCGCACGCTCTTGAGGAGCGTCAAACGGCCGATCTTGCCCTGGAGGCCTAGGTCGGTCAAGGTTGTTTCCAGGCGAATGAGCTGGTTGGCGTAGGCGCGATCCTGGAGAAAGGTATCGTAGAGGTAGAAGTAGGGCATAGCACGCTAAATCCCAAACACCAGAACCGGAGGATATTAGGTTTTAGGTTCAGGGGGTGTACCCTAAACTTCCACCGCCAGAGGTTTTTCTTTTTTGTTGAGTCGAGGGGTAGGCGCGGCACTGGCTTGGGTAGCCGAGGCTGTTGTCATCTGGCAACGGCCGTCGAGCCTAGCGCCCTCGGTCACCACCAGCACCTTGGCGGTAACGTCGCCCTGGATGTGGCTGGTGGGGGCCAGCTCTAGGCGCTCCGTCACCACCAGGCTCCCTTTGAGGTAGCCGGCGATGTAGGCACTCTGCGCTTTGATATTAGCGACCAGGTGGGCGTGTTCCCCTACGGTAAGACCTGCCGCTGTTTCAATGGTGCCATTCAGGCTCCCCTCAATGTGGATGTTGCCCTGGCTGGAAAAATCACCTTCCACCTTCACCGACGGGCCGATGATGGTGTCGCTTTCTGAGTGGCTGTCGCCTTTGAACATAGGTGCCATAGGGTTTAGGATGAGTGAGTAGAAAAATCACTGCTATTGTAGTATGGTATAGGAGTAAACGTCAAAGCCTATGTCTGACCAAACCAGCGCCTACCTCAAGCGCGACCTCATAACCCTGCTCGTGCTCGGCGCTATTATTACCGGGTTACTGGCTGTGCTCTGGTACCTTGAGCAGCACGGTGCCGGCTTCAGCCGGCTAGCCGCGCAGCTGCTTGACGCCACTACCCGCTAGAGCCCCTAGGCTGAGTTGTGCTTGGCGGGCCTCTCGAGGCCCCCTGGCCCCTGTAGCTCAATGGATAGAGCAAGCCCGTCCTAAGGGCGAGATAGAGGTTCGATTCCTCTTGGGGGCACCAGCTTTATTTTTTGTCTTGGGCCAGTAGCTCAGTTGGTAGAGCGCAGCATTCGCATTGCTGAGGTCAGGGGTTCGATTCCCCTCTGGTCCACCACCCCACCCATGTTTAGACTATTTGGCATTAGCTTGGCAGACGTTGGCTTGCGCGGCGCGGCCGACCTGGTGCAGACCGCACTAAAGCTCCCCGGGCAGCAGCTGGTGGTTACGGCTAATCCGGAAATTTTGGTGTACGCTCGGAGGCACCCCACGTACCAAAAGCTGCTGGCAGGTGCTGGTTTGGTAGTGCCTGATGGCTTTGGTGTTATTCTGGCTTCTTACCTTTTTCGTGAGCCGCTTGCCAGGGGTAGGGTAACCGGTGTGGATTTAGTGGAACTTTTGATTGCTGAATCAGGCGCCAAAGGGTACTCCCTATTTTTTATTGGTTCAGCTAGTAATGATATATTACAAAAAGCGACACTATATTTTCTTAAGAAATACACAAAAATTAACATAGTAGGTTATGAAAAAGGTCCAATTTTTTCCAAGAACCACAGCCAGTTTCCTATGTTGGATACTGATAATGATAAGCTTTTGGCTAGCATCAGAGAGAAAAAACCGGATGTCATTTTGGTTGGTTTTGGGCACCCTAAGCAAGAGGAGTGGCTTAGCTACTACCTACCCCAGCTACCGGTAAAGGTTGGTATTGGTGTAGGCGGAGCCTTTGACTACTTTGCGGGAACTCTACCCCGGGCGCCACGGTTTATGAGTGCTATTGGTTTTGAGTGGCTATGGCGGCTATTTATGGAACCTCGGCGCCTAAAGAGGATACTAACCGCCATCCTCATTTTTCCGGTATTAGCCTTAAGTGACTGCATTAAGGGATTGTTCCACGTGGAACAGGCCTAGAATTAAGGCATTATTGACGTATAGGTAGTAAACGATATAATGGGTTAGCTCTTAAAATTTAATGGGCCCTTAGCTCAGCTGGTAGAGCGCTTCCATGGCATGGAAGAGGTCAGGAGTTCGAGCCTCCTAGGGTCCACCAAGTTTAAACTTTAAACCAGGGCTACCCCTGGCTTTTTGTTCCATGTGGAACATTTTGTATACAATTCGGTAAATAAATTGTATAAATTACTTAATTTTCTCTATAATTAAACAAAATTAAGTGTCGCTAAATATACTATATAACACTATTGACTAAATAACAGGCTTTATATATACTACCTACCAGTACCTAGTATATCGTCAATTATGAAGAATACCTGCGACCCACAAGCTATTAAGGACCAAGTTAAGCGGACCGAAGGCCAAGTGCTTGGTATTGGGCGTATGATAGAAGCCAGCCGAGATTGCACGGAGATTTTGCAGCAGATTGTGGCGGCTCGAGCTAGCTTGCAAAAGCTTGGCACCGTGCTGCTGGAGGCCGAGGCTGAGGGGTGCTTTGGCGGCAGCGGTGACCAGGCGGCCAAGGTACAGAACTTGGAAAAAATCGTTTCTAACCTTTTTAAGCTTACTTAACTCTTAATGCCGCTTTTGTATGGCTGAGGTTATTTTGACTGACCAGACGTTTGAGGCCGAAGTGCTTAAAGCCGCCGTGCCGGTGCTAGTTGATTTTTGGGCGCCGTGGTGCGGGCCGTGCCGCGTGCAAGCCCCTATTTTAGAAGACTTAGCAGCCGAGCTAGACCCAGCCAAGGGGAAAATTGGCAAGCTCAACGTGGACGAGAACCCTAGCACCACTAGTCAGTTCAACGTGCTGAGTATTCCCTCGTTCCTGCTGTTTAAGGGTGGCCAGGTGGTGGAGCAGTGGGTGGGTGTGCAAGCCAAGGACAAGTTGAAGCTGGCACTGGATACCCACGCCTAACACCCCAACCCGCATGCCAGAACAGAAACTGTACGATACCATCATCATCGGCGCGGGGGCAGCTGGGCTCACCGCGGCGCTCTACGCCTCGAGGCGCGCCATGAAGGTGTTGATGATAACCCAAGACATCGGCGGCCAGGCGGCCACCACCAACGAGATAGAGAACTACCCCGGGGTGGACTTTGCCACCGGCCCTGACCTCATGAATAAGTTTAAAGACCAGGCTGAAAAGTTTGGCGCCGAGATTGCCTACGCTGAGGTGACGGGGCTAAAGCTTGGTGAGGACGAAAAAAAGACACCCCTGTTCACCATTACCACTAATACCGAGTCCTACACTGGCCACAGTGTCATTCTGGCCTACGGCCTAACGCACCGACACCTCGGGGTGCCAGGGGAAAAAGAGTTTGGCGCTAAGGGCGTGAGCTACTGTGCTACCTGTGACGCGCCGTTGTTTAAGAACAAATCCGTGGCGGTGGTGGGCGGTGGCAATTCAGCAGTGGACGCCGCGCTCTTGCTCGCCAAGTTGTGCCCTAAGGTGTACCTGGTACACCGGCGGGAAGAGTTTCGGGCTGAGGCAGTGCTGGTAGAGCAGCTGAAGCAGGAGCGCATCGAGCTGGTTTTGAATAGTGAGATAAAAGAGATCAAGGGCGACGTTCGGGTGCGGAGCCTGGTGGTGACGGATGCTCGTGATGCTAGCAAAACTCGCGAACTCAGCGTCGAGGGCGTGTTCGTGGAGGTGGGGTTTATTGTTAACTCCAAATTGATTGAGGGACTGGTTGAGCTTGACGCCAGGAAGCAGATTAAAATTTCACCCGACGCCGAAACCTCGCAGCCCGGCATCTTCGCCGCCGGCGACATCACCACTATTTCCTACAAGCAGATAGTAATCTCCGCTGGTTGGGGCGCCACGGCGGCGCTCAAGGCGTACGAGTACCTACAAAAAGTAAAAGGCTTCCGCGGCGTTTCCATTGACTGGGGGTTGGCTAAAGCGCCCACCGTCATAGCTACCGCCGTTGAACCAGTAGCTGTTAAATCTTAACCCCTCACCCTATGTCAGTATTTGCTAACGCCCTAGCGCAGCTGAAGGCAGCTAGTGTCCACCTGAACTTCCCCGACTACGTGCTTGAAAGCCTGAAGCGCCCCGAGCGTACGCTGCAGTTCTCCTTGCCCGTTACCATGGACGATGCCACCGTGCGCGTGTTTGAGGGTTTCCGCGTGCAGTATTCCTCAGCGCGCGGGCCGTACAAGGGAGGCCTCAGGTTTCACTCGCAAACCAACTTGGACGAGGTGAAAGCCTTAGCCTTTTGGATGGCCATCAAGTGTGCCGTGGTCGGCATTCCTCTGGGCGGCGGTAAGGGCGGCATTACGGTTGATCCGAAAAAGCTTTCTAAGGGCGAGCTGGAGCGGTTGTCGCGCGCGCTGGCTCGTAAGCTGGCGCCGTTCATCGGGCCAGAGCAGGATGTGCCGGCCCCTGACGTTAACACCACGCCAGAGATTATGGCCTGGATAGCTGACGAGTATAGTCGTGTGGTCGGGCGAAAGGTGCCTGGTGTTGTTACGGGCAAACCGCTGTCAGCGGGGGGCAGCCAGGGCCGCACGCCCGCCACGGCCCAGGGTGGGCTCTACGTGCTCCAGGAGCTCCTCACCAAGCTGAAGCTCCAACCCAAGAAGGTGACCGCGGCCGTGCAGGGGATGGGCAACGTGGGCGGCATTATGGCGCAGCTCATGGAGCAAGCTGGTATGACCGTGGTGGCAATGTCCGACTCCTCAGGCGCTATCTACGCGCCGCGCGGCCTGTCGGTTTCGGCTGTGGAGCGCTACAAAAAAGAGTACGGGAACCTAAAAGGCTTCCCCGGAGCCAAACCGCTCACCAACGCCAAGCTCTTAGAGCTGCCGGTGACGGTGCTCGTGCCGGCGGCTTTGGAGAACCAGATTACCAAGGCAAACGTTGGCAAGGTTAAAGCTAAGATAGTGTTTGAAATGGCCAACGGCCCCACTACGCCCGAGGCGGACGAAAAACTGGCCAAGCGAGGCATCATTGTGGTGCCCGACGTGCTGGCGAACGCCGGCGGCGTGACTGTGTCCTACTTTGAACTGGTGCAGAACCAGGCGCAGTACTACTGGGACGAGGGGCGCGTGATGGCGGAGCTCAAGCCCATTATGGTGACTGCCTTCAAGCAGGTCTGGCACCGAGCGGAGCAGCTCAGGGTACCATTGCGTACAGCCGCTTTCGTTCTCGCACTGGAGCGCATTGGGCAGGCGATTGAGGCACGGGGGAGGTACTAGGATGAGCTCTTATTATTTTATAGTTAGACTTTATGAAGGCAGTTCAAATTAATTCCTACGGGGGTAACGATATTATTGAGGTTACCGACCAGGCCCCCCAGCCGGCAGTAGTGTCTAGTCGCCTGGTAGTCGAGGTTCACGCGGCCGGCGTTAACCCCAGCGATTGGAAAATTCGGCAAGGTTTATTTCAAAAGTGGCGACCACTCACTTTTCCTGCCACGTTGGGCGGGGATTTTTCAGGCGTGGTGATAGCGGTGGGTCAGGCGGTGGAGAATCTTAAGGTCGACGACGAAGTCTACGGCCGCGCGCTCACTGGCCCAGATGCCTCAGGCTCGTTTGCCGAACTGCTCTCTGTTGTTGCTACTGCGGCAGCACTCAAGCCTAGGCGACTCAAACACCTTGAGGCGGCTACTGTACCACTTGCGGGCGTGAGTGCCTGGCAGGCGTTGGTTGACCACATTGGCCTGAAGAGTGGCCAAAAAATTCTCATTCATGGTGGGGCGGGTGGTATTGGGACGTTTGCAGTTCAAATTGCCAAACACCTCGGCGCACATGTGGTTGCAACAGTCGGTACGAAAGACTTGGAGTACGCCCATGGACTAGGGGCAGATGAAGTTATTGATTACCAAAAACAGGACTTCGAGACGTTGGTTCATGACTACGATGCGGTATTTGATACCGTTGGTGGCCCGGTGTACGAAAAGTCTCTACAGGTGTTACGGGCCGGAGGCATAATCGTTTCAATGGCTCACCCAGGCGCTGAGGTAGTGCCCCGCCAAGATATTCGGGCTGTGGCACAGCAGACCGAGGTGACGGGTGAGCGTCTGGCGAAGCTCGCTGAACTACTTGATCAGGGCGTGCTCAAGGTTCATATAGATAAGACGTTTCCGCTCGTGCAGGCGAAGGAAGCACTCGCCTATATGGAAAGCGGTCGGCCCAGGGGTAAAGTGGTGCTGGAGGTGGTAGGGGGGTAGTGGCAGCCATGCGGGTAGAAGAATTTTTTAGTAAAGGGTTTTCCTACGCCGTGGTTGGTGCCACTACCGACCACGAAAAGTACGGCTACACGGTATTGAAAGATTTGAGCCGCGCCGGATATTCGGTCACGGGGGTAAACCCAAAGCACAGAGAGATCGACGACATACACTGCGTACCTACTTTGAAAGACGTACAACCCAAGCCCGACGTGGTAGTACTTGTCGTGCCACCTCCCGTTGGGCTTGGGTTGTTGTCAGAAGTTAAAGCGCTCGACATTGAAAAAGTGTGGTTTCAGCCCGGGGCAGAAAGCCAAGAGATTCGTGTGAAGGCAGCCGAGCTCGGACTTACGGCCATGGCTGATGGTAGCTGTATTATGGTCGCACGGCGGAGGTTGGGCTTGTAATTTTACTTCAGTCACCCTGGTTAGCAAAAATAAAAGCCCATTCTCTTTAAGAATGGGCGTCGGTTTTGAGTGCAGGTTTCTGGTTAGCTATTTTTTGTCTGACTGTCGCGGGGAGGCGATGTCGGTATTGAGGAGATTGGCAAAATCATCTTGCAGTGCATCGCGCACGTTTCTGAGCTCATGCCAGAAGATAGAGAATGATTTTTTGACTATACGGCCGAATTCGGCCGCGGGTTCACGCCCGAAGAGTAGGAGTATTCCCACAAAGAAGAGAAATTCGCTGGTAAAAATTTCTATGAGTTCGTGGTTGTGCAACTGGAGGAGGTGGGGCAGCGAGAGGAGCTGCAGGGTGATAGCAATGGCGATGATACCTACGCCGCCAGAATGAATGAAGAATTTGCGTAGTTCGTTGTTGTGTTCCATACGTGTTGCTCCTTTGGTTTTTGGTTGGGTGATGGTTGGTATTTGTTTATGTATATACACAGCAAAATGCTGCACTCATGCCGTATGAGTGTGTTGTGGCGCGGTGCAGCTCTCGCCCCGGCTGAGAGCGGGGTTAGAGGTATTCGGTTCCTAGCCTAGAACTCGGAGGTAATCCTCTAGGGGTCCCAACGTCAGAAACCGAACACCGGTGCTTAACTTTGGTAAAGAGCTATTCAGCGCCTGGTATAGTAGCGTACCATTTGAAAAAGTCAAGAGCTAATTTATTGTGCCTCAGTACATCCCTCGAGGTAATGAAGTAGGCTGTATTGACAGCTAGAGCAGCTTCGGTGTAAGATTTTCTAAATTAAAGAATCAAATTGATGGTCGTAATTAAAAGAAAGGTTAACAAATGGCAAAATATTATACACATAAACCGTTTCATGAGAGCATTGTGGGGGTATTGGGCCACGGTTATATGTCATTAGATAGTTACATGACGCTTGTTTTATTGGTAAGCAACACAACAGTACCCGCAGATAGTCGGGGGAAAATCCTCGACGCTTTCATTGCACAATTAAAATACCTTGAGAACAGGTTACACCAAGGCCCTACACCATCGGTTGCAGATATCCGTGAAATAATCGGAGATAGTTTTGCCGCCCAAGGCCCTACGTAAGTATCGGGAAATGGTTTTTGATACATTATCCACCCCAAGGTAGCTGATGGGGTGGATTTTTATTTCACCGGGAAAGGTATTGGCAAAGTCGATGTATTCTTGAATAATGTACTTATGGTCCAGTCATTAAGTGCCGAGCTTAGGAAAGTGACGCTCTGTTTTTTATTAAAAAGGGGCCAGGTGCTCTTGGCTATGAAGAAGCGCGGGTTCGGGGTGGGTAAGTGGAACGGGTACGGCGGCAAGGTGCAGAGCGGTGAAACCGTGGAAGCTGCCGCGGTGCGAGAACTGAACGAGGAGAGCGGTGTGGAAGCCGCAGTGGCTGATCTCTACCACGTAGCGACGCTCAGGTTCTATTTTAAGAAAGACCAAACCTGGAACCAGGAGGTATATGTGTACGGCCTGCAGCAATGGAGTGGGGAGCCAGTGGAGTCAGAAGAAATGCGGCCGCAGTGGTTCGCATTTGAGCGTATTCCCTATGGTGAGATGTGGGTAGATGATACGTACTGGTTGCCGCAGGTACTCCAGGGCAAAAAACTAGAGGCTGAGTTCTACTTTAACGATGCCGCCAGCGGCTATGAAAAGCTTGAGGTACGCGAGGTGACCAAGCTCAAGTAAAACAAAACCACCTCGAGCTACGCTCGAGGTGGTTTTGTTTTTGGTTTAGTTTTTGTTTGCTCAGGGGGTGGTTTGGGGCGCGGGCTGTGGTTCAGTACTCGTACTCCCGCCAAATCCCTGCGGCGGCTGAAACTTGATGTTCTGGCCACCGCTTACATTCGGCAAGTAGAAGCTGGCGCCGGCGTCGGCCGCGCTGTTCTGGAAATCGGCAAACTGTTGCCAGAGATCTTCCGCCGCACTCTGGAGCGCTTCGGGGTCAATTGGTTTAGCTCCCGCCAGGGCTTTTACCTCGGCTAGTTTATCCTTAAGGTCGGCCAGGCTCTGCTGCAGAGCCGCTAGAGTGCCAGCCTCGGTTGTGCCAGCCTTCTCCAGCTGCCGCACGGCGCGGGTGGCCTGGGCCAGCGCTAGGTTGGCTTTCTTTAGACCGTTTTGTAGATTGCCGATAGTTTCGATGAGCGAAGCTTTGTTCCAGAACTCTTCCATGTTGCCATAGAAATCATCTTGCAGCTTATCGAGGGCAGCTTCGGGGTCGGTTTGGGCTAGGGTTTTAATGTCTCCCAAGGCCGACTTCAGTTGGTCAGCTGCGCTTCCGAGGTCGCCCACCACCTCGCTCAGGTTGCTGTTACGTTTGGCTAAGCTCTGGCTGTGACTTACCGCCCGCCCTATGTTCTTAGCGTCGCGGTCAGCTTGTTTGAGCATTTGGGCCAGGCGCGTGAGCTCGCCGAGCTTAGGGCCCCACTCCTGCATGGTTTGGCCCATGTCTTGCATGTCGCCCATTACCTGCTCGAGCTCACTGGGCGTTTGGGCGCTCTTGAGCTGGTTCAGGATATCTGGCGCTTTGGCCACGGCCGCGATGAGCTCAGGCGGGATGCCGACCGCACCCTTGAGCTGGCTCTTGAGCCGTTCCACCATTTTAGTCATCTGCCGTATGCCCGAGGCGAATTGGCCCAGGCCGCGCTTCATTTGTTCGAAGCGCTGTTCATCAACGTGGCTTGAAGTTTGATCACCTTGGTTATTGCCAAAGCCGGGTGTGCCCGTGGGGGGCAGGCCCGTATTTGGTTGCCCAGATTGATTCGTGGGCATTTGGTTCGTGTTCCCCGTGTCGCAGCTGCTGCCGCTGGGTAGACACTTGTTTTGGCTCGGGCAGAAGAAGCCAGTGCTACCGCAGGACGGCATAGTTGAGCCTGGCTGGTAGTAGGGGTAGCTGTTGCACGAGCTGCCGTTCGGCACGCAGCTATTGTTGCACAGGTACTGGCCCGAAGAGCAAGTCGTAGGTGTTGGCGTAGTGGTGCTCGTGGGGCAGGGGCCCGTTGATTGACACCAGCCTGAACCGCTGCCACCCGTGGGTAGGCACCATACCTTGCTCTGGCTGGTGCACGAGGCTTGATCCATCGGCCAGGTGCTGTCTGAAGGTTGCGTAGTTGAGCTGGGGCAGGTGGTACCCGCGTAGCAGTAGCTCATGCCGCTCGTGCCCGGGCACAGCAGTTGCCCCGAAAGACAAGAGGTGGGCGAGCCGCCAGTGTAAGTACAGGTTTGCGTACTTGGAATACAGGCGCCGTTACACATATAGCTACCCGAGCCACAGGTCGTACCGCTCGGTGGTGTAGAGCTGGTGGGGGAGCAACCCGAAAGACAGCCGTTGGCGTCGTAGGTGTAGGAGCCGCTGCACGACGGTGGCGCTGGGCAGCTGGTGCCGGAGGTTTGTGCTATGTGAACGGTGGCGCCCAAAACGCGGCCGTTCTCAAACGCCTGGTAACTCACCAGCGTTTTTTCACCAAGCGCCTGGTTCGCAACCGCTACACGTACCGCTTGCTCACCGCGCTGCCAAACGGCACTGTCGGTTTGTAGTACCGCTACCTGCCAACAGTTCAGGGCGAGCTGGGGCAGGTAGTAGCCGAGTACTTGGTCGCCCGTGGCACGAACCGTGTACTGGCTGTAGCCGGTGCTTCCGTAGTTGAGTCGGAGCGCTTGGGGCAGGCGTGGTACAGCCACCGCCAAGCCGCCCACGGTTCCGGCACTACTCTCCGCCACCGGCGTGCAGGTGTAGTAGGTAACCACGGGGCGGAGGCTAGCCGCGGCACGCTGACCCGCCAGGCTGAGCGCGTCAAACAGCCCGGCAATGATAATAAAGACGGTGAGAGCACAGACCTTCAGAGCATCTGATTGTTTCATATTTTTTGGTTTAGGTTTAATTTTTTTTAGCTCAGTTGAGCTAAAATATTGATTTAGATAATCTAATTATAGCACAAATTAGGCCTTTAATCAAGTAAAATCAGCACATCAGCAGTAGGCACGTAAAATCACCATTGGTTGCCGAACTTTTTCTGGCGGAGGAGAATATAGTCAATGAAACCGTCACTACAGTACGAACGGGCGCTCTGGCGCCAGGGATACCGGAGCTTGGTAGGCGTGGATGAGGTTGGCCGCGGCGCCTGGGCTGGCCCGCTAGTGGCTGGCGCAGTTCTGCTCACGCCGGAGCTTGTGGCGACCTTAAAACATTTGCCCTGGTTTAGTACGGTTAACGATTCCAAACGTTTGAGCGCCCCCACGCGCGGGAATATTTTTATCGGGTTGCAACACGTGGTGCCGTGGGCCGTGGGGGTGGTGAGCAATAAGCAGATTGATGCCATAGGTATAGCTGCCGCTAACCACCGTGCGGTAGCACTAGCTGTTTCTAACCTCAAACAGCGTCCAGAGTTTGTGTTGGTTGATTACGTGGCTAAACTCGGACCACAGGTGGCGGGCATAAGAGCACGTAGCTTGGTTCACGGTGATGCACGGGTGTTCTCGATTGCCCTGGCCTCGATTGTTGCCAAGGTGCACCGCGACCGGCTCATGCGCGCCTACGAGCAGAAGTACCCAGGCTATGGTTTGGCCCACAACGTGGGCTACGGCACGCTGGCGCACGCGCGGGCCCTCGCCAGCCTGGGCGTCTTGCCTATCCACCGGCGAACATATCGACCAGTCGCCCGCCACTTGGTATACTAAGCCTATGAAAGGTGAAGCAGCGGGCGTACGGCTCCTCGACCCCCAAGCGCTCCTCAAAACTGAACTCGGTATTACCGTAGGCGCCCAGGTTGGTGACCTAGGCTGCGGTGGCGCCGGGTACTTTACCTTGCCAGCCGCGCATTTGGTCGGCACGCGGGGCAAGGTGTACGCCATTGATATTCTAAAGTCAGCGCTCGATGGCGTGCTGAGTAAAGCTAAACTCGAAAACCTCACCAACATTGAAACGGTCTGGTCTGACCTAGAGCGCGTGGGCGCTACCAAGATAGCCCCGGCCACGCTCGACTTTGGCTTGCTGATTAATATTATGTTCCAGTCGCGGCAGAACGATAACATCTTGCGCGAGGCGCAGCGTTTGCTGAAAGCCGGAGGCAAGCTCTTGGCAGTGGACTGGAAGGTGGCGCCGACGCCGCTGGGGCCGCCCCTAGCAGCACGCTTAACACCTGAGGTGGTAGCGCAGTGTGCAACACGAGCCGGGTTTCGCATCGAGAAACAGTTTGAGGCCGGCACCTACCACTACGGCTTTATTCTGGTAAAGTAGTTTTTTATGAACACGGAGCGGTTACAGCAACTCCTTACCTTTTCCTACTGGTTCAGCTACTACCCTGAGCCTTTTGCCGGTGGTTTGTACTGGGCAGTGCTAGGCACGGCCGGCGGGGCGGCAGTTACCGGTTTGGTGCTGACCGTGGCCACGCGCTGGGTACAAGACGCCGGCTGGCGCCGAGTAGTGTCGCGGCTGGCTAGCTTGCTCCTGACACTCGGGTGTTTGGCGCTCTTGAGCTTTTTCTTTACCCAGACCAGCACGCCCTTGCTCGGGAGTCGGTTTTGGTTCTTGCTCTGGTTTATTATCGGTTTGGTTTGGCTGTTGTTTATCGCATGGTATGCGGTAAGGCAGGCCCCAGCGGAACGGGCAGCACGCCGAAAGCAGCAGGAGTACCAGAAGTACCTACCAAGGTAATGGTATGCCCAGTAACAAAGCTTCACCATGTTCTTCTACGCCTATATACTCGAGAGTGCCAAGGATGGGAATCACTACATTGGTTATACGAGCGACCTCAAGCGACGTTTTGAAGAACATAACCAGGGCCAAAGTACTGCTACCTCTTTACGGCGTCCACTCAAGCTAATTTACTATGAGGCTTGCCTCGACGAACGAGACGCCAAGCAACGTGAGCGCTACCTTAAGACCACTGCAGGACGTAGGTTTTTAGCTAAGCGTCTGCGGTATTTCCGTAGACCAAGTTTGGCGTCTTAGTGAAGTTATTGTTACTGGGATGCCCCACCTACGACAAAAGCTTGGTAATGAGGGTGAGCAGTTAGCGGCGCAGTACTTGGAGAGCAAGGGTTACACTATAATCACCCGTAACTGGCACGCCGGCCGGTATGGGGAAATTGATATTGTGGCGGAGGAGGGCGGTATGCTGGTGATGGTGGAGGTTAAGACCCGGCACGGCGTGGGTTTTGGTAACCCGGAAGACGCGGTGAATAAAACTAAGCAGGCCAAGCTCCGCGGGGCGGCCCAAGCCTACCTGACCGCCCACCCGCAACTTCCCCAAGCCGCGCGCATTGAGGTGGTAGCGGTGGTGATTACTCCGGAAGGTACGCTCCTTGACCTCAAGCACTATCGGGATGTGAACTAAGCTTAAATTTTTTATGTGAGACCGTCAAGGCTTGACGACCATTGATATTTATAGTAAATAGTATCCAGTAGAAACAAACTAAATCACTAAAATCACACCTTAATAAGGAGGTTTCATATGAAACCCTTATGTGTAGTGTTTGCTGTATTGTCGCTGATTTTTGTATCAGCAAATATGTATACTCAAAGTAGCAGTGGGCTCAGCCTGGAGCAAATCGTGTATGCCGACGATAACCACGAAAAGAATTTCGAGAAGTTCTTGAGCAACTGGGAAAAGGAATACGTCCCGAAAGATGTGAGCCATGAGAATGATACGGTTAAAGCCGTGTACGCGTTGTATCAGATGCTGTTCACCCCGTTCGATCTGGGAGACAAAGCTTCTTTCGACGGTGGCGCGGATATCAATAGCGGATATCGGAACGTGATCGTACCGGGATCCTTCGGATATTACGTCACCCCAAGTGGAACGTGGGATTACAAAGCGCATCCTTGGCAAGCCGTTTCTGATTTCAGGCCCAAGCTCGATTTAGGCCATAAGGCCAGAATCTTGTACCTGACCGCGAAATACGACACCATGCTTAACAAGTTTCTCGGCGGTGAGTCCACTGAGTTCGGAACCCCAAACATCATGAGTCCGGCCAGGGCAAAGGGGCAGAGCGCTGAGAGGGAAACATTCGTGAAAAAGTATTTACCTATCGTCCATGGCCATTGGGGAGCTTACTGGCACATTGCCACGATGCCGAGCATGACTTTTGTGTTCAATCCAACCTTCGACAAAGTCGAAGTTAAGTTCCGGGTCGTATATGGTGGAAGAATCTACCATTATGAAAAGAAAGACGGTAAGTGGCAGCAGGTGAAGGATAAATATATCGAAGACTGGGTGGAGTAGTATCTGACTGCTGTTTAGGAGGTGGATCAATTTGAACCACCTCCGTTTTATTAACTAAGATTCTAGGCTTCCCTATATACTAGATTTTGTTGTTGACAGGATTTAGATTTTGCTTTATACTAATTTTAAAGGTTCGCTAGGCTGTAAGTCAGCCTAGCGCTTTTTTGTACCTAATCGTACTATAGAACTATGTCCACCTCCCCTATTCTCCTCGCCATTCAGCAGATCTGCGAGGAGAAGAACATTCCCGTATCAGCGGTTATCGAGACTATCGAGCAAGCGCTAGCCGCCGCCTACCGTAAGGACTTTGGCGAGCTCAACCAGAACATTAAAGTAGAGTTCGACCCCGAAACCGGCGGCAGTCGCGTGTTCGACGTTAAGGTAGTGGTAGAAGGTCCGGCCGAGGGCGAGGAGACCATTAACGAGAAGAAAGAAATTTTACTGGCCGATGCCAAGAAGCTGAAAAAAGGCCTGGCGGTGGGCGATGAGGTTCGCACCGAGCTTACTGTGCCCTCTGAGTACGGTCGCATGGCGGCGCAAACCGCCAAGCAGGTCATTATCCAGCGCCTGCGGGAAGCCGAGCGCGAGGTAGTGTTCTCGGAGTACAAGGACAAGGAGGGCCAGGTGCTCTTAGGAACCGTGCAGCGCACGGAGGGGCGCACGGTGTTCGTGGATTTGGGGCACACCGTGGCGGTGATGCCGTACTCGGAGCAAATAACGCGCGAGCGCTACGTAGCCGGGGCTCGGCTCAAGGTGTACCTAGTGCAGGTGGCGGCTTCCACCCGCGGCCCGGAGGTAATTGTTTCCCGCACGCACCCAGAGATCGTACGCCAGCTGTTCGCTCAGGAAGTTCCGGAAATTGCTTCGGGTGTGGTGGTCATTAAGGCTATTGCCCGCGAGGCCGGCAGCCGCACCAAGATCGCCGTGGCTTCCACCGAGGCTAACGTGGACCCGGTGGGCTCCTGCGTCGGGCAGCGCGGCATGCGCGTGCAGACTGTAATCAGCGAGCTCGGCGGCGAGAAGATAGACATCATCGAGTGGTCCGACACCCAGGCCAAGTTCATTGGCGCGGCGCTGTCGCCCGCCAAGGT
>ORMF011028704.1_pt1 | contig 15651 bp, 19 predicted proteins | sample 1779871 | NCBI WGS metagenome assembly ORMF01 (sample SAMEA104232316, study PRJEB22302) | groundwater metagenome | biome: forest; feature: aquifer; material: groundwater | place: USA | collected 2011-08-07 | depth 5.4 m | reverse complement strand
GCGCGCTGCGCTGCGGCGGGCCGATTTGCTCGAGGCCGGCGCGGCGCCGACTCCCGACGAGGTGCCGGTGCCGGAGCTCGTGCGATGATCAGCGCGGACCGCACCATGGCCCTGCTCGCGGGGCACGGCGGCGCCGACAGCGCCGACCAGCGCCGGGCCGAGCTCATCGCGCGGCGCTACGTCGTCCACCGCCTTGGCGGCGTGCACCTGCTCGTCGCGATCCGGGCGAGGTACCAGCGGCAGGACCTGTGGTCGTGCGACGCGCTCGCGCTCGGACCGCTCGGGCTCGTCGGCTGCCAGGTCACCGCGGCCGCGTCCGACACGGGGGCGCTGACGGAGCGCCGCCGCAAGCTCGAGGCGATCGCGTGGCCGGCCGTGTCGATCGTGGTGCTGATGCAGGTCGAGCGGTGCGACCTGCGCGGGCGGATCGCGTACCGCTTCCGCGTTCAGCGGCTCGAGCTACCGGCGCGGACTTGGGCCTCGTGGGGTCCGTGGATCGACGCGCCACGCTCGTGGTGGTGCTCGCCCCGGCGGCAACGCGACCGCCCGGCCCGGTCGACCGAAGCGCACCCGATGCCGCTGCTCGAGGAGATCCCACGATGAAGGCCGTCCCGTTCACCCCGGGCCCGCACGCTGCGCGCCTGATTCCGTTCGTCGCGGGCGTGCTCGCCGAACTGAGCGGCGTCGACGCGCTCACCTGCTCGCGGGCCACTCGTGACTCGCTCTGGGACCGAGGCCGCCGCCGGCTTGGCGCGTACCTGCGACGCGCGCGCGCGGAGATCGTTGCCGCGGGCGTTCCAGCATCGCGGTTGACCGCGACCGACGAGGAGCTCGTGGGCTATCTGCTCGCGTCGTATCGCACGTTGGCGGACGCGGCAGAGGCCGTGCTCCGCGCGAGCGAGCCTGACCCCGGTGCGATCACGCCGCCGAAAGGATGGACACCATGACGACCTCGACCCGTTCCGCCCCGTCCCGACGGCGCCGCCCGCGGCGGATGGCCGCGCCGGTCTGGGCGAACATGGCCGCGCGGCAGATGACCAGCAAGCACGCCGATGGCTGGGCTGATCTTCGCGAGAGCGCGCGCTTGGATCGTTGGGCGGACGCGCTGTCCGCGACGCTCGACCTCGCACCGTGTGCCGACCTGCTCGCGGCCGCCGCCTGCCTCGATTCGATGGGCCACGGGCTAGGCGCGATGGTGCTCCGCGAAGCCCAGGGCGAACCCTGCAAGCGCGGGGAACGGGCCGACATGACCGGCTGTATCCCCGCGACACGGGCAGCCCGGCAGCGGGCGCAAGCTCGCGGGCAGGAGGTTCCGCCCGAGCCCGAGGCCAAGGTGGCCGCGCGCAAGCAGCGCCTGACCGACCGGGCCCGCAAGGCCGCGGAGGCCCGGTGGACGAAGCACCGCGCCGCCCTCGGGACGAGCGCGGTCGAGGTCGAGGCCCTCGCCGCGAAGCCGCTCGCGATCGCGCCCAAGCATGTGGATGCGGCCCTCGCGCAGCTCAAGCCGCTGGCCGACTGGGTCGGCACGGAGACGGGCCAGGGGCTCACCCAGTCGCAGACCGCAACGGTCGCCAGGGTCGCCGCAGCGATGCCGCGGTTCGTCGACCAATGGATGCAGGACGGGTCGCCGGAAAGCCCGGCGCTCGTCGCGCACATCCAGAGGGCCGCGGGTGCGAGCGGGGATCTCTCGGCCTGGGGCGCCGCGAGCGCCGGCGCGTTGTACCGGACCGCTCGCACGGTATGGCGCGTGTCGGCGCCGGTCGCGTCGGCGATGACCTGGGGCGCGCTGCGCGGTGCGTCCAGCATCGCCGGCCTCGCGCTCGACGCGAGCCGCTACGTCGCGGAGCTGGGGCTTGACGGGATCGCGACGCTCGCCAGGACCGCGCCGCCGCTCGCGCTCGGGCTCGTGCAGCTCGCGGCCTGGCCTCTGTCCGCACCGCCCTTCTTGCTGGCCGGCAGCATCGCGGGCTCGATCGTCAGCATGCAGGTGGCGAGCGCGGCCGGCGTCGCCACCTTGAGCGGGATGGCGACCGCGGGGCTGGTCCCGCTCGCCGTCGGTGGGGCGGCGCTCGCGTTGCGCAAGGTCGCGATGGATCGGGGCGGCGCCGAGACCCCGCTAGACCTGTTCGTGAGCCGGTCCGGCCGGAAGTCGCTGGGCCGCGCCTGGTCGACGATGACGACGACGTGGCGCAGCGCGCGGACGTGGGACGTGCTTCCGTCTCGGCGCTGATTGTCACCACTGAATCAACACCACTCGCACCGGGAGTTTCCACTCATGGCCGAACAGCCCATCAAGTTTCAGCTCGAGATCGACCCGCGCTCGGTCTCGCGCATGTCCGAGGCACAGCTCGCCGAGCTCGCCAAGCGGGTGCAGAAGGTGCTCGGCGGCGCGAAGGGGGGGGCGCCGGGTAGCGGTGGCGGAGGTGGTAGGGGCGGTGGTGCATCGAAGCCCGGAGGAGCCGGGAGGCTCGCCGGCTCCCTCATGGGTAGCGCGCTGCCGATGGCCATGATGAATCCTCGAGCAATGGCGACGGCGAAGCTGGCCGAGATGGACAGCTGGATCCTCGAGGTTATGGCCCGCCGCGCCGGCGATGTGATCGAGAAGTACCTTCCGCGGAGCCTCAACCCGCTGCTTAAGCAGCTCGGGATCGACCGAGAATCGATCGACAAGAGCATCGCCGGGGCGGTCAGCAAGGTGCGCGAGGCCATCCAGGTGCATCAGGCGCGGTTTGCGGCTATCCAGAGCGGCGCGGGAGCTGCGACGCGAATCGCCCAGGCGGCGGCGGCCACCGGAACCCAGAACGCGGTGACGCTGGAGCACCTCGGCGATGCTGCGCTCGTCGCCTACAACTCGTCCATGCTCGACGCCGAGGTTCGCCTCCAGGCGAAACGTCGGATCAATCGTCGCATGACGGAAGCCGTAATCGACGGCCTGAGCGCAACCTTCACGAAGACAGCCGGGATCGGCCGCTAATGGGTGCCCGCACCAAGAAATGCGCGACCTGCCGGCGCACGCTGCCGCTCGGCAACTACCACGCCCACCCGCGCAACAAGCTCGGCGTGCAAGGGTCGTGCAAGGCCTGTCTCGCCGATCGCCGCCGAGCTCGCGCCGCGTCCGATGGTGCGGTGGCCGATCCGGCGCGGGCTCGGCGTCGCAAGGCGAAGCCCGGGAAAGCACCGCTGACGGCGCCCCTGTCGGGCGTCGGGGTCTTGAGCGAGGCGGATCACCAGGCCGTGTGGGATCGCGCGGTCGCGATGGCGCGCGAGGGCGACCCCGCGATGGTCAAGCTCGTTCTCGGCGCCTCGACACCGAAGGCGGCCGAGCCGGCCGAGGATCCCGAGGTCGCGGAGCGCCGATGGATGCGCTACGTCCTGCGCGCGATTCGCGAGATGCGCTCGACGGCCACGACCGAGTGGGCGCTGCAGTTGCTCGAGGAGCTCCGCAAGGCAGGACCGGAAGCTGCGGCGCGCAAGCTCGGCATCGAGGCCGACGAGCTCGCCATCTGATACCGAGCGCGCCGAGTCGCGATCACCAACCCCGAACCGAGGCGCGAGCTCGCGCCGAAAGGACCCCACCATGACGACCATGACCACGCCCATCATCCCCTCCGCTTCCATCGCGGCCGCGCCCACACCCGCCGACCGGATGCGCGCGGACGCCGCGGCGATCGAGGCCGAGCTCGCGCAGCTCGAGCGCGACGAGGCGACCGCGAGGCAGCGATCCACCGAGGCTCAGACGGCCGCCGATGCGGCGCGTGAGGCCGCCCTGGCCGCGCACGGAAACGTGCGGGCGCTCGCGGGACGCCTCGTCCAAGCGCGCGCGGACGGGACCGAGATCGCGCGAAAGGCGCAGCTCTTCGCCGAGACGGGCCCGCCCGATGCCGCTGCCCGATGGAAGGCCAAGGGCGCGGAGATCAAGAAGGAGGTGGCCGAGCTCGAGGCGGCCGAGGTCGCCGCGAAGAAGCAACACACGGCGCTCCGGGCCGCCTCCGACCAGGCCGCGGCAGCCGCCCAGCACGCCGCGCATGGCGGCTTCACCCCGGAGTACTATGCCGGCCGCATCGTCCGGGGGCGCACGCGGCTGGCCGCCTTGCGGGCCAAGATCGCGAGGAGCGATGGCGAGGCCCGTGCCGTGGCAAGCGCGAGCGCCGCGGCGACCCCGCCGCCCGTGGAAATGCGCGAGCGGCGCGTGGGCTTCGTGCGGTTCGACGTCGACGGCGCGGTCGCCGCCCTCTCGCTGTACACCGTGATCGGGCTCGCGCTTCCAGCGCCGCGGCCGGGCTATCGGGGCCACGTCAACCGCGCGGCGGCGAACGTCGCCCCGTCACCCATCAACAGCGGGTACAAGGCCGAGTTGCCGCTCAACCCGGCCCGCTTCTGGTACTCGCCCGTCTCGGTCGAGGACGCCATGGCGCAAGCGCTGGCCGAGCTCGAGCGGCGGCATGCGGGTTGGGATCGGCTGAACATGGCCGGCGATTCCGAGGCGTGACCGACCAGCAAGATGACGTCGACCTCGAGGCGCTCGCGGCGCGGTTCGCCACGGCCCTCGAGGGCATCCGCGGTCTGGCCGCGCTCGTCCACCCGGAATTCAACTTGACCCCGGGCGAGCGCGCCCACCTCCGCGAAGCGTTCAACCATGGCGCCAGCGACGGGCGCGCCGTCATCGCCTCGGTCGACGCGGTGCTCAAGCTGTTCGACTCGCCCGTGTTCGTGGAGCGCGAGGTAGATACCGAGGTGCTGGCGCACCTCCGCGCGATCTGGGAGGGCTACCGGGCCAAGGCCGAGGAGACCTTGGCGGTCATCGGCAGGGCGCTCGAGCGGCTCGAGGCGCTGCCGCGGTGGCGGGCGGATCTTGGTAGGGGGGGGCCTGCATGGGGGGCGGCGTGACGCTACCCCTCAGCGCCAGTGCGACTCTTCAACGCGTCGCGTATCAGCGCCAAGAGGTCGGACTGGATCGGACCATCCTGGGCGGCCGCCTTCACGTGTCCCGTGGGCTGGTGACCGAAAATCACATCCGCAAGCTTGGCGAGAAACACACTCTTCAGTTCGGTGTCTTTCTCCATGTAACTGTAGAACGCCATAAGCGTGCCGAGTGCGGTTGCCCGGTGCCTGTTCACAATCATGTTGTGCGCGGCTCGTCGGTAGTTCCCGGCGCAAAAGAACAGTGAATACGACATCAGTGAAACGAGCCCAACGCGGGCCACAAGGTCGAGGCTGCCGTGCTCCGTTTGCACGGCCCCAGCGCCTCCCTTCCACATGAATCCCCCGACGGTAACTCCGAGCAAGACGACGGCGACGATCGCCCAAAGTAGAGCACTCCACCAATCCGAATCGGCTTGGACTGAGAACAGCCGCGCATAGTCAACGATGCCCTTGTCGCGAAGGTGGGCTTTGGCCGCAGTCGCAGCGGAGGAGACCGTGGCCAGATGAGTTTCGGCCGATCGAACAGCTGCACGGGCCTTTTCTTCTAGCTCGGCAACCGTCTCGAGCTTCTTCCACCGCGGGTCACTCTCGATCGCCTCCAGCCGCCGGCCGATGGCGGAGCTGACGGTATTGATGAAGTCGTGGCGCTCCTTTACGTAGAGAGCCGGAAGGAGCGCGACCACGGCCGCACCCAATTCTTCAGTCGAATCGAAGAACTCGCGCAATTCCGCGGGTGATACACGTTTGGTTTTCACGTCCCGCAGCTTGGACGTCACCGTCTCGATTTTCTTGACGGCGATGGAGCGCGTGTTTGGTCCGAGAAAGTCCTCGTACGTCACCAGGTCATCCAGCGCCCCGAGATAGTCGATGACGCGGGTGAACGCCGCCCTGATGTGCCCCTGCGTTTCGGCGTCCCGTTCGCCGTACGCGGTCGAGATCAGAGTGTCGATACTGACACCGCTGGTCGCCTCTCTCAGTAGCGCAGCGGCCGTCTTGAATGGGTGTTCGGCCACATCTCGACCCTCCGCACCGTTTGCGGGCCTCGACCCTAGCTCGGCCCGCCCGGCCGCCCGTACGTTCGATCATCGGGCACAGGCGGGTGCGCCGTCAAGGCCCCGCGGCGCGCGGCGGTACGGCGAGGGATCTCGCGGTATCCCACTTGACTACCCGAGTGGTCGCAGTAGTATCACGGCATGTCACCAGCAATTCGCGCCGTCTCGTTCAAGCTCGAGCCCGAGCTAGTCGCCTACCTCGATCGGCTCGCTGTCCGCCTGTCTCACCCCGGCGTGAGCCTGGGTCGCGCCGATGCCCTTCGGTACGTCATCACCACCGCGAAGGCGGCGGACCCCGACGACGTGGGCGAGGATGCGAGCGCCCCCAAGCCCGCCAAGGCGGCGAGGACGCGCCGCGCGAAGTAGATCACCAATCGAACGGGCCGCGCCCGGGGCGGTAACCCCGAGCACGGCCCTGAACACCACGCACCTTCAAGGGAGGTCCGAGATGTCTGCCACGCATGGTATCGCTCTGTGCCCGCGTTGTGTCCTGGCCGCCTTCCCGCACGCGCTCACGCTCGAGGAGCTCGCGGCGGCGCTGGTCTGCTCGAGGACGGACGCGCGACGCGCCGTCAACGCCGCGATCGATCGAGGCGATGTCCTCGGCATCCTCGGGCCGCAGGGCAAGGTGACCTACACCGCCGCGCCGGTCGTCGACCGCGCCGTCAAGCCCGACCCCGAGCCGGAACCCGCGCTCGTGCTCGACGTCCGCGAGCTGCGGATCCGCGACCGCCGCGGCCGCGTACGGCTCACGCTCGGGATGCGCGAGCGCAACGTGGGCGATGACCCGGTGCTCGAGATGCTCGACGAGCAGGGCGTCGTGAGGATCCGGCTCAAGCTCCACGAGGATGATCCTCACGTAGAGCTCATGGACGCGGCGGGAGACGAGCGGGCGTCCCTGTTCGTCCACGACTACACGAACCGCAAGACCAACGACGTTGACGACGGCGAGCCGGCCGCCAACTGGGCGGCCCTCTGGCTGGGCGACGGGCAAGCCCACACCGTGGTTCTCGAGCACGACGACCACGACGAGCGCGGTGCGAAGCTCGCGATCGGGACGCCTAGCGCGATCGGGGCGCTCGAGGAGACCTGGCGCACGCCGCCCACGGGCTCGACCTCGAGCCGCATCGCCGAGGCGCGCCGGTTGATCGAGGAGCTAACCCCGTTCGCCGAGCGGCCGAACGCCTGACCACCGCCCGCCGCGCCGCCCGTATGGGGTGGCGCGGTCCTCCCACTGACATCTTGGCCGCCAGATGGAGGTTCCGATGCCGATTGCCCGCTACACCGCCGCCCGAGCCCGCGAGGCCCTGGCCGCTTCCCCGTCCCCTGCGTCCGTGGCCGAGCTGGCGCGCACAATGGCGTGCTCGAGCTCTACCGCCCGGCGTCGACTGGCCGAGCTCGTCGCGGCCGGTGAGGTCGAGGCGATACGCACGGGTCGCACCGTCCGGTATCGGCTCGTGGCCGCCGAGGCCGCGCTCGTCAGCGACCGCGACACCAAGCCCGTGAACGCCTTGGCCAGCACGCTCGCCAGGATCGGCGCCACGGACCCGGGCACGTGGTTCGGCATCAACACGACGCACGCCACGCTCGGGCGGCTCGAGCTCGCGGCGGGACGGATGCCCAGCCAGCGCGACTACCGCGAGGCGTTGCTCGCGTACCTCGCGCTCCGCACGGCGGAAGGCCGCCTCGCCAATGCCGCGTAGGCTGTTCGCCGCTCGCCCAGATACGCGCCGAGCACGATGTCGGGGCGCCCACCCATCAACGCTTGAGGCCAATCGCGCTCGGGCTCGGAGTATCACCATGTCCCGCAAGACCACACCCAAGACCTACGCGTGCGCGAGGTCGCCGCTATGACCACCGCGTACCTCACCCCGGCCGAGGTCGCCGTGCGGCTGCGCGTTGGGCGCCGCTGGGTCTACGACCTCATCGCTCGCGGGCGCCTCGCCTGCACGCAGCCGGCGGGGTTCCGTGGGCGTCGGCTGATCGCCGAGAGCGAGGTCGAGCGCTTGCTCGCCGAGGGCGCCCAGCCGACGGCGCGGTCGCTGCTCGATGCGGCGATGGTGCGGGTGCGAAAGCCCGTCACACCCCGCGGGCGCGAGGGCTAGAACATACCGCCGCGCTCGCACCGTCCGAGCGAGCTCGGGCCTGACGCGGGACGGCTGAGAGGTACACCAGTGATGACAGCGAAACGCAGGACACGCGACGCCGGCCACCCCGGCCCCCGCAAGCCAAACGAGGCGCTGTGGATCGGCGGCGCCGCCGGCCTGGTCGTGGTGGTGATCATCGCGTTCGTCGCGACCAGGGGCGGCGCACCCGAGCCCGAGCCCGAGCTGCAGCCCAAGGCGATCGCGAAGGTCGAGGCGAAGGCGGGGCCCGTGGATCCCGGCCCGGCAACGGCACCGGCAGCCACGCCGAAGGCGGACCCGGACGAGGGCCTGGTCGACAAGCCCATGGCCCGCCAGCACCCGGAGGAGACCGACGGCATCGGCGCGCCGGTGGGCGACCTCTGCGACGCCTGCTCGATCGCACACGAGAAAGCCCTCGAGGCGATGGCGAACCTCGCCCGGGCCGGCGAGAGGATGCGGCGGCCGATCGACCGCAACGCCCAGCTCGAGGCCGGGTCCGTCGCGAGGGCCAGCTTCCTGCTCGACCTGGCGGCCGCCAGGAAACTCCCGAAGGCGGGCGAGCACTGCGCCGATTGTGCCGCGCTGGACAGGTGGTGGACGGAGAGCGGGGCCGCGGCGCGAAAGGCGCGCGGCGTGCCGAGTCGGTAGGTCCACCACACCAACACACCGAGAGGGCACAACCATGACGATCCCAGAGGGCCTGTACGTGAAGTCGATCGAGATCGGGGACGATCCCGCGCTCAACGCGATCCGCGGCAAGGTGTACGCCGCGTTCGCTGCGACGCTCGGGGGGCGGAAGGTGGACATCCCGAACGAAGGAGTGATGCAGACGCTTCGCTGGATGGACCGCCAGGGTTACGAGCGCGCGTTGTCGTTGCGGACGTTCGAGCCCAACTACATGGGGTGGCGCGCGTGGACGCTCGGAATCGACGTTGGGCCGGCGCGGTCCTTGGAGTACCTGCCCACCCCCGACCCGCTCGGGGACCCCTGGCGCGTCCAGATCTGCGTCGAGGAGGAGGAGTTGATCCCCATGACCGCGTGGCTCGCTGCGGTTGCGGCGCTGCGCGAGACGGGGTGTCGGACGGCCCCACCGCCACCGCCGTTTGCGCTGACGAATCCTCGGGCGCTCGAGACGCTCATGTCGCCGACCAAGGTTGTGGGCGACAAGTGTTTCGAGACGGCGCGGGTGTTCCTGGCGTTGCGAGCCAAGGACCCGCACGCGGTATAGAGCTGCTGGGGGTGCGACCTGCCGCTCCGCACTGCACGACCGGCGGACCCCAACCCCGGGTGCCGATCGGATGCAGGGCCGAGAGGGGGGGGGGTATAGGCCCCCTCGAAATAGTGCCGACTTATGCCAATGGATGGGCGGCCCCGAGACGCCCCTGAGTTTTGCCCCACGCGTTGGGCGTGTCGGAAGGGCGCGCCATTGGGCGGGAGGCCCAGGGACCGGCCCTCGCATAAGCGGAATCCCGTGGTACGTCTCGCGCTGAGGTTCTGCCATGCTCCGCGCTGAGCGCGAACGCGATCGGTCGTTTTGGCCGACACGCCGCGCTCGACATCCACGGAGAATCGAGGCATGCGGATCGACGACGTTGGAGGGCGGGCGGCGCTGGTCGCTCAGGTGGCGGCGAAGGTGGAGGCCGGCGGGTCGACCTTCTCGGTTGTCGACGGGAGCGGGTTCGTGCGGTGCGGCGACAGCACACTCGAGCGGGTGACCGAGCCCGCGGACTTCGCTCGGATGCGCCAGCTCGTGGCCGTCGCGCTTGGGCCGACCGTGGCCGACGAGCTCGCCGTCGAGGGCGAGTGGGCGCTGCTCGAGGCGTTGAACGACGCTTTGCTGAGCCAGTACGGGCTGGCGTGGGACTCGATCGAGTGGCGCGTCGTCCACCGCGCCCTCGTCGCCGTGTAGACAGCTGCGCCGGAGTTCTAAGCGGTGTCCGCCCACCTTGACGCCCTCGCGCGATTCTCCTACCCTCGCCGCCGATGAGCGTCCTTGTCGCCACGTTGCCGGGCCGTTGCGCGCTGGCCCTGATCGGCTTCGCGGTCGGTTACATCGCTCTCGCCGGCGGCTCGCCGAGTGCCGCGCCTGCAATCGATCCGCCGCGCGTGGTCGAACCGACGCCGCCGACCGAGCCGACGACGATCAGGGTCGAGGGCGCGCGGCCGGTCCGCAGCTTCGACAGCACGAACGCCACCGTGGTTGATGCGAGCGAGGACGCCGAGCTCGTGCGTGCTCCGATCGCACCCGGGTCAGGCTCGGGCTCGCAGCTCGGGCCGTGGGAAGCGCACCGCGACGCGCCGGTCAGCGTGGCCGGTGACCACTGGCTGACGACCAAGAGCAACAAGAGGCACAACCGCGGCTGCAAGCTCTACTTTGGCCGGACGTACGGGCGACCGTGCGGGGCGGGCGAGGGCGAGCGCTGCGGGAAGTGCGGAGGGTAGGCCGATGTGGAGAACGATCCTCGTTGCGGTGGTGGCGCTTGTGCTCGTGGCCGGAGCGTGGATTGCCTACATACAGAACATCGAATGCGTCATGAACTTCGCGTACGAGCGAGGTCAGGGCGCGTCGGCTGGCTCCGGCGGAAGCGGTTCGACGAGCGAGTTGCCGGGGGGCGACATCTTCGCCCGGCGCGGTCAATTCGGCGACGCGTTCGGAGCCCTAACGTGCATCTTCACGGGCTTCGCGGTGATCGCGGCAACCGTCGCGCTGTTTCAGCAGCGCCAGCAGGCTCGAGAGGACAAGACGCTCGCGCTCTTCCCGGGATTCCAAGGGGACCACACCGCAGCGGGCGAGGCGATTCGAGTTCTCCAAGACACCGTGTTCCGCGCCGCCGGCAAGATTGCCGAGAAGCGGGACTTCGGCGCCTACGACCGGTGGATGCAACTCGTTGCGGAAATCCTCGCGGGCAAGGTCGATACCTGGGAGATCCTCAGGACGCATGCCGATACGAGCCTGGCCGGCCCGACCGCCGCCGCCGACCCGAACGCGGTGCTTCGCGAGTTGGAGGGGCAGGTCTGGACCCAGGCCGGCTCGCCGTACTTCGGGTATGTGCAAGGCGACCTCGCGTGTTTCGGCCAGTTGCAAAGCCGCTACGCGGCGCCGTTGGAGCCGGGGCACCTGGCGGGCCCCGCGAGGCGCGCAGTCCGCCCCATCGACGACGCCGCACTCGCACTTGGCTCGCAGTTCGGCGGCGGCTTCCTGCCGCTCGCTCTGTGCCGTCGCCAGGTCGCGACGTTCTGGGAGCGCCTCGGCCAACTCACGCAGCCCGACAACTTCATCGCGCGAGACCAGATCTTGGAGCCGGCCAAGGTGCTTCGTCAGTTCGACCCTGGATCGACCCTCCCGCACCTGCTCGCTCTCACCATCAAACACCGCGAGCAAATCGGGCTGCAGCCACCACGGCACCGTTACGGGCTATACGACCTGTACGTGGAGTGGTGCAAGACCGAGCGGTTCCCGGAGAACGGAAACCCGGGGTTTCAGGAGGCCTTCAACGAGTGGCTGAAACCCCGCGTTGGGGGGCGGACGTAGGGCGACGCACCGTGCGGAGCAACTGCTCGGGCAGATGGAGAAGGCGAAGGGGGCCACGCCCACCCTCGACCAGGTGCGCCACGCTGGCCCGCAGTCGCACGACCGCCGCCCCAGCGTCCGAGCCGATCGGCACCGACACGAGCACCGTGCCAACCTGGCAGCGATGGCGCGCGGCCGACCGTCGCTGGCACCTCGTTTTGTACCTGCCGAGGGGCGATGAGGGGGAGCGTAGGGGGGAGCGGCCGGTTTTCGGAGTCGGCGCCCATCAACGCCAAGGGCCGGAAACCCTGGAGTTTCCGGCCCTCTACCTGGTCGGGGCGACAGGATTCGAACCTGCGACCTTCTGACCCCCAGTCAGACGCGCTACCAAACTGCGCCACGCCCCGAACGCACTGCGAAACGTCCTACCTTAGGCCCGCGGTCTGGTCCTGTCAACGCGAGCCCGCGAACAAGGCCTCGCGCGCATCGTCCGATGCGCGCTCGATATCCACGTGCGAAAAGCCAACGCTGGAGAAGGTCGTAAGCCGGGTCCTGTTCCCCTCGAGGTGAGGGGGACGGTCATTTATCTAGGACGCGCGTTGCCGCGCGCCTCGTGCGGCCTACCCGGAAGCGTCTTCCCGCCGAAGCGAGTTGGCGGGGCGGGCAGCCCCTCGCTCCCTTATTTGGCCTTACACCGGGTGGGGTTTGCCAGCCAGACGTGTCACCACGCCCGCGGTGAGCTCTTACCTCACCTTTTCACCCTTGCCGCCCCCGCGCTGTCGCGAACGACCCCGCGGAGGGTTGGCGGTGTGTTTTCTGTTGCACTGTCCCTGGGGTCACCCCCGGTGGGCGTTACCCACCACCCTGCCCTCTGGAGCCCGGACTTTCCTCACCCGCGCCGCTCGTCCTGACGCGACCGAGCGCGACCGTCTCCCCTTCTCCTGCGCTGACCAACTAGAGCATAGCCCACAACCGCACCCACGCGAGCCGCGTTCAGTCGCAGAACTTGAGGAACAACACCGTCCAGTCGTCCTCCTGCACCGCCGCCTCCCGATCCCCGATCGAGTACTGCTCCAGCACCCCCGCCAGCTCCAGCGCCATCTGCTGCGGCGCGAGGTGGTAGTTCGTGCGCACGAAGCTCACGAGGCGCTCGAGCCCGAACTGCTGACCCGTCGCGTCCGGGGTCTCCACGATTCCGTCCGTCAGCACCAGCAACAGGTCCCCCGGCACCAACTGGAGCTGCCGCTCCTCCAGCGGTAGGTCGCCGTGCTTGATCATCCCGAGCGCCATCCCCGGCGCCTGCAGGATCTGAATCGGCGGGTCGCGCTGCGGGTTGTAGAGGATCGGCGGGTTCTGGCCCGCGCGCGCATACCGCACCAGCCGCGTCGTCGGGCTGATGCGCAAGAGGATCGCCGACACGAAGGTGTTGCGCGCGAGATCCCCCGAGAGCTCGCGGTGCGCGAGCAACAGTGCGTTGCGCGGACCCTGCGTGCGGCGCGCCAGGATCCGGATCGCCATCTTGGCCATCCCGGCGATCGACATCGCCTCCATCCCGTGCCCCGTCACGTCGCCCACCACCAGACCCCACTCGTCCGTGTTGCTGCATGCGAACACGTCGTAGAAGTCCCCGCCCACACCCTGCGCCGGTCGATACAACACCGCGCTCTGGAATCCCGGCACCTGCGGCGAGCTCGGCAACATCGCCGAGAGGTGCGAGCGCATCCGCGCCAACGTCTGCTCGTTCGAGCCCTCGGGCGTCGTCAACGCCCGCAGGTCCCCCTTGAGCGCGCTCGCGTTGGGGTAACGCTGCTCGGGGTCGGGGTGCATCGCGCGCTCGATCAGCGCCACCAGCTCGTCCGCGCTCCCCCGCGCCTTGCGCCCGAGCGGTGGGATCGGTTCGCCCCGCCCGAGCGCCGCGAAGTGCGCCGCGGGCGACGGCCACGCCGTCGGCAGCTCCCCCGACAACGCCCGGTACCCGATCGCCCCCAGCGAGTACAGGTCCGAGCGCGCCTCGCCCTTGCCCTTGAACTGCTCGGGCGCCAGGTACACCGCCTGCTCGAGCGAGTCCAACACGTCCGGCGCCTCGCTCGCCTCGATCGCCAGCTGCGACAGCCCCGCGAGCTTGATCCGCTGCGACGGAAGCACCATCACGTTCGCAGGGTGCAGGTTGCGGTGCACGATCCCCCGCTCGTGCAAATGCTCGAGCGCCGCCGCCACCTGCACGAGGATCGGGAGCAAGACGTCCGGTGCGAGCCGCCCCTGCTCGGCCAGGACCTGCGCGAGCGTCCGCGCATCGTCCAGGCTCTCCATCACCTTGAAGTGCAGCTCGCGCGCCGCGTCGTAGCCCGAGTCGTAGACCCGCACGAGGTTGGGATGGCTGAGGCGCGCCGATAGCTCGACCATCTGCAGGAACCGCCGCGTCTTGCCCGTCCCCGACGTGCGCTGCGGCGAGAGCACCTTGAGCACGACCTGGCGGTCGAGCTTGACCTGCGTCGCCCGAAACACCGCGGACACCGGTCCCTCGCCCAGCAGCTTGTCGAGCCGATAGCCCGACAGCACCGTGCCGATCAGCGCCGAAGGCGCCTGGATACCGCGCGCGGGCGTCTCGAGCTCGGCCTCGATGCGTGCCGTGCCCAGGTCGAGCGCGAAGCGCGGGGGCGCGAGAACCCGCCCCTTGAGCGGCTCACCGTCGAGCGCCGCGACCGCGCCGTCCGCGCACTCGACCCACACCGCCCCGCCCTCGAGGCCGACCCGCAGGTGCACGGGTAACACGCCGTCGCCCACGACCTCGTAGTCCACGCCCACGTCCGAGCCGAAGGTGATCGGCCGCTCCTCGGACAGGCAGACGTCGACGAGCATCATCCCGCCGTCGTCGATGATCCGCAGGTGGAGCTGGCACAGCTTCAGCTGGGAGGACGGGGTCTTCATCGAGGCGATCGCGCGGTGAGGTCAGGGGGCTCGCGACGGCACCGTCACGCGTGCGCGCGTTACGGGCCTACGTGATCCGAGGCCGAACGCCGCCAGCGGCGCAATGGGCAAGCCAGATGGTCGACGTACGGTTTCCCGACCCCTTACCGGATGTAGAGGATCCGGTTGCAGCTCGGGCACTTCACGAAGTCCTCACCCAGCAGGATCCGGTTGATCATGTTGAGCGGCAGGTGCGAGTAACACCGCGTACACGTGTCGTTCTCGACCTCCGCCAACGCCTGCCCGCGGTAGTTGCCGAGCAACCGCTCGTACGCTGCCAGCGCCTCGGGCGGAACCGGCGAGAGCTTCTCCGCCCGCTGCGAGAGGAGCTCGTTCAGCTCGAGGTCGATCGCGTCGACCATCCGCTGGACCTCGCTCTCTTCGTCGGCGAGCCGCTCGGCCCGCCGCGCGACCTCCGCCTTGATATCGGCGATCTGGCGATCCACGCGCTCGATCTGCTCCGACGCCTCGAGGATCTTCTCCTCGACGTGACGCTTCGCCGCCTTCTCGCTCTCGATCTCGTGGCCCATCGCCTTGAACTCGTGGTTCGTCTTCAGGCGACCCATCTGCTCCGTGTACTTCGCGATCACGGCGTCGTGGTCGGCGATCTCGCCTTCGAGCGCACGCTGGCGCGAGGCGTAAGCCGTTCGCTCCGTCGTTGCCGCTGCCACGCGCTTCTCGAGCGCCTCGATCTCTTGCTTCAGGACGCGCAACCCCTCGGGCTTGCTCGCCTTCTCCGCCTTCAAGAGGTGGATCTCACGGTCCACCTCCTGCAGCTCGATCAATGCGCTCAACGTGTTCGTGATCATCGCACCCCCGCTCGCTCGTCCTTGGTTCATGCGTGGATTTTATCCACCCGTGTGCCCTCGCGATATAGCAAAAATGACGCCAAAGCGGCACACAAGTACGCCGCCCGAGTCGCAAGTCGTGCTGGTGCTACGCGTTGAAGGTCGCGCATCGTCAGATGCGCGCTCGACATCGCCGAGCGCATCGTCAGGTGCGCGCTCGACATCGCCGAGCGCATCGTCAGATGCGCGCTCGACATCGCCGGTCGGCGCTCAATATTTCGACG
>ORMF012338690.1_pt1 | contig 15659 bp, 11 predicted proteins | sample 1779871 | NCBI WGS metagenome assembly ORMF01 (sample SAMEA104232316, study PRJEB22302) | groundwater metagenome | biome: forest; feature: aquifer; material: groundwater | place: USA | collected 2011-08-07 | depth 5.4 m | reverse complement strand
CGACCATCTCAACGATCCTGTCCGCTCACGGGGTTACGCTCGAAGACGTGCGGAGGCGCGCATGAACAACTTCGCGAAAAACAAAGCTAAAGACGGATAGGGATCCAACACTGGGGAACCCTTGCTGGGATCTGGGATTTCGTTGGGATCTGGGATTTTGGATCTGGGATCTGGAACTCAGGCCCAGGCCCCCATCCAACCGCCAGGATTAGCCCTGACGGGTCACTAGAACTCGGCGTAGGTCACGCGCATGACCTCATCGAGCGTCGTGACGCCCTGCAGCACCTTGCCCAGCGCCTCCTCGCGAAGCGTGACCATGCCCTCCTGCACGGCCCGCGCCTTGATCGCCGAGGCGTTCGCCTGGGCGACGATCATGGAGCGGATCGGCTCGCTGACCGGCAGGAGCTCGAACGTCCCGATCCTCCCCTTGTACCCCTTCAGGCACTGATCGCATCCCTTGCCGCGATAGAACTTCGCGCCGCTCATGTCGTGGCCGGGGAACGCCGCCTTGATCAGCTCGGGTGCCGGGTGATCGACCGTTTTGCAGTGCGGGCAGATCCGCCTGAGGAGCCGCTGCGAGACGATGCCGAGGATCCCCGCGCTCAGGAGGTACGGCTCCGTCCCCATGTCGACCAGGCGCGGGATCGCCGCCGCCGCGGAGTTCGTGTGGAGCGTCGTCAGCACCAGGTGCCCCGTGAGCGCGGCCTGGACCGCGACCTGGACCGTCTCCCGGTCGCGCATCTCGCCGACGAGGATGACGTCTGGGTCCTGGCGCAGGATGGACCGGAGGCCTGCGGCGAACGTGAATCGCGGGTTGTCGAAGACCTGCCCCTGCGTGATCTCGGGGACCTCGTATTCGACCGGGTCCTCGAGCGTCACCATGTTCAGCTCGGCGCTGCGCACGGCGTTCATCGCCGCGTACAGCGTGCTCGTCTTCCCGCTCCCCGTCGGGCCGGTGACCAGGAGGATCCCCTCGGAGCGGTTCATCAGGTCGAGAAGCTGCGCCTTCATCGCCTCCCCCATCCCGAGCGCCTCGATGTCGATCCGGGCGACGGCGCGGTCGAGAATCCTGAGGACGACCTTCTCGCCGCGGATCGAGGGGAAGGTGGAGACCCTGAGGTCGACCTCGCGCATGAGCACCGCGACCGAGCACCTCCCGTCCTGCGGGAGTCGCCGCTCAGAGATGTCCAGGTTCGCGAGGATCTTGAAGCGGTTGGTGACGAGGTGCTGCAGGTCGTGAGGGAGGGATCGCCGTTCGACCATGACGCCGTCGATGCGGTAGCGGATGGAGACCCGATCGCGCCTCGGCTCGACGTGGATGTCGCTCGCCTCCGAGCGCACGGCGTCCTCGATGATGAGGGAGACGAGCCTCGACACGCCCAGCTCCCGCTCGGCCTCGTCCTCTGAGACCACGGGCATCCCAAGGCGGGTCGCCTCGGAGCCGCTGTCAGGCGCCTGCCTCCGCGCCTCCTCGACGGCCTCCGCCATGGCCGGGTACACGCGCTCGATTGCGGAGAGGACCTCCTTGCGGTCCGCCGAGGCCACCTCGATGTTGCAGTAGGTGAGGAGCTCCATCTCCTGGATCGCCCCGAGGTCAGTCGGATCGACCATCGCGACGACGACCCTCCGCGCCTCGCGGTGGTATTGGACCGGGATCGCCTGCCAGGAGAGCGCGTTGGCGCGGGTGAAGAGGCGGAGGGCGGCGGGGTCGAGGCGCTCCTCCCGAAGGTCGACCTTCGGGGCCTGCGGGGTGGGCGCCTCGGTGGTGCCGAGCTGCCGGAAAAAGATCCGCGCGAGGCCGACCTTGACGACGTCGCCGTGTCGGAGGGCGTGTTCCCGCACGGGGGCGCCGTTGACGCAGATGCCGTTTCTGGAGCCGACGTCGACAATGACGTACCCGCCCTCGGCCTTGCGGACCTCGGCATGCCAGCGGGAGACCTCGTTGTTCTTGAGGAAGACGGAGTTCTCGTCGGACCGGCCGATGGTGCACGGCGAGTCCCCGAGCTGGACGGTGCGCGTGAAGCCGGCCTCGACGACCTGGAGGACGGGGAGGAAAGCGGTGGTGACTGCGGTGGCGCTCATGTGGATCAGCGTCTCCTATGAGGTGGTAGGCGTGGGCGCGTGCCCGGTCTCCGGGCACGCAGGAGGCGCACTGGGTCCTGGACGTGACCTCATCCCACCCTGGCGAGCGCTCCACAGGGGGCAACTCGCCTGCCGACCTCGGGGGAATCCGCTCCGCACGGAACCCCTGACCCTGCGCTCGTCAGCGCCGTGGTCCCGCAGGCACGTCAAGCCGCGTGACGCTCGATGCGCAGAAAGTGTCAGTCGAGGTGACAGTCGTTGGCGGATCCCGCAGAGCCCCGGTGAACAGGTGCAATCGCCCGGCGGCACGGTACAGTTGCGCAAAGGGACGATCGAGTTGGGCAAAGGCACGATCGAGTTGGGCAACGACACGATCGACCTGCCCGACGACTCGATAGAGCTGCCCAAGGACGGGATCGACCTGCCCGACGACTTGGGCGAGTGTTCCGGCTAGTACACGTCCGCGGAGGTCCTCAGGGTCTTTGGTGCGGACGGCGGGCATCCAATCATCGGTTGAAGATGGTCGCTGCTTGAGATGCGTCGCAGGCCCCGAAGGGGCCATCAGAATGTAGCCAGGGCCGTCAGGCCCTGGAGAGGGGTCGGAACAACTGAACCCGAGCCCCAACGGGGCGACAGAAGGCAGCGACTGCGTTTCTGTCGCCCCGTTGGGGCTCCGATCAGGTGAATCGCCGTGACTCCAGGGCCTTGCGGCCCTGGCTACATTCTTGCCGCCCCTTCGGGGCTTGTCTTGACGGCGATGACGGTTGGGGGGATGCCGGCCCTGCGCTACCGTCCACCGCACAGGCCCGGTCTTGACGCGCCCGGGCATTGCCGCCTACCCTGGTGGCGCATGAGCACTGACCTCGACATCTACTCGCCTGCTGACAGGCTCGTTACGCCAGAGGAGGTCGCGGCGGCCGCGAAGGCGCGGTGGCATCTCGTGTTCTCCAGCGTGTGCGGCCCTCAGGTCGACAAGTTGGGCAGGTCGGTCGATGACTGGATCCTCTACGGAGCGCGATCCGAGAATGCCGCGTCCCACGTGCGGGAGACTCTCAAGGCGTCGGGGGAACAGGGGGTGGAGGCCCTTGCGGACGCGCTTGAATTCTACGTCACACAGATCTTCGTGATTCACCCGTACTCCTTCGAGTACGTGGGGACGTGCGGAATGCCGCCGACCCAGGGCGGGCCGCCTGGATCGAGGCTCTCCAGAAGAAGTTCGCCGCCAAGGCATGACTCCAGGTGAATGACGTGGTCTGCTCACATTGCGGACGCGAAAGCGCGGAGGACCCCTGCGCGGCCTGTGGCAGCACGTCGGCGAACCGGAGCCCCGTCCACACAACTGGCACCCCTGGCCGCCCGTTCTAGCTGGCCCGACGGGACCTTCGGCCCGACGTATCGAGGCCAACGTGGACGGCCGGCCGCGCCCTGATGACGGGCCGTCGCCTGGGGCCCGGCGAGGAGCCCGCCGACACGCTCGGTCGTCTGTGAGAGACGGCGCCCTTGACGCGCGCGGCCGCGCGGGCCTACCATCCCTCTGGAGGCAGGGTCGACATGGAGTCTGAGCTCATCACCGATTGGGGACACCGTGGTCCCGTCGATCGAACACAGCTCCTGCGCTTCCTCGCCATGACGACCGAGGAGAGGTGGAGGAGGCACGAGGAGTGGCGGGTTGCGCTCCGCCGCATACGCGAACATGCCCGAATCGTTCTTCGAGAGGGTCCTGCGCCGACTCGTTGAGAACGAGGTCGAGTTCCTCGTCGTGGGAGGGATGGCCGCCGTTCTCCAGGGCGCTCCAATCGTCACGCAAGACCTGGACGTCTGCTACCGGCGGACCCGCTCGAACGTGGATCGCCTCGCGAAGTCGCTGGACCCGTTCGCCATCGCCCTTCGCACTCCCCAGGGCCCCCTTCCCATTCGTCTAGATGCCCAGTTCCTCTGGAATGGCTGCAACTTCACTCTCACGGCAGACGGCGAAGACCTCGACCTGCTCGGGGAGATGAGCGGACTTGGCGGCTACGATCAGGTCTTTGGTCATGCCCCTATGTGCGAACTCCTCGGGATGAAGTTCTCACTCCTGGCGCTCTCCGACCTGATCATTACGAAGACAGCCGCCGGCCGACCGAAGGATCTGGCAGTCCTACCGCTCCTTGAAGAGCTACGCAGGTCCTCAGGCCAGGGGCAGGGGTAGGCTGCCACGGACCGCGCCTCCGACGACGGTCGTCGTAGCCCTACCCTCGGAGGACTTTTCGTGTCGTCCGGATCGGGGGCCTGTCCGTCCTCTATGGGGGATGAGTAGAATCGGAGGGCGACGATGAAGCGGATGAGTGCGTTCCTGGCCCTGGTCCTGACTGTCGGGTGCATCGAGCGGACCGAGACGATTGTGATCCAGGAGGACGGGGGCGCCCGACTCGTCACGGTCGTCAGGGGGGACCCGGGCGACGTCCAGGGAGGCGACGTCCTCCCCTCCAAGGAGACCGGCTGGAAGGTCGAGGACCGCACCGAGACCGACGACGAGGGGAGACAGACCCTCATCCGGACCGCCTCGCGGGAGCTCGCCACGGGCGCGCCGCTCCCGGCCTCATACGCCCCCGAGGGGAGCCGATCCGCGCAGATCGGGCTGACCTTCCCCACGACCGTGCAGGTCGAGCACACCGACCTCGGCACCTACTACCCCTTCCGCCGCCACTATCCGCGACGCGCCTGGTGGGCCCTGGAGTACCTCAAGCAGAAGGCCTTCGAGACCGACGAGGTCAAGAAGCTCGCCCAGATCGACCCCAAGACGCTCACCGAGGCCGAACGCGCCTTCCTCGTCGATACCTTCGCCAACTACGCCGCAGACGAGATGGGGACCTTCCTCGACCTGGCCGCCGTAGACCTGTCCCCTCCCCTCGACCAGCGAGCCTTCCTGGACGCTCGACGCAGCGCCCGGCCCATCTACCACGACAGGCAGCTCGCCGCCCGCGTCGTCGACCTCCTCACGCAGGACGCCCCCGTCGACCTCGCGCCGCTCGAACAGGAGGTCCGCGCGCGCGCGAAGGACGCCATCGCCGTCTCCCTGGCCGATGACGGCGTGCCCAAGGAGCCGATCGCCGCGTTCCTGGAGGCCTACGAGCGCGTGCGCGAGACCTACGAGCTCACCAAGGACCTCTCGGACGAGTCGTGGAAGGTCGCGGTCACGCTGCCAGGGACCATCGTCGCCCACAACGCGGGCGAGGCCGACGGCGCCCGGAACAGCGTCGAGTGGAAGTTCGACGGCAAGGCCTTCTTCGACCGCGACCTCGTCCTGATGGCCACCTCGTTCGTGCCGAAGCAGTAGGAGCGGCGATGACGGGAGGGGACATCGCCCGGATCGAGGAGTCGCGCGCCCGCATCTACGCGTGGGCGTACCGGATCCTCCGCAACCACGATGACGCCCTGGATGCCACCCAGGACGTGCTCGTCCGCGCCCTAGCCGCCCCGCGGACGGAGCACTTCGTCGCATGGCTGCGACGGGTGACGATCAACCTCTCCATCGATCTCGTCCGGCGGCGACGGACGGAGGGCCTCTCCACCGAGCCGCAGGCGCCGGACGCGGAGACGCCCATCGAGGACGAACGGCGGTCGCGGCTCGTGGCGGCGCTGGAGGGGCTGACGCCGCAGCAGCGCTCCGTGCTCGTGGCGAAGGCGTGCGACGGGGAGACGTTCGAGGCGATCGCGAGGTCGATGGGGATCGCCGCCAGCACCGCGAAGACCCACTACGTGAGGGCGCTCCGCAGGATGCGCGACCTGCTCGGCCCGGCCGAAGGAGACCTGTCATGACGTGCGACGAGATCGAGGCCCTGCTGGCCGACTACCTCGGAGGAGAGCTCGGAGACGGGGACCGTCGGCGGATCGACGAGCACCTCTCGGGCTGCGATCGCTGCCGCGAGGAGGTCGACTCGCTGCGCGGGCCCCTGGCGGACCTTGCGGCGCTCCCCGAGGTTGACCTGGCCGAGGCCGCGAGGCGCACCTCGGGGCTTGAGGTCCGCCGACGTGGAACCGGCGCCCGCGTGATCCTCGCCGTGGCGGCCACGCTCCTCCTGGGCATCGTCCTGGGCCGCCTGCTGGCCCCGGCGCCGACCGCGCAGACCACGCAAGCACCTCCCCCGCCGCCGCAGTCGAGCGGACTGCACCCGGGCTGGGTCAAGGCGGTGTCCCGCGCCGTGGAGAACGGCGCCCCGCCCTCGCTGCCGCCCTGGTAGGGGCAGGCGCGGACATTCACCGCAGAGACGCAGAGGACGCAGAGGCCCGCAGAGCCGTGGTTGCCCTGTCAACCTCTCCGCGGGTCTCTGCGTCCTCTGCGTCTCTGCGGTGAAGAACGCCGCCCAGTCTACCTGCCGCGGGTGGAAAGCGCCTGGAGGGCCGCCTCCAGCTTGGCGCGCGCAAAGGGGTGCGGCTCCGCATCGAGGCTAGCGCGTAGAAGGTCAGCGTCCGCCGGCTGCAGCATCGGCGTCAGGGCCTCCGCCGCGAAGCCACGCACGATCGGGTCCTCGGAGGCCAGCAGCGCCAGCAGGTCCTCCCGCGCCGCGGGGTCCGCGATGCGCCCGAGGGCGTGTATCGCATGCAGCCGCACCCGCGGATCGGCGTCGTTCAGCCTCGCACGCAACGGCTCGACCGCCTTCATCTTCTCCAGCGCGAATTGCGCACCGAACCGGACCGCCGCCCCCTTGTCCGAAAGGGCCGAGAGGATCGCCTCGAGCGCCTCGTCTCCCCCAATCGCCGCGAGCGTCCCGAGGCAGGCGATCCGCACACGTTCCTTGTCCGCCGTGCGCATGAGCTCCGCAATCGCAGGCACGGCCTCCACGGCCTTCAGCGCCCCGAGCGCCTGGAGCGCCCCCCCGCGCGCGTCCTTGTCCGCAAGCAGCGTGGCAATCTTCGGCGCGGCCTCCTTCGCGCCGAGCTTGCCCAGCAGGCTCGCCGCGACCCGCTTGACGTTCGAGCTCTCGGCGTCCAGGCACGGCAAGAGCCGCTCCACGGCGTCCCCGCCGATCCTCGTGACGACCTCGTCGATCGCCTCCATCACGAGGCCGTCGGCCGTGTCGAGCTTCGAAGGGATGATGTAGTCGAGCGACGCCGTCCCCGCAGCGATCAGCCTCTCCCGCGCAGCGTTCGTCGACGCGACGGCTGAGCCGACCCGCCACTGGCACGCGTCCCGCCAGAGGGCGTCCATGTCCTCCTCGGCGCAGGCGAGCGACGCGATGGCCAGCAGCAGCGCGACCCGGCTCACTTCACCGCCTCCTCGCAATCGAGGCCTACGCCCATCGTGCTCTTCGTCCAGACCCCTCCGTCCTTGCCTCCGCCCGTGTACTTGTCCGCGCCGCCCAGGTCGAGCAGCACGCCGAGGCCAATTGTCCCGCGCGACTCGAACGACCAGCCCTGCACCTCGGCGCGCGAACCGCTGTACCCGTCGTTCCCCGCGCGATCGATCAGGATCCCGATCGCGTTCGCGTTCGCGCCCCCCTGCGTCATCCCGGCCCCCTGGTAGTAGTCGTCCCCCGCCAGGTCCCACAGGAGCCCCGTCCCCCAGTCGTGGCCGCATCCCTGAGCCACGCCGTTGTTGCAGGAGTAGGCGTCGTTCCCCGCCCGGTCGAACAGCACCGCCGGCGACAGGTGGATCCCCGAACCCTGGCCGTACTGGTAGAGGTCGTACTTGTCGTGCCCGGCGGAGTCCGCCAGCACGCCCAGCGCGAACCAGTACGAGGCCCCCTGGCCGAAGACCTCCGCGGTGTAGACGTCATTCCCGGCGTGGTCGCACAGCGCGCCCACCCCTCCCGACGTGTTCGTCCCGCGCAGGCCGAAGCCGAACCCCTGCGACAGCGACTGGAAGTTCTCGGGAAGCAGCGGCGCGTGGGAGAACTTGCCTCCCGCGTAGTAGGTGTCGTTGCCGGCGACGTCCGAGAGCACGCCGATCCCGCGGACTCCGCCGAAGGCCTGCACGAAGCGGGCGCCGCGGTACCCGTCGTCGCCCGCCAGGTCGAAGAGCATCCCCACGCCGAAGACGCCGGCCCCCTGCGAGCACTGGGCGGCCTCGTAGCGGTCGTCTCCCGCGACATCCACGTGCAGCGAGGCGCCGAAGAGCGCAGCCCCCTGCACGAAGTCGCCCCCCGTGTACAGCTCATTCCCCGCCAGGTCGACGATGAGCGCGTTGGCGAGCCTCCCTCGGCCGCAGCCGCGGTACACGTCATCCCCCCCGAGGTCGATCACCCACCCGCAGTCGACATACGTGTCGTTGCCGCCCGAATCGAGGACGATCGACGCGGTGTGCGTGTCGGGGCCGGGCCCTCCGACCGCGATCCAGACCCCCTCGTGCTCGACCCGCGACGTCGGCCAGGGCTTCCCGGCGAGCGCGACGAGGTCCCGGCGAACCAGGGCCGCGGTCTCCGCGAGCACCAGCTCCGCCTCGAAGAGGCGCGCGAGGGCCATCTTGTTCCCCGCCGCGAGCAGCGGCCCCGATCCCTCCTCCGCGGAGTCGTCGACGTACAGCGTCCCGCCGAAGCGCTCGACGAGGTCCCTCTCCTCGGCCGACAGCGGCGCGAGGGCCGCCTCGCGCAGCGTCTCGGCGTTTCTCCAGGCGGAGAGGAGCCGCCGGAGCGCCTCCAACGCCTCCGCGGGGACGCCCTCCCACTCGGGGAGCGTGGCCGCAGCCTGCTCCTGGATCGACGGGGGGGGGAGGTCGAGCCACGCCGCGGCGGCCTTCGCGGAGGCGACCGGATCGTCGGCGAACTCCCGCTCGGCGCGCAGGGCGCGGTCGGCCAGGGCGAGCGGGCGGTCGAGCGTCTCGTTGACGCACGACAGGCGGAACGGGTCGTCGATCGGCCTCTTGTCCCAGCCGAGGTCGTCGAGGGAGAGGTTGACGTACGAGAGGGCCTCGGCGAGCCGCCTCGTGGTCGACTCGTCGAGCGCGGGGTCCTCGGCGAGGGCGAAGGAGGCCAGGGAGAGGAGGAGGATGCGGACGATCACGGCGGGATGCTAGCAGACGGCACGCCGAGTCTCAACCGGAATGGGGCGTGTCCGCGATGCCCCTTGCGCCCTTTGGATCGTGACCGTTATCCTGTTCAGGAACGGCGGTCGGGAGGTCGGATGAATGCAGGATGAGGCGCAGGGCAAGACGGAGCCCTCGACCGAGCCATCGACGGAGCCGGTCCCGGCCGCACCGGCGGGCCTGCCGTTCGGACCCTTCCTCCTCATGCAGGAGCTGGGGCGCGGCGGGATGGGGGTCGTGTGGAAGGCGTGGGACCTCCGTCTTCGGCGGGTCGTGGCCCTCAAGCAGGTCCACTCGGACGCCCCGACGGCCATCGAACGGTTCGAGCGCGAGGCCCGCCTCGCCGCGCGCCTGAGGCACCCGAACATCCTCCCCATCCACGAGGTCGGCGTCCAGGGGGGGCGGCACTACTTCACCACCGACTTCGTGGTGGCCCGCCCGATGGATGCCCTGCTGGCCGAAGGCGCCTCGACCCGGACGGCGATCGGCTGGATCCGGACGATCGCCTCGGCGCTCCACTACGCGCACGGCCAGGGCGTCCTCCACCGGGACGTGAAGCCGGCGAACATCCTGATCGACGCCGAGGGGCGCCCCTACCTGACCGACTTCGGCGTCGCGAAGGAGACCGCGCTCGAGGCGCTCCCGGGCAAGCAGGGGACGACGCTCACGGCGACCGGCTCCCTCGTCGGGTCGCCCCAGTACATGAGCCCCGAGCAGGCGAGCGGCCGCATCCGCGAGCTGGGCCCCGCGTCGGACCAGTTCTCGCTCGGCGTCATGCTGTACGAGGTCCTCGCAGGCCGGCCGCCCTTCCATGGCGACAGCCTGCGCGAGCTGCTCAACGCCATCGTCGACCGGGACCCCGTCGCCCCGCGGGCGTTCCAGCCGCGCGTCCACGTCGACGTCGAGACGATCTGCCTGAAGGCGATGGAGAAGGTCCCCACGCGGCGGTACCCCTCCGTCGGGGCGATGGCCGAGGACCTGACCAGGTACCTCGAAGGAGAGTCGATCGCGGCCCGGCCCGCTCCCCTGCTCGCCCGGGCGTGGAGGCGGTGCCTCAAGCACCCCGTGCGGCTCGCCGTGGGCGTCGTGATCGTCCTCGCAGGGGCGTGGATCGGGTGGCGCGACGTGCGGGAAGCCGCCGCACGACGGCAGCTCGTGGAAGACTCGCGCCGCGCGGAGGCCGAAGAGCGGGACCTCAGGCGGCGCCGCGCCCAGCCCCTCTACGAGTCGGCGCAGCGGATCCTCGAGGTCTCCGACATCCTCGCGCGGCAGGGGGAGCTGACGAAGCGGCGGGAGGGCCTGACGGAGGCGATCGCCCTCCTCGACCAGGCGCTCGCCAAGGACCCCGAGTTTGCCGAGGCCTGGTTCGCGCGCGCCCGCGCCCACCGGTATCTGGGGATGCGCGAGGAGGCCCTGGAGGACCTCGCGCGGACCATCCGCCTGCGCGAGACCTGGTCGGCCCCGTTCATCGAGAGGATCACGATCCTCGTCGATCGATTCCTCGACCTGAGAGAACCCACGATCGCGATCGGGGACGCTTCCGGGGAGATGCGTCTCACGTTTCGCGACATCTCCGCCGACCCGCGCACGCGCCCCCTCCTGACAACCATGCGGGCGGACCTCGACCGGGTCATGGCGCTCGGGGTCCGGCCAGAGGAGGCGCTCTATTTGCAGGGAGCGATTCTCACGACCACTGGTCGGCCCGAGGACTCGATCGCCAGCCTGTCCGAGGCGATCCGGATTTTTCCCTACTACGCGGACGCCTACATGAAGAGAGCCTATCCGCTGCTCCTGCTTGCGCGGGCCGACGAGGCCCTCGCGGACGCGGACCGCGCCCTCGAGTTGTGGCCGGCGTTCTTCGAGGCCCTCCTGTACCGCGGCACCATCCGGATGTTCCGCAACGAGGACAAGCCCGCGCGGGACGACTTCGTGAAGGCGGCCGCGCTCGACCCGCGGCGCCCGGAGCCCCACGAGTCACTGGGCGTACTCCTGCTGCTGACCGGGGAGCTCGAGGAGTCGATCCGCGAGTTCACCCTCGCGCTCGAGCGACGGGAGTCCGGCAAGGCGCTGTGCAACCGTGCGACCGCCTGCCTCGGCTTGGGGCGCCTGGAGGAGGCCGCCAGGGACCTTGATCGCGCCCTGGAGCTCGACCCCTCCGACGGCACCTCCCTGGCGCAACGCGCCCAGGTCCACCTCCAGCGTGGAGAGCTGGCCGCCGCGCGGCGGGACCTCGATCGGGCGTTGACGCTCACAACGGACAACCCGGCGATCGCGACGATGGACGCGAACCTGCGGTGGATGGAGGGAGACGTCGCCGGCGCGCTTCGACAATGCGAGGAGGTGATGGCAAGGCATCCCCGCTTTTCGGAAGTCTACGCACTCCGAGGAGATCTACGGATCTCCCAGGGCGACCTGGAGAACGGCATCCTGGACCTGCAGTCGTACCTCGCAAAGGACATCGGCGCCCCGGACGAGTTGGACACGCGACGGCGGATGGCCGGGGCCTGGGCGGACCTCGGCGCGCGTCGCGCCGCTGCGGCACAGGAGCTGCGGGGCGCGGAGCGCGACCGCGCGCTCTCCTCGGCCGTCGAGGCCGTCCGGCAGGCACTTCGCCAGGGCCACCCGCAAGGCGCCCGCCTGCGCGAAGCCCCGTCGTTCGCGCCGCTCCTCGGTCTGGAGGAATTCGAAGCGCTATTCAGATAGGCCCGACAGGGGGGGCCGGATTGGCACAAGGCCGGCCCCGACCGTGACGCCGGACGTCCTGTCCCCGTGGATACCCCTGGACACGGGCTTAAGGAAGTCGGCAGAATCACCACTCGCCGCACGCCGCGGGTCAGGGCACAACCGAGGGGAAGGCAAGGCAATGTCCGACACGGACCGATCTGCCTCAGACCCGGCTGAGGGGGCGCGGCTAAGGGGAATCCTGGCCCGGCTGAACGTCGGCGTCTTTCAGGTCGACCCGGACGGCCGCATCCTCCAGGCGAACCCCGCCTTCGCGCACCTCTTCGGTCTCCCCTCGCTCCGCCCCGGCGTGGAGTACCACCTGCGCGATTTCTGCCATCACGCCGAGGTCATCGACGAGGGCCTCCGCCGCACGCTCGCTCTCGGCGAGCCCCAGTCACTCGAGGTCGAGCTGCACAACGCCTCGGGGAAGTCCTTCTTCGGGTCGCTCTCCCTTTCCCTCGGACACCCTTCCGTCGGGCTATCGGTCGTGGAGGGACTCCTCGAGGACATCACGCTGCGCAAGGAGGCCGAGCGCGCCGCGCGGCAGACCCGGATCCGCCAGTCCCACCTCTTCTCCGCGCTGCCGATCGTCCTCTACACGCTGCGCTCCCCCTCGGAGCTCGTGTACACCTGGGTCAGCGAGAACTTCGAGCGGGTGACAGGGATCCCGCGGTCCCGGCTCCAGGTCGGGCCGGACACCTGGTGGGAGCGGATCCACCCGGACGACCGCGATCGCGTCAAGGAGGAGTACGCCGGGCTGGAGAGCGGCGGATCGCTCACCACCGAGTACCGCTGGCGCGGCGTCGACGGCGGGGACATGTGGTTCCTCGACCACGCCATGGTCGTGCCCGATCCGATGGGGCACTCCCAGGAGGTCCTCGGGAGCCGCATGGACGTCTCCACGAGGAAGCGGGTCGAGGAGGGGATGATCGAACTTGCCGGAGCGCTCGAGAACGCGGCGGAGGGGATCGCGCGTCTTGCCCCGAACGGCGCCTTCCAGGTCCTGAACCGCGCGTACGCAGACATCCTGGGGTACGAAGCCCACGAGCTGAACGGCACGCCCTGGCTCGAAACCCTCCACCCCGACGATCGGGAACGGGCGACGAAGGCCCTCGAGCAGGCCCAGGAGCGCAAGGTCGAGCTGGAGGTCCGGGCGCTGAGGAAGGACGGAGCCTCCTGTCACCTCGAGGTAGTCCTCGTAGGGGGGCGCGTGCGGGACGTGGGCGGCGCGACGGGCACCTTCTGCTTCGCCAAGGACATCAGCGGAAGGCGCAAGGCAGAGACCGAGATCATCGAGAAGAGCCGCCACCTCCAGGCGATCTCGACGTCCATGTCCGGGTTCCTGTCGAGCGGGAGCTGGGAGCGGGCCGGCTCCATCCTCGTGCGAGAGGCGCTCCGCATGACCGGGAGCGAGTACGGTTTCCTGGGCATCTTCGAGGAGGGCGGCACGGTCCGGATCTCGTCGCTCACGGGCACCGGGTGGGACATGACCCAGGGCGGCCTCGACGAGACTGCGGTTCGATCGTACCTGCGCCAGGACCACCTGCAGGTCCCCCGCACCGAGACTCCCTTCCGCGAGCTCCTCGCCACGGGCAGCGCCGTCTTGGTGAACGACCTGACGCACCGCGAGATGCCAACCGGGCGCACCAGCGTGCTGCCCGCCTTCCGCACCTGCCTCGCCGTGCCGATGACGAGGGGGACGGAGGTGATCGGGACCATCGCCGTCGCGAACCGCCCCGGCGGCTACGGCGAGGCGCAGGCCGCGGAGCTCTCCGTGCTCACCAGCGTCGGGAGCGTGCTGTACGAGAGCTTCCGACGGACCCAGCAGGAGGCGACCCTCTCGGAGCAGCTCAGGCAGTCCCAGAAAATGGAGGCGATCGGGAGGCTCGCAGGTGGGGTGGCCCACGACTTCAACAACCTCCTCACCGTGATCAACGGCTACGGCGAGCTCCTGACGGGCGCGATTGCGCCCGAGGACCCGCGGCGGGCCCAGGTGGATCTGATCTGTCGGGCCGGCCGGCAGGCCTCCGACCTGACCCGGCAGCTCCTCGCCTTCAGCCGGAAGCAGGTGATGCACGTCGCCCCGGTCGACGTGAACGCGGTCATGCAGCGGATGACCTCCATGATCCGCCGCCTCATCGGGGAAGACATCGAGCTCGGCACGTTGCCCCGGGCGAGCCCCTCCATCGTCCAGGCGGACGCCGGCCAGATCGAGCAGGTCCTCCTGAACCTGGTGGTCAACGCGAGGGACGCGATGCCGAAGGGGGGAAAGCTCACGATCGAGACGGCGACCGTCGAACACCTGCCACACTCGGTCTCCGGCGGAGACGAGCGCGCGTGCTGCCCGCACGTGATGCTGGCCGTGACCGACACCGGATGCGGCATGGATGAGGAGACCCGCTCGCGGGTCTTCGAGCCGTTCTTCACGACGAAGGCCCAGGGGACCGGGCTGGGGCTCTCCATGGTCTACGGAATCGTCCGGCAGAGCGGGGGGCACGTGAGCGTCTACAGCGAGCCATCCCGCGGGTCGACGTTCAAGGTCTACCTCCCCACAGTCGAATGCGGTGCGGTCAGGGAGGAGTCCCCAACCCCCGCCCCCTCCCTGCCGAGGGGACGGGAGACCGTACTCCTCGTCGAGGATGACCTGCTCGTGCGGACGCTCGCCCGGGAGATCCTCGCGATGTCCGGCTACGACACCGTCGAGGCGCCCTCCGGCGAGGAGGCGATGATCGCGTACGAGGGCGCGAAGGGTGCCATCGACCTGGTCCTCACGGACGTCGTCATGACCGGCATTGGAGGCGCAGAGCTGGCCGGACGGCTCCGCGTCCTTCGCCCGGGGCTGCCGATCCTGTTCATGTCGGGGTACCCGGACGGAGCCATCACGCAGCAGGGGGCCCTCCCCCCCGGCTCCGAGTACCTGCCGAAGCCGTTCACGCCCGAGACGCTCCTCCGGAAGCTCCGCGAGATCCTCGACAAGCCGCGGTAGAGTCCGGCCGCCCTGCTCGTACGACACCGCCGGCCGCTCAGTGCAGGAAGGAGCCCCACGGGCGGGCCTGGACGATGCCTGCCTCGACGGTGGAGACGCGGTCGAGGACGTCGCGCGCGCGGCGATCGCCGAAGAGGTCGACCGCCAGCGACACGAAGAGGCCGTGGTGCCGCGCCTCGCTCGCGAAGAGGTCCTCGTAGAAGCGCCCCAGCGCGGTCCCACGCAGCGCGTCGGCGAGGCGCTGGAACCGCTCGCACGAGCGGGCCTCGATCATCGAGGCGATGAGGAGCTGGTCGAGCAGGTCGCCCTTCCCCCGCCACTGGGCGGGGCGCTTGAGGAGCGTCACGTACGGGTTCCCGTGGTGCCGCATCGCCGGGTTGCCGCGCTCCTTCAGGAGCTGCTCGCAGAGCGCGGCGTGGGCGTCCTCCTCGCGCGCGAGGTCCTCGAGCGGCGAGACGAGGACCGGGTGGTCGGCGCCGAATCTCCGGATCAACGCCCTCGCCTGCAGCCCGGCCTTCCGCTCGCAGTAGAGGTGGTCCAGGAGCAGCGCGCAGGGGTCGGAGAGCGCGGTCTGCGCCCACTCGGGCGGCGTCAGGTACTTCAGGTGCAGCACGGCTTCGCGTCCTGGCCTGGTGTCGCGTCAGGCACTATGGGCCCGTCACGAAATAACCTATCCGATCCGGGACTGCAGGACAGAAGTTAGGCATCCTATCGAACAGGCCCCGCAGGGGCCGAGAGAATGTAGCCAGGGCCGTCAGGCCCTGGATCCAGCGTCGGGAGGCGTCGGAGCCCCGAAGGGGCGACAGAACGCGCGTTCTGTCGCCCCTTCGGGGCTCCGAACCAGGCTCAACGCTGTTTCCCAGGCCT
>ORMF010646863.1_pt1 | contig 15661 bp, 13 predicted proteins | sample 1779871 | NCBI WGS metagenome assembly ORMF01 (sample SAMEA104232316, study PRJEB22302) | groundwater metagenome | biome: forest; feature: aquifer; material: groundwater | place: USA | collected 2011-08-07 | depth 5.4 m | reverse complement strand
GGCAGGAAAGCCCGGCGTCCACCAGCAGGCGCGTGCGCGCGCTGGCCACCACCGCGCTGTTCCCCTTGCTCCCGCTGGCCAGGACCGTGAGCCGCGCCGCCATGTCAGGAGAATAGCCGGAACGGACGCGGAGCGGGGAGTAACACGCAAGTAACCTCACTCGCCCGCTTCGGTTCTTGCGCATCTCGTGCTGGCCGGTTCAGTCAACCTCCTGCTCTGCGCTCGATCGCAGAGTGCCGCGGCGCAGCGCGCGCTGCTTCATCAGCACGAAGAAGACCGGCACCAGGATCAGCACGTGGATGGTGGAAGTGATCATGCCGCCCACGATGGGCGCGGCGATGGGCTTCATCACATCCGACCCGACGCCCGCCGACCACAGGATGGGGATGAGGCTGGCAAGCACCGCCGTCACCGTCATGAGCTTCGGCCGGAGCCTTTGCACCGCGCCCTCGATGGCCGCCTGCTCGATGTCGGCCTCGCTGAGTGGCGTACCCGAGTTCAGCCGCCGGTCCAGGGCCTCGTGCAGATAGACGACCATCACCACGCCGGTCTCCACTGCGATCCCGAAGAGCGCGATGTAGCCCACCCACACCGCCACGCTGAACTCGTAGCCCAGCAGCCACTGCAACAACAGCCCGCCGGTGAGCGCGTAGAGCGTGGGAAGAATCAGCACCAGCGCCTCGGCGACCGAGCGGAAGACCAAATACAGGAGCATGAAAATAACGAAGAAGACCACGGGGAGGATGATTTGCAGCCGCTCCCGGGCCCGCCGCTGGAACTCGTACTCGCCCGCCCAGCGGTAGGTGTAGCCCGGGGGCAGCCGCAGCTTCTGCTGGAGCAGCCGGGTCGCCTCTTGGATGAAACCTCCGTAGTCGCTGGTGTTCAGGTCGATGTAGACGTTGCCGGTGAGGGCGCCGCCTTCGTCGCGGATCATCGCCGGCCCGGGCGAGAAGCTGATGCTGGCCACCTGTTCCAGCGGCACCTGCGCGCCCGACGGGGTGGCGAGGAGCACGCGCTTCAGCGCCTCCACGTCGTCGCGGAAGTCGCGCTCGTAGCGCACATTGATGGGATAGCGCTCGCGGCCCTCGACGTTCTCCGCCACGTTCTGTCCGCCGATGCCCGAGGTCACCGCGCGGTGTACGTCAGCCACCGTCAGCCCGTAGCGCGCCGCCTCCGGCCGGTTGACCTCGATGTTCACGTAGAAGCCCTGGGAGACGCGCTCGGCGAAGATCGCGCGCGCCTGCGGCAGCCCCGCCAGCAGCCGCTCCACCTGCGCCCCGATCTGCTGGATCTCCTCCAGCTTCGGCCCCTGGATCTTTATTCCCAGCGGCGTCTTGATGCCGGTGAGCTGCATGTCCAGCCGGTTCTGGACCGGCATGGTCCAGGTGTTCGAGATCCCGGGGAACTGCAGTTTGGCGTCCATCTCCAGGATGAGCTTTTCGTAGGTCATCCCCGGGCGCCACTGCTCCCGCGGCTTCAGCATGACGGTGGTGTCGTACATGTCCAGGGGAGCGTTGTCGGTGGGACTGTCGGAGCGGCCGACGGTGCCAAAAACGCTCTCGACTTCGGGAAAGGAGCGCAGGATGCGGTCCTGCTCCTGCAAGAGTTGCGAGGCCTGGGTGATTCCCAGTCCGGGCAGCGCCGTGGGCATGTACAACAATGAGCCCTCGAACAGCGGAGGCAGGAAGCGGCTGCCCAGCTGGAACATCAGCGGCAGGGTCACAACCAGAAACAACAGGTTGATGGCCAGCGTGGTCTTGCGGAAGCGCAGACACAGCCGCAGCACCGGCAGATAGAGCTTCTGGGTGAAGCGGCAGATCGGGTTCTCCGATTCCGGCCGCAGCCGCCCGCGGATCAACAGCACCATCAAGACCGGAACCAGGGTAATGGCCAGCAGCGAGGAAAAACCCACGGCGAAGGTCTTGGCCCAGGCCAGCGGGCGGAACATGCGCCCTTCCTGCGCTTCCAGCAGGAACACCGGCAGGAAGGAAACCACGATGATGACCAGCGAGAAGAACAGCGCCGGACCCACCTGCTTGGCGCCGTCGATCAGGATGCGGCGCCGCTGCTTCTCCTCCGCCTCGCCGTGCGCCGCCGTGTGCTCCGCCAGGTGCCGGTAGCCGTTTTCCACCATGACGATGGCCGCATCCACCAGCACCCCGATGGCCAGCGCCAGCCCCCCCAGCGACATGACGTTCGAGGTCACGTGCAGGTAAGTCAGGGGGATGAACGACATCAGCACCGCTATGGGCAGGCAGAGGATGGGAATCAGCGCCGAGCGGAAGTGCAAGAGGAAGATGATGATCACCAGGCTGACGATCACCGCCTCTTCCAGCAAGGCGCGCTGCAGCGTCCGGATGGACGCGCGGATCAGCCCCGAGCGGTCGTAGCCGGCCACCACCTGGACGCCCTCGGGCAGCGAGCCTTTGATTTCCTCCAGCTTCTTCTTGATGCCGTCGATCACATTGAGGGCGTTCATGCCGTCGCGCATGATCACGATGCCGCCTACGGTCTCGCCCTCTCCCTGCCACTCGGCCACGCCCTCGCGGATGTCCGGGCCAAAGCCCACCGTACCCAGGTCGCGGATCAGCACCGGCGTGCCGTTCTTGGTGGCCACGGGCACGTTCTCCAGGTCCGCGAGCGAGCGCAGGTAGCCCCGGCCGCGCACCATGTAGCGCGCCCCGCTCAGCTCCAGCACCCGCCCGCCCACCTCGTTGGTGCTCTCCCGCACGCGCTCCAGCACGGTCGAAAGCGGGATGCCGTAGGCCAGCAGTTTGTTGGGATCCAGGCGCACCTGGTACTGGCGGACGAAGCCGCCGATGGTGGCCACCTCGGCCACTCCGGGCACGGTTTCCAACTGGTAGCGCAGGAACCAATCCTGCACGCTGCGCAGCTCGGCCAGGCTGTGCTTGTGGCTGCGGTCCACCAGCACGTACTCGTAGACCCAGCCGACTCCGGTGGCATCGGGTCCGATCATGGGGCTGACGCCCGCGGGCAGCCGCGCTCCCAGGGCCTGCAAGTATTCGATCACGCGCGAGCGCGCCCAGTAGAGGTCGGTGCCGTCCTGGAAGATCACGTACACGTAGGAGTCGCCGAACATGGTCTGCGCGCGCACCGCCTTCACCTGCGGCGCCGCCAGCAGCGTGGTGACGATGGGGTAGGTCACCTGGTCCTCGATCAGCGCCGGCGGCTGGCCCTCCCAGCGCGTGTGCACGATCACCTGCACGTCGGAGATGTCAGGCAGCGCGTCCAGCGGGACGTGACCGAGCGACCAGATGCCGGTCAGCGTCAGCAGCAGCACCGCGGTGAACACCAGGAAGCGATTGCGCGCGCACCACTCGATGGTCCGTCCAATCACGTCACATCCCTCCCGTGGCGTTCACGCTCAACTGCCGCGTGGCCACCGTTTGGCCGTTCTTGCGCGCGGTGATGGTCACCTGCCAGGTCCCGCCCGAGTCCAGTTCGCCCTGGCCTTCGTAGAAGCCGTTGCCCTTCTCCGCCAGGTCCACGCTGACCTTCATGGCGGCCATGCCCATGGCCGGCATCGCGGCCATGAAGAAGGTCACGTTCACCTGCGCCCCGGTGACGGGCGCGCTGTCGGTGCCCGTGAGCTTCACCCGCAAGGTGTTGCGGCCCTTATGCGGCGGCGAGGGCTCGGTGGTCAGCTCCAACTTCGCCTGCGCCGCGGCGCTGCCGATCTGGATCGCGGCTACGCCCCCAGCGCCGCCCGCGCCCGGCGGCGGAGGAGCGAACGTGCCCGCGGCGGCCGCCAGTTGGCTCTCCGAATCGATGAGGAAGTTGGCGGAGGTGACGATGGTCTCGCCCTCCTTCAACCCCTTCAGCACCACGTACTCCTCGCCCGCGCGCGCGCCCAGTTCTATCTCGCGCGGCTCCAGCCTGCCCTCCCCCTGGCTGACGAAGAGCAGTTGGCGCAGGCCCGAGTGGAAAACTGCCGACGCCGGCACCACCAACCGTCGCCCCAGGAAGGGACGGAAGCGGACGTTCACGAACATCCCCGGCTTGAGCTTCAGGCCTGGGTTGGCGAACACCAGCCGCACCCGCGTGGTGCGCGTGGCCATGTCCACTTGGGGCAGCACCTGGTCCACCCGCCCGCGGAACTCGGCGCCGGGATAGGCGTCCACCGTCACCGTCGCCGGATCGCCCGTTGCGATCTTCCCCAAGTCGGTCTGGAAGACCTGCGCGTACACCCACACCGTGGAAAGGTCGGCGACCGTGTACAGGCGCGTTTCCGGCTGGACGTAGAGGTTGGGCAGCGCGTTGCGTTCGAGCACGTACCCGGCCGCCGGCGACTCGATGGTCAGCTCCTGGATCACCCGGCCCGTGGATTCGAGCTTGCGGATCTCGCTCTCCGGCACCTGCCACTGCTCCAAGCGCTGGCGCGCTGCCTCGAACAGCGACTCCGCCCCCGCGGCCACCCCGCTCACCGAGCTGTTGCTCAACCTCTCGCGGTGGCGCCGCGCCAGCAGGTACTCCTGTTCGGTGGTCACCAGGTCGGGGCTGTAGATGGTGAACAGCGGTTGCCCGTGGCGTACGTTCTGGTAGGTAGCGTCCACCCAGACCTTGCGGATCCATCCCGGAAAACGCACTTGCACGTAGGACAAGCGGCGCTCGTCCACCTCCACCGTGCCGGTGACGCGCACCTCGTCACTCACCTCTTTTACCTGCGCCGGCGCCAGCCGCACGCCGATGCTCTGCATGCGCTGCGGCGTGAGCTGGATCGGCGCCAGCGGCGGCTCGGCGGGCCCCGCCCCAGCCGGCGGGGTTCCCGGCGTCATGGCGTCGGAGACAAGCTTCTCGGCCCGCCGCATGTACCAGAAGGCCGACGCCATCCCCGCCAGCAGCACAATGTTCAGCGCCAGGACGATCAGGAAGGCCGCTCGATAGTCGGTTTTTTGCGATTGCATGTTCATGGCAGTGTCACCCCGGTGCGCGCTTCCAGCCGCGCCAGCGCCATCTCGTGTTCGGCGAGTTGCTGTTGGTACTCGATTTCCAGGTTGAGCAGGTCGAGGTAGGAGGCGAACAGGGTCTCGAAGTCCTGGCGCCCGGCCTCATAAGCGGCCATCCCGGCTCGGAAGGTCGCCTCCGCCTGCGGAATCAGTCCTTCGCGGAAGATGCGCAATTGCTCGGCGGTCGTCTCCGCCGCCACGGTATCGCTCTGGACTTCGGCCAGGCGCTGGTTGACCTCCGCCGCAAGCCGCTGCCGCGCCTGCTCGCGCTTCTGCACAGCCTCGGCCAGCAGCGCCGAGGTCCGCCCGCGGTTGGGCAGCCTGAGCCCGAAGGTCAGCATGTAATAGTCGCGGAAGTTGTCGGCGTTGTGCTGCCACATGTAGCCCAGGCTGAAGTCCGGGCGCGACTCCCTGCCCGCCAAGTCCACCTGGGTCTCCGTCTTGCGCAGCATCTGCTCCTGCGCGCGCACGTCCGGATTCTGCCGGCGCGCGTACTCCTGCAACTGCTCTAGCGTGTAAGGGAGAGGCCGCGCGGCCAGCGGTTCAGCCAGAATCTCCGGCGCCTCCGGCGGACGGTTGAGCAGCTGCCGCAGCCCCGCCTGCAACTCGCCGCTCGCCCGCGTGTTCTTCGCCAGAAGCTGCAGGATGCGGGTGTGCTGGAGCTGCGCTTTGAGGACGTCCTGCTGGTTGCCCTGGCCCACGCGGTAGCGCGCCTCCACTACCTCCTCCACGTCGGCGAGCACGCGATCGTCGCGCTCCAGGATGGCGCGCTCTTCCTGGAGATACGCCAGCTGAAAATAGATGCTCTTGAGCCTTTCCACCACCCCGCGTCGCACCGACTGTGCCTGCTCGTGCTGCGCGTCGGCTTCGCGTCCGGCCACCTGCCCGCGTAGGCCGCGCTTTCCCGGGAAGGGAAACTCCTGCGCCGCGCCGATGCCGATGTAAGCGAAGTCGCTGTTGGAGAAGCCGGCGAATGGCCGCGGGCTGCCCACGGCGAACTGCTGCACCTGGATCTCGGTGTCGGGAAGCGCCGAGGCCTGGCGGACCCCATGCCTCGCCGCCTGCCAGCCGTGCTCGGCCGCGGCAATCTCGGGGTTCGCGCCCTCCGCCTCCTCGACCAAAATGGCCAGAGGCGTGGGCGCGGCCTTCGCTGGGGGTGCTGCTTCCTGCGCCGCGGCGACGCCCGCCAGCAATAGAAAGATAAGAATGCGAGCAGACTTCATCGTTTCCTCCTGAGGTCCATTGGATCGACACTTGTTGCCGAGGCGCACCAATGCGCCTTCGCGGAACCTGCGGAGGAAACTAGATTCTCAGGATGGTCGTGGCGCCGGGAGCGGGACCAGGCGGGGAGGGGCTGGTGAACGAGTCGGCCGGAATCAGCGCTCCGGGCAGGCCCCAGCTTCCTTCGCGGGAACCAAGTTGCGCGACCGCAAGATCGGGGTGAAGGTCATGGCTGCGCGAGGCCAGCGACGATTGGTCCCGGGTAACAGATTCTGGGCAGCAGGAGTGAGAGACTTGCATCTCCTTCCCGCACTGGGGAGCCATGTCGCGGCAGCAGGCCTTCTCTTCTTCGGTCAGCTGCGAGCCCGGCAAGAGGCACGCCGCAGCCGTGCTTGCCGCCCATGCGGCCAGCATCAGCGCCAGCGTGATGGCCCTCAGATAGCGCATCGCCAAAACAGTATACCCCTTTGTCCGGTGCAGGCGGCGGTGATGGCAGTCACGCGCCTTCGTGATAGCTGGCGCGGAACCCGCCGCTACCTCCTTTGACGAAGACCGGGGCGCTTTGGTTGCCGGCCCAGGGTATCCGGCTCAGTACTGGTAGAAGCCGCGGCCGCTCTTCCTTCCCAGCCACCCCGCGTCCACCATCCTAATGAGCAGCGGGCAGGGGCGGTACTTGGGATCGCCCAGGCCGTCGTGCAGCACCCGCATGATGTCGAGACACACGTCCAGGCCGACAAAGTCGGCCAGCGTCAGCGGGCCCATGGGATGCGCCATGCCCAGCTTGAAGACCTCGTCCACCGCCTCCGCCGTGGCCACGCCCTCCATCACCGCGTACATGGCCTCGTTCAACAGCGGCATGAGCACGCGGTTGGAGACGAAGCCGGGCGAATCGTGTACCTCCACCGGGGTCTTCTCCAGTTTTTCGGCCAGCGACTTCACCGTCTGGAAAGTCGCGTCCGAGGTTTGCAGCGCGCGGATCACCTCCACCAGCTTCATCATGGGCACGGGATTGAAGAAGTGCATGCCGATGACCTTCTCCGGCCGCTGGGTGCAGGCCGCCAGCTTGGTGATGGAGATGGAAGAGGTGTTGGAGGAAAGAATCACTTCGGGACGGCAGAGGGCGTCGAGCTCGCGAAAGAGCGCGGTCTTGATCTCCAGCTTCTCGCTGGCGGCTTCCACGATGAAGTCGCAGGCGGCGAGCGCCTTCCGCTCCACTACCGGCCGGATGCGCCCCAGCGCCGCCGTGCGCTGCTCGGCGGAGATTTTGTTCTTCGCGACCTCGCGTTCCAGGTTCTGGCCGATGATTTCCAGGCCGCGGTCGAGGTACCGCTGCTCCACGTCGCACAGGACAACGGAAAATCCGCTCTTGGCGAAGACGTGGGCAATGCCGTTGCCCATCGTCCCTGCCCCCACCACGCCGACGCTCTTGATCTCCATTCCCTAGTCTTGGTACTCGAAGTTCAGCTTCACGCCAAAGACTTCGATGGTGTCGCCCTCTTTCAACTCCTGCTGATGGTCCAAGTCGGCGCCGTTGAGCTTCAGGTGCGCTTTCTGGTCCTGGGACGCGACAAAGTACTTGTTGTCTTGCTTGCGCACGATGGCGGCCACGTCCGGCGGCCGCCGGAACATCGAGCCCTTCAGCTTGACCGTGGCCTGCGCCGCTCCCCCGATGACGGTGAGTTTGCCGCTCAACACGTAGCGCGGCTCGTCCGTCTTGCCTTCGAGCACGGTCAGCAGGCCGGTGCGCTCCTTGGCAGGAGGGGGAGGAGGCGGCGGCGGGGTGCGCACCACCGCCGGCATGGTTCCAGAGGCCGTGGGACCCGCGGCTGCCGGGGCCGCCGGCGCGCCCTCCCTGAGCATCCTGGCCTGGGCCATCAGCTCCTTGGCTTTCTTGGTGTCCAGCACAACCGTGGCGTCCATCTGCGGCACCGCGGGCATGACCTGCGTGGGTACGCGCTGCTCCGGCTCGTCCTCGTGCCACTCGTCCTTGAAGGTGATGGTGTGCTTGCCGATCAGGATGTTGTCTTCGTCCTTCAGCGTCACCTTGCTCACCTTCTGGTTGTTGACGAAGGTGCCGTTCAGGCTGTTGTTGTCCTCGATCACGTAGTGATCCGTCTCCCAGTAGATCTTGGCGTGATGGCCGGAAACCGCCAGGTTATCCACCTGGATCATGTTGTCGGGCAAACGGCCGACGGTCACCATGCCCCCCTGCGTCACCGTGACCTCTTTGAGGACGGCCTGCTCGAACTTCAAATAGAGTTTTGCCATTGCGGACTTCCTTTCCCGAACCATCTCCGATACCAGGGCTGTTCCACCACCCGCACCAGGACGCAGGTGATGTTGTCGTCGCCGCCGTGATCCCGGGCGGCCTGGATCAGCGCGTCACAGGCCTGCGACAGCGTGGGAGCGCCCTTCACCAGCTTGAGCAGGGCGTTGCCCTTCACGTGCTTGGTCAGCCCGTCGCTGGCCAGCAGCAGGATGTCGCCGGGCTGCGCCACCATGTCGTCCACATCCGCCTCCACCGTCTCCTCCGAGCCCAGCGCGCGGATGATGATGTTCTGCATCCTGGAGTCCTCCGCTTCCTCCGGCGTGATCAGCCCGCGGCGCACCTGTTCCATCACCAAAGAGTGGTCATCGGTGAGCTGCTGGATGCTGTCCTTGCGCAGCAGGTAGATGCGGCTGTCGCCCACGTGCGCGATGGAGAGGAAGCTGCCTTTGACCAGCGCGGCCACCACCGTCGAACCCATGCCCGCATGGCTGGCGTTCTGGGAGGCCGCTTCGAAGATGGACTTGTTGGCCAAACGGATGGCGCTGGCCAGCGCGTTGGCCCGCTCCGACACCCCCTCCAGGGGCTCGCCCTCGATCGGGTACTGGGCCGCCGCCCCCGCCTTGCGGAAATACTCCAGGATGGTGTCCACCCCTATCTTGCTGGCCACTTCGCCCGCCGCCGCGCCGCCCATCCCGTCGCACACCACGAACACACCAAACCGCGTGTCGTAGCCGAAGTTGTCTTCGTTGTTGGTGCGCACGCACCCGAAATCGGTTCTTCCGGCTACCTGGACGGTAAGGTTCATGAGCGCAAAAAAAGAAGGCCTGCTGGCGTGAACAATCGCAGGCTACACCCGCTCCCTGAGAGCATTCAAGGGGGAAAGTTTCGTGCGTGGATTGTACCCAGCAGCCGGCCGGATTGGCAAGGACAATCCGCGCGGAACCTCTTGGCTTTCAGTCGGATGGCGCGGCCGTTCGCCTCCCGGCTCCCTAGCGCTTGCCGGCCACCTCGATCCGGGCCACGGCGCGTTCCAGGGCCGTTTGGGCGCGGGGGAAGTCGGTCCCAGGGTCCCCGCTCTTGAGCCGGGCCTCGGCGCGCTCCCGGGCGCGCTCGGCGCGGGCCGCGTCAATCTCCTCCGCGCGCTCCGCGGTCTGCGCCAGGATGGTGACCTTCTCCGGCAGCACCTCGGCGAACCCCCAGGCCACCGCCAGCCTCTGCGTCGTCCCGCCCCACCGGTAGGTGATCTCCCCCACCGCCAGCTCGGTGATCAGCGGAGCGTGGCCGGGCAGCACTCCCAAGTAGCCGTTCTTGCCGGGGATCTGCATCTCCTCGGCGCGGTCGTCCACCACCAGCTTCTCCGGGGTGACGATCTCGAGTTGGAAGGTATCTGCCATGCGTGGTTCGTCTCTTATGCCGCCGCCTTCATCTTCTCGTTCTTCTCCAGCACCTCTTCGATGGGACCCATCATGTAGAAGGCCTGCTCGGGGATGTCGTCGTGCTTGCCTTCGATGATCTCGCGGAATCCCTTCACCGTGTCCGCGATCTTCACGTAGCGTCCCGGCAACCCGGTGAACTGCTCGCCCACGTGGAAGGGCTGGGAGAGGAACTTCTGGATCTTGCGCGCCCGGGCCACGGTGAGCTTGTCGTCTTCGCTCAACTCATCGATGCCCAGGATGGCGATGATGTCCTGCAGGTCCTTGTAGCGCTGCAGCACCTTCTTCACTCCCTGCGCCACGTCGTAATGCTCCTGGCCCACCACCCGGGGATCGAGGATGCGCGAGGTGGAGGCCAGCGGATCCACCGCGGGATAGATGCCCAGTTCGACGATCTGCCGCGAAAGCACGGTGGTGGCGTCCAGATGGGCGAAGGTGGTAGCCGGCGCCGGGTCGGTGAGGTCGTCGGCGGGGACGTAGATGGCCTGCACCGAGGTCACCGAGCCCTTGGTGGTGGAGGTGATGCGCTCCTGCAGCTCGCCCATCTCCGTGGCCAGGTTGGGCTGGTAGCCCACGGCCGAGGGCATGCGCCCCAGCAGCGTCGAGACCTCCGAGCCTGCCTGGGTAAAGCGGAAGATGTTGTCGATGAACAGCAGCGTGTCCGCGCCCTCCTGGTCGCGGAAGTATTCCGCCACGGTAAGCGCGGTCAGCGCCACGCGCAGGCGCGCCCCGGGCGGCTCCGTCATCTGTCCATAGACCAGCGCCGCCTTCGAGTGCTCGGGATCGCCGGGCTTGATCACGCCGCTTTCGGTCATCTCCAGCCACAGGTCGTTGCCCTCGCGCGTGCGCTCCCCTACCCCGGCAAAGACGGAGAAGCCGCCGTGCTGCTTGGCCACGTTGTTGATCAGTTCCATGATGATCACGGTCTTGCCCACGCCCGCCCCGCCGAAGAGGCCGGTCTTTCCGCCCTTGAGGAAGGGCTGGATCAGGTCGATCACCTTGATGCCGGTCTCGAACATCTCCGCTGTCGTGGCCTGCTCGTCGAACGCCGGCGCCGCCCGATGGATGGGATGGCGCTCCTGGAACTGGATGGGGCCCAGCTGGTCCACCGGCTCGCCCACCACGTTCATCACCCGCCCCAGCGTGCCCCGGCCCACCGGGACCGAGATGGGGCCGCCCTGGGAAATCGCTTTCATGCCGCGCACCATGCCGTCCGTGGGCTGCATAGCCACGCAGCGCACCCGCCCTTCGCCCAGGTGCTGCTGCACTTCCAGGATCACGCTGATGGGCGTGGGCACGGTGAAGCCCTCGCTGACTACGAGCAGCGCCTCGTAGATGGGCGGTATATTGCCCTCGACGAACTGCACGTCTACCGCGGGTCCGGCGACTTGAATCACTTTGCCAATGTTTTCTGCCATAAGACCTCGTGTCTTCATTTCTTACATCCCGAGCGCAGCGAGGGAGCCCTACCCTATCTCTTTGCTCTTACATCCCGAGCGCAGCGAGGGAGCCCTGCCCTACCTCTTTGCTCTTACATCCCGAGCGAAGCGAGGGAGCCCTACCTTACCCACCGCCGCTCCATTCTGTCATCCTGAGCCCGCCCCGCGGGCGAAGGACCTTGCGTTTGACTTTGACTTTCTATCCCGCCTAGCTCACAACGCCGCTGCTCCGCTCACAATCTCAATGATTTCTTTGGTGATCTTCGCCTGGCGCGCCCGGTTCATGGCCAGGGTCAGGTCGTCGATCATGTCCGAGGCGTTGTTGGTGGCTGAATCCATGGCCGTCATGCGCGCGGCGTGCTCCGCCGCCACCGACTCCAGCAAAGCGTGGAAGATGCGCACCCCGACATACTTCGGCAGCAGGGCGTCGAAGAGTTCCGCCGCCGGCTGCTCGTAGATGTAGTCCACGGCCGAGGCGGCGAAGCGAGCGGCCTTCTCGTCTGCCTGGCGGGTATCGGCGGCGCGCACTGAAACGCCCGCGGTCGCCGCCGCCTCCACGTGGCGGAAGCGATCTTCCTCGCTCAACTCCTGGACCTGGCGGATGTCGGCGGCCCCGATCTCCTCGATGGGCAGGATCTCGTCCACCACTACTCGCTGCGACACCACCGACTTGAACTCGTTGTACAGCAGATACACGGAATCCACCTCGCCCCGGCTGTAGCAATCAATCACGTACTCCGCCAGCTCGTGCGCCTGCGCGAACTCCAGCTTTCCCAGCATGCCCACCCGCTCGCCCACGATCTGTATGGCGCCGGCGCGCTGCGGGCTGCCTTCCTCGGAGCCCTCGGCCTGCTGCGTTCGCGTGGGGAAGCGCCGCCGCAGGAAGTCGCGGCCCTTGCGCCCGATGGCCTCCAGATCCACGTTGCGCCCTGCCTGCGATTCCAGGAAGCGCTGCGCTGCTTTGAGGATGTTGGTGTTGAAGGCGCCCGCCAGTCCCTTGTCGCCGGTCACCACCAGCAGCAGGACGTTGCGTGGCTCGCGCTGCGCCAGCAGCGGATGCCGCGCCACTCCCGTCTCCGGGTCGTAAATCTCGGCGCGCTGCACCAGCGACTTGAGCACCGCGGTCAGCATCTGCGAATAGGGACGCGCCGCCAGCGTGCGCTCCTGCGCCCGCCGCAGCCGCGCCGCCGCCACCATCTTCATGGCTTTGGTGATCTGCCGCGTGTTCTTCACGCTGCGCACCCGCCGCCGGATGTCGAGAATGTTAGCCATCTTGTTGTGCGACCCTAATCAACATCTTGCCCGATTCGAATCAACATCCCGAGCGAAGCGAGGGAACCCTACCCCCTGATGCCTTGGCCCCAAGTTACTGAAACCACACCACTTACGTCTTCCACGATGCCGCCTGCTGCTCGCTCACGAAGCGCTGCTTGAACTCGCCCACCAGCTTGCTCAGGTCGGCCTTCAATGCGTCGTCGAGCGTTTTCTTTTCCGCGATGGTGCGCAACAGTCCCGGGCTCATGGTCTCCACGTGCTTGAACAGGCCGCGTTCGAACTCGCGGCACTGCTCCACCGGCAGGTCGTCCACCGCGCCGCTGGTCCCGGCGAAGAGGATGAGCACCTGCCGCTCCACCGGCAGGGGCGAGTACTGGTCCTGCTTGAGGAGCTCGGTCAGCCGCCGGCCGCGGTTGAGCTGCGCCTGCGTGGCCTTGTCCAGGTCGCTGCCGAACTGCGCGAAGGCGGCCAGCTCGCGGAACTGCGCCAGGTCGAGCCGCAAGGTCCCGGCCACCTGCCGCATGGCCTTGATCTGCGCGTTGCCGCCCACCCGGCTCACCGACAGGCCCACGTTCACCGCCGGCCGGATGCCGCTGTTGAACAGGTCGGTCTCCAGGTAGATCTGTCCGTCGGTGATGGAGATGACGTTGGTGGGGATATAAGCCGAGACGTCGCCCGCCTGGGTCTCGATGATGGGCAGCGCGGTCAGCGAGCCTCCGCCCAGCTTGTTGTTGAGCTTGGCGGCGCGCTCCAGCAAGCGCGAGTGCAGGTAGAAGACGTCGCCGGGATAGGCCTCGCGCCCCGGCGGCCGCCGCAGCAAGAGCGAGATCTCGCGATAGGAGGCGGCGTGCTTGGAGAGGTCGTCGTAGATGCACAGCGCGTGCCGCTTGGAGTCGCGGAAGTATTCGCCCATGGCGCAGGCGGTATAGGGCGCGATGTACTGCATGGGCGCGGGCTCGGAAGCCGTGGCCGCCACCACGATGGTGTAGTCCATGGCGCCGTAGTCGGTCAGCGTCTTCACCACCTGGGCCACCGAGGAGCGCTTCTGCCCGATGGCGCAGTAGATGCAGATCAGGTCTCCGCCCTTGTTGTTGATGATGGTATCCAGCGCCACCGCGGTCTTCCCTGTCTGCCGGTCGCCGATGATGAGTTCGCGCTGCCCGCGGCCGATGGGGATCATGCTGTCGATGGCCTTCAGGCCGGTGGCCATGGGCTCGCGCACCGGCTGCCGGTCCACCACCCCCGGCGCCAGGCGCTCCAGGCTGATGACCTGGTCGGTGGCGATCGGCCCTTTATCGTCGATGGGCTGGCCCAGCGCGTTGACCACGCGCCCCACCATGGCCTCGCCCACCGGCACGCTCATGATGCGCCCCGTGCGCTTGACCTCGTCGCCTTCGCTGATCTCCGTGTAGTCGCCCAGCAGCACCGCGCCTACCTGGTCTTCCTCCAGGTTCAGGGCGATGCCGGCCAGGCCGTGGGGGAAGTCGAGCAGCTCGCCCGCCATCACCTTGTCCAGGCCGTGCAGGCGGGCGATGCCGTCGCCCAGGGAAATGATGGAGCCGACCTCGTCCACCGCCACCCGCGATTCGTAGTTCTCGATCTGCTCGCGGAGGATCTTCGTGATTTCGTCTGCCTTGATTTGTGCCATAGGTCCGTTCCTGGATCTAGTTGGAGCTCAACTGTTCTTTCAGCTTCCGCAACTGGCCGCGCACCGAGCCGTCCCAGATGGTGCTGCCCACGCGGACGCGCGCCCCGCCCAGCAGGCTTTCGTCCTTGTGATAACGCGCGCGAATCTTTTTCCCCGTCGCTGATTCCAGGCTCGAGGCCAGCCAGCTCTTCTCGTCGTCGCCCAAATCGCGCCAGCTGGTGACCTCCGCCTCGGAAAAACCGCGGCGCTCGTTCATCTCCACCTCGAACCGGCGCGTGATCTCGCCCAGGGCCCCGATGCGCCGGTTCTGCGCCAGCACCGCTAGAAAGTTCCGCGCCACCGGCGAAGCCCCCACCTTGGCCACTACCGCGTCCAGCACCTTGAGCTTCTGCGCAGCCGGCACCGAGGGCGTCTCCAGCGCGATGCGCAACTCCGTGCTCACGGTCAGCGCCTGGGCCAGCGAGTTCATCTCTCCCACGATCTGGTCCGGGTCGAGCTTCTTCTCCACGGCCACGTCGGCCAGGGCGCGCGCGTACCGGTTGTTGATCGCCGCCATTACTTGCTGTCCTTTCCCAGGTGGTCCACGAACTCCCGCACCAGGGCGCGGTCGGTGGCGGCGTTCACCTGGATCTTCTTCTCCGCCAACGAGACCGCCAGCTCCGCGGCATAGGACTTCAGCTCCCCCCGCGCCAGCCGCGCCGCCGCCGCGATCTCCTGCTCGGCGCCTTGCACGATCTTGGCCTTGGCTTCCACGGCGGCCGCCCGCGCCGCTTCCTCTTCCTTCCCGGCTTCGCGGTCGGCGGCGGCGCGCATCTCCGCCGTCTCCGCGTCCAGCTTGGCCAGCCGCGCTTCGATCTCCGACAGCCGCCGGCTCGCTTCTTCGCTCGACCGCCGCGCCTCTTCCATACTCTTCCGGATCCCCACGGTGCGCTCGCGGAAGAAGTTCGCCATCGGCGATTTCAGGAACACCACCAGCACCACCGCGACAATCACGAAATTCAGGACCGTGCTCAACCAATAGGCCGCTGTGGGGGAAAGGCCCGTGATCTTCGCCAGCCATTTCACCGAAGGAGATTGCTTGAACTGGGCCTCTTCGTCCTCTTCTTTCGCCTCATGTTTTGCGCCCTGGCCGCTCTCGGGTTTGGCCTCGCCCTTGGCCTCGCTCTGGGTCTCGACTGACGACGAGCCACTCTGCGGGCTGGCGGCAGCGCTGGCGGGCTCGGAGGGCTTTGCCTGGGGCTCGGACTGCGCGGACGCGGCTCCGCAAAGCAGCGCAAGTAAGGAAGCCGCGAGCAGGACCGGGAGCAGGCGCTGGCACATCACGGCCGCCCGCCTGCGGCCGGGGCTCCGGCCGCCGGCTTAAGAATCGCCTGGATGACGGCCGCCGCCAGCTTCTCGCTCTCCGCCTC
>ORMF010481874.1_pt1 | contig 15673 bp, 12 predicted proteins | sample 1779871 | NCBI WGS metagenome assembly ORMF01 (sample SAMEA104232316, study PRJEB22302) | groundwater metagenome | biome: forest; feature: aquifer; material: groundwater | place: USA | collected 2011-08-07 | depth 5.4 m | reverse complement strand
GCCTGGTCAAGGCGCTGACGGGCCAGGATACCGACCGGCTGAAGGAAGAGAAGGCGCGCGGCATCTCCATCGAGCTCGGCTTCGCGCACCTTGATCTCCCGAACGGCACGCGCGCCGGCGTCGTGGACGTGCCCGGGCACGAGCGGTTCATCCGCACGATGCTGGCCGGCGCACACGGCATCGACCTGATCCTCTTCACCGTCGCCGTCGAAGAGGGCGTGATGCCGCAGACGGTGGAAAACCTCGATATCCTCCACCTGCTCGGGGTGAAGCGCGCGGTGTTCGTGATCACGAAGACCGACCTCGCAACCGAGGCGCGCGCGCTGGAGATCGAGGCCGCGATTCGGGAACTGGCCGCCGGCACGGGCCTCGATGGCTCGCCCGTCGTGCGGGTGTCGTGCGCAACCGGCGAGGGGCTCGATCGCCTGCTCGCCGAGGTCGCCCATGCCCTCGCCGGCATCGACAGGACGCCGCCGCCGGGGTACTTCCGCCTGCCCGTTGACCGCGTGTTCGTCCTGCCGGGGCACGGGGTCGTCGCGACGGGCACAGCGCTACAGGGCGTGGTCGCCACGGGCGATCGCGTGCGCGGCCTTCCAGGCAGTCAGATCTTCAGGGTCCGAAGCATCCAGGTGCACGGTCAGGCTGTGGCCTCCGCGACGTGGGGCCAGCGCGTCGCCTTGAACCTGTCCGGCCAGGAACGGCCGTCGATCGAGCGCGGCCACACGATCTGTGACGAGCGACTCGTCGCGATGTCGGATCGATTCGATGCGTCCCTCGACGTACGCCCCTCGGCCGACGTCGGCGTCAGCAATCACCAGCGCGTCAGGATTCACCTCGGCACGGCGGAGCGCCTCGGCAAGGTCATCGTACTGGGCCCGCAGGACCTCGTCGAGCCCGGTTGCCAGGCCTTCTGCCAGGTCGTCATGCAGGAGCCGCTCCCGGCCCTCCGCGGTGACCACTTCATCGTCAGGGATGAGACGGCACAGCACACGCTCGGCGGCGGTATCGTGGTCCACCCCTGGCCTGCAGCGCACCCCCGTGGAGAGCCGGGTCTCGAGGCGAGGCTCCGGGCGCTCCAGGCCGGCGAACCGTCGACCCTCGTGGAGCTGTTGCTGGAGGAAGGGATCGAGTTGGCCGCGTCGATCGCGCGCGTGCACCAGTTCCTGAATGTGCGCGTCGAGGAAGCACAGGCGCGCCTCCGAGCCTCCCCGGGAATTGAGGTCATTTCCGTCGACGGCGAGGACGCCTTCACGACGCGAGCGAAGTGGCGCCGGGTGCGTGAGACGGTGGTCGCTACGCTACGAACGTTCCACGACACCCATCCACTCTCGGCCGGCCGGGAGATGGAGCCGCTGCGGGAGCAGCTGCCCCTGCGCCTCACGCCCAAGCTCTTCCGTGCGGCGGTCGAGCGCCTGGAGCGCGAGCACGCGGTCGTCCGCGAGGGCAGCCTTCTGCGCCTGCCCGGGCATGTGGTCACGCTGCGCCCCGACGAGCAGCAAGCCGTCACACGAATCCGGACCCTGCTTGCCGACAGCCCGCTCGCGCCACCGGACCTCCCACGCATCGCGCAGGACACGGGGCTGGACCGCGCTACACTGGCCCAGGTGATGCGCGTGCTCGAGCGCGAGCGATCGGTGGTCCGCCTCGCTGAAGGCATCTACATGCTGCGGGACACTGTCGAAGACGTCGTGGATACGCTTCGAGCGGAACTCTCCGCGGGCGAAGAGATCACACCCGGAATGTTCCGCGACCGCTTTCACACGACGCGGAAGTACGCCATTCCCCTGCTCGAGCACCTGGACCGCCAGGGCGTCACGGTGAGAATCGGCGAACGGCGACAGCTCAAGGCCGCGCCGGCGTCCGCCCCGCGGGTCTCCTGACCGTCTGGAGCGTATGGCCAAGCTGACGGGACGCAAGAAAGCGAAACTCCTGGGCCTCACCCAGCAGGTCGCAGCCGCCGGTTGAGCGGCGAAGCTCGGCCCGGCCGACCTGTCGCAGGTGCTGCGCAGCCTCCCACCGTTCGCACATCCTGACCTGATCGTCGGCACGGAAACCTCCGACGACGCGGGCGTGTTCCGCCTGCGGGACGATCTCGCGATCGTCAACACGGTGGATTTCTTCACGCCCATCGTGGACGACCCCTACACGTTCGGGCGGATCGCCGCGGCCAACGCCCTGAGCGACGTGTATGCGATGGGCGGAGAGCCGAAAACGGCACTGAACATCGTCGGATTCCCGAAGGGGACGCTCGACCTCGGCGTTCTCACCGAGATCATTCGCGGGGGATCGGAGCGGGCACGCGCCGCCGGCGTCGTGGTCATTGGCGGACACAGCATCATCGACGCGGAGCTCAAGTACGGCATGGCGGTCACCGGCGTCGTCCATCCGGCCCGCGTGATCCGCAACATCGGGGTTCGCCAGGGCGATGCGCTGGTGCTCACCAAGGCGCTGGGCACTGGCATCATCACGACAGGCCTCAAGCGGCGGGAGGCATCGGCGGCGAGTGTGCGCGCGGCTGTGGCGTCGATGGTGGCGCTCAACGACAGGGCGGCGGCTGTCATGAAGGCCTTTCCGGTGCACGCCTGCTCGGACGTCACCGGGTTCGGTCTGCTTGGACACGCGTATGAGATGGCGAGCGGCAGCGCAGTCACGATCGTGCTCGACGCGAGCGCGCTGCCGCTTCTTCCTGGGGCCAAACGCCTGGCCAGGATGGGCCAGATCACCGGTGGCTGCGCGCGTAACAGGGACTATCTGAAGGACAAGACCGAGGTCGGCGGAACAGTGGGCCGCGGCCTTGTCGAGATCGCCTTCGACCCGCAGACGTCGGGGGGACTCCTGATCGCCATTCCCGCCGGCCGTGCCGACGCCCTCGTGCGGCGGCTGCACGCGGGCGGGGTGCCCGCCGCCGCGCGGATCGGCTATGCGACCGCCGCGCAGGAGGTCAGCGTCAGGCTGACCTCTCGTCGCCGCTGAAACGGGACGGCTACCGCCCGGTCCTGGGCACGTCCTTCTGCACGGCCTCTCGCGCGCTGCCATGGAAGCCGTTGGTGTCCGCCACCGTCTCGCCCGTGAGTCCACCGGCGCCCTGCCGGTAGGACACGAACGTCCCGCCGCGGGTGTCCCCTGAATCGGCATTGGAATGCGCGTCTTGATCTCGTAGGTCTTCGTGTCCAGTATTTCAGGGGGGGCTCCGGTCGTCCCCGGCTTTGCGCGCTCGTGCGAACGAGACCCGTCGCCACTACGAGAGCGGCGGCGACGATGACGACATGAAGACGACAGTGATCGAAGGAGGACGCAGGGCCGAGGGGCATAACCCGCTGTGTGGCGACCGTATCACGGTCCACGTGCGCCTGGACGCGGATGTGATTCAAGACGTGAGTTTTGATGGGTCAGGGTGCGCGATCGCAAAGGCCTCGGCGTCGCTGATGACGGAGAGCGTCAAGGGCCTGACGCGTGCAGACGCCCTGTCACTCCTCGAACGATTTCATCGAATGATCACAGCGCCGCCCTATGCTCCGATCGAGGAGCTCGGCACGCTCACCGTGCTGGCCGGCGTCCGGCAGTTTCCGACCAGGGTCAAGTGCGCGGCCTTCCCTGGCATGCGCTGCGGGCGGCGGGCGAGGCTCGCTCTGAGAGTGTATCGACGGAATGAAGCAGTCACCCGCCGTGTTCGTGCACGAACGTTCATCGCCGTGAGCGCGGCGTCGGAGTCATATCGCAGATAGCCGATCGGCTTACGGACGCGCCGGGCTTTCCCACCGTGCACGCGGGTCAACGCCCAAAGCGGCCAACTCTCAAAGCGAGAGCGGCGGCCGCAGCGACGAGCGCAGCGGTGAAGCTGAGAAGCGCGCCCATCCTCGTCTGGTCAAGAAGATCTCCAAATGGGAAGGTCGCGGTGCAGAAGAACAGGGCCACAGTAAACCCGATCCCCGCCACACATCCGACCACCATCACGTCTCGCCACGTCACGCCGCTCGGCAAATGAAGCCCGAGGCGTCGAGCCACCAGTGTCACCGCCACAATGCCTATCGGTTTTCCTGCCAGCAACGCCGCGGTGACAATCCACGTCCCGGGACCAACCTGACCGAACGGGATCCCTGCGTTAGCGAGACCGAACAGGAGCAGCACGGCCTGAACCGGCACGCGCATGGCGTGCTCGAACTGCATGAGAGGATCGCGGTCAACGGCGGGGTCTTCTTCGAACAATCCTGTGTCGCGTGCCGCATGCGGCACGAACGGGATGATCGGTACCAACGCCAGTGACGTGTGCAGGCCGCCACGATAGAACGCGAGCCACGAAACAGCGCCGCCGATGAGGACGTAGGGCCAGAACGTGATCACCCGACGGCTGCGGAGCACCCAACACACGCCGACTGCAAGCGACAGAATGAGCACGAATTCGAGCGGGCGTACAGGGCCAACTGGGTAGAACAGCGCCAGTACGACCAAGCCGAGCGCATCGTCCGCAATGGCCAGCAGCAAGAGAAAGGCGATGGCGGGGTGACGCGCACCGAAGAGCAGTCTCGCGACCAAGAAGCTGAAGGCAATGTCGGTGGCGCTCGGAATCGCCCATCCGGGCGCCAGTGCCGGTAGCCCCATCGCGCTGACCAGCGACAGATACACCGCCGCGGGCACAGCCATCCCTCCGACCGCAGCGACGATGGGAGACGCCGCCCGCCGCATGGGGTGCAGCGCACCGCCTGGAGCCGTTGCCTGCACGATCTCCTTCGCGGCAACTGCGAAGAAGAGGGCCATCCCGATGTCGTTCACCGCGAAATGCCACGAACGCGCAAACGCGTCGTATGAGGCGTACGCGGTGTTCGCCCATATCAACGCCGCCACGGTGCCGATCGGCAGGAGGAGCGAGTTGTCGACGATGAACGCGGTGACGTGCTGGCGCCTGATGGCCATTACTGATTCGCGGCCGTCGCTCCGGACAGTGGCAACCGGATCGAGAACGTCGTGTCTCGCCGTGGAGGAACCGTCACTCAGTCACACACTCGACAAGCGCATCCGTGCTCTGCATCACGGGGTGATTGTACCGTTCGTCGACAAACGTCTGACCTGGCGCAGTGCCATTTGTGCCTCCGGTTGCGCCGTCAAAAATTAGGGGGAAAAGCATGATGCCGGCTCGGCCCGAACACGCTGAGCGCGCCGATCGGCAACAGCACGTGCCGAACGTGTCGCCGCGGGCTAGGACTCGGGCCGGATGATCACGTACGCCGGCAGACCGACAGCACCGAAGCGCTGCATGACCGGCTGCACAGACGGCGCGCCGGGTTGTTCCGCCTGGAACTTGATCTTCACGTAGCCGTCCAGCGCAGACTTGACGGTCGGATCCTGCAGCGTGGTTTTGTCCATCGTCAGGCAGTTCTTGCACCACGTGGCCCACATGTCGATCAGGACGGGTTTGTGCTCTCGAGCGGCGGCAGCGAGACCTTCGTCCAGGGACCCGTACCAGCCGGACTTGAGCTGCTCCTCGACACTCGAGCTGACGTTTGCCGGGTCAACGCTCCGGCTGTCGAACAGCTCGTATCCGAGATAGCCGTAGTAACCCGCGGTTGCGAGGATGAGGATGCCGAACGCGTACTTCACCCGGACCATCCAGGGCCCCGGCTTCGGCAGGGCCGCAATGCCCGCCCCTGCCAGGGGCCACGGAACCGCCATGCCGACCCCGAGCAGAAACGGGAGCGCCAGCGCCACGCTGGTACCGGTCGCGTAGAGATTGCTGGAGAACAGCACGACCTGGATGACGACCGGCGCGACGCACGCGCCTGCCAGGAGCGCAGCGACCGCGCCCATCGTAAACGACAGCGTGAACGACCCGCGGGCGGCGCCTCCGAGCCGGAGTCGGCCGGAGAGGCTCGAAAAATCGACCGCAAACACATCAAACATCGCGAGGCCGAGGACGACGAATAGGATGGCAATCGCGACGTTGAACCACGGCGAGGCGTTGATCGTGCCGAACGTGCCTGCCGTAAGAATCACGACGAGCCCAAGGACGCCGTACACGACGGCCATCGCCAGCCCGTAGGCGCCGCCGAGCAGAAACCCGCGGGCACGGGAGCCTGCCTGCGCACCCGCGCCGATGATCGCCAGGTTGATCGGAATCATCGGCAGTACGCAGGGCGTCAGGTTCAATGCCAACCCGCCGAGCAACACGATCAGCATGATCGCGAACGGTCCACGGCCCTCGAACAGGCCCGCTTCGGTCACGCCGTTCTCGGCGTTGCGGATGAATGTGAGAAATGCGTCTGTCCCTAGATAGCCGCCCGCCGTTCCGGCCACCGCAAAGTCGTTCAACTGTCCGACACCAGCGTCCGCCACGGGGCTCGGTTGCGGAGGCACGTTGACCGCGTCGGGCTGCGGAAGCGTCGTTCCACGGCCGAACGCGATCCCGTTCAGCACGTCCGCATGCTGCGAGGAGACTGGGACGCCCGCGGCGACGACCCGAAACGTCCAGCTCGCGTCGGCGGTCGCCGGCGGGAAACACGTGGTCTCGTTGCAGGTCTGGTACCGAAGATGGACCGGCACCGTGACGGTCCCCTCTTCGACCACGTCGCCAACTGCCAGCCGGACGCCGATCACGAACTGCTGTTCGAACACCGCGAGCGGCTGATCCGAGCCGAGCTGATTCAAATCGGTTGGCGTCGGAAACACGACCTCCGCGACCGCGATTCCATCTGGCGCATCGATGGAGACAACAGTCGGAATGAGCGACGGGTCACGCGGGCTGTTGGACTGCACGTGAAACCCGTCGGGGAGGTTCACGCGCAGCGCGACGCGGATGTCGTCGCCAGGGTGGACGCCCTCACTGCCGGCAAGGGACGTGACGTTCGCCCTTGGCAGCGACTGTCCGTGCAGGATGCCGCCGGCCACGCTCGTAACGAGGGCCGTGACGATCCAGTAGCGAGCGGTTCTCATTCGTGTTCCTTGGTGCCTTTCGTCTCAGCGGCTATTGCGTCGCCTGCCGCTTGAAGCATCACAACCCTCAGCGGCGCGCGTTGATTCCAACCGCCGCCACCGTGGTCATGGGCCAGCGAAGCAGATAGCGCCCTGCCCACGACGCCGCGGACGTCAGCACCAACAACATCCCGAAATGCCAGACCAACATCGTGATCGTCGATCCATGAGGCGTCGGTCGCGACAGGCACCCGGCGACGCTGCCGAGTCCCGCAGCCGCCAGCCCCGCGAAGGCAGCGGTCGCGCGGGGTGCCAACGGCGCCCCGCGACGCGCCATGAACGCCAGGGCGGCGGCTGGTACGAGTGCACCCAGGGCCATGGCAAGCACGCACGGCCAGTCCGCGTGCACCACGAGCCCGGCGGATCCCGCATTTGCCCAGTCCCGCAGGCACCCCCACAGCGCAATGCCCATCCACGCGCCAAGCGGCACGATGGGCAACAACCACGCCCGACGGGAGTGTCCGGGAACAATGGACACGAGCGCCGCGCCGGCGGCCGCGATCCCTGTTGTCAGCGCCGCCAGTTGCTCCAGCCAAAACCGCGGTGCTCGAATGTTCGCCAGACGATCGAGATTCGGCGACAGCAGCACGATGAGCAGCGCGCCGCTGAGACCACTCACGACCAGCCACGTCACGGTGCTCAGCCAAAGCGGGACCAACCGTCGCACCGGCGTGGTGTCTCGCGCGAGGCTGTCTATGAGTTCGTCGGTGTTCATACTCTCTTCAAGATGGCCCGAAGAGCGGCCATGGCCCGATGTGTGGCTACTTTCAGGGCGCCGACGCTGAGCCCAGTGGCGGCGGAGGCCTCCCGCAGCGACATTTCCTGCAGCTTCAGCAGCTCAATCGCTTCTCGCTGGCCTCGGGGCAGGCGTTCCACGGCCGTCCGTAATGCGTCTGCGCGCGCGGACTCTTCACCGTGCGTATTCGTCTCGGGCGCGGCAAAGGTTACAGCGCTCTCGTCGAGGGCGACTTCGCGACCCGATCGGCGCATTCGTCGCCGCCCCGCGTCGATCATTCGACGACGGACGATCGCCAGCAGCCACGGCATGAAAGGCCGTCCAGGGTCGTAGGTCCCTCGCACCGAATGGACCGATATGAGGATTTCCTGCACGACATCTTCGATGTCGTTCGGCCCGCTCAAGAAGCGTTGCCGGCTGACGGCCTGCCGAACGAGCGGCGTCAGCATACGCAGAAGGCGTGCGTAGGCGCCGGCGTCACCATCGTTGCCCGCCGCCATCAATGCACCGAAATCGGGGGGATCAGTCTCTGCCATATGCTCGTCGCCACGGCGCCGCGGCCCGGCCAGTCTACGACACGTCGGGGCTGTAACCTTTTGACGCGTCCCGACGAATGACCAGTGACGTTGTTTGTACAGAAGACACCAGTCGCCCTAGTCGCCCTGGTCGCGTTGCTCATGTCCCACTCGGCATTTGGAGGCCAGAACGCCCCGATGTCGCCGTCGAATACATCGACGGTCTGGACGCTTCGGGACTGGACCCGCGTCGAGCTCTGGCGATTTTTCGACCCGCCGGCGAGTGGCGGCGACAGCCGTTATGCGTTCGGTGCGAATCGCCTACTGGCGGGCGTGCAGCGCACCGGGGTGAAGTACGACCTGAGTGGTGCACTGCAGTACGTCCATTTCGCGGGGTTGCCGGGCAACGCCGTCGGACCGGGCCCGCTCGGCGTCGGCGCCGTGTACTACGCGCACGCCGGCCGCTCCGACAGCCAGCAGGTGTACCTGCGGTACGCCAACGTGCGGTTGAAGCGTCTGGTTCCGACGGTCGTCGTGCAGATTGGCCGCATGCCGTACGCATCGGGTGCCGACGCGATCTCGGGCAACGTCAAGATCGAAGCCGTCACGCAGCAGCGCGTCGCGGCTCGGCTGGTCGGTGAGTTCGAGTGGTCGCTGTATCAGCGCGCATACGATGGCGTGCGGGTGGATACGGCCCACCAGCGCTGGACGGGTACCGCGATCGCCGTGCATCCAACACAGGGAGGATTCGAAGACGCGGCAGGGCTGATGATGAGAGACGTCACCGTGCTCGGCGGCGCCGCGACGTTTCGATCGGCCGCGACGACACCCGCCGTGCAATGGCAACTGTTTTCCTTCCGCTATCGAGACACCCGGAACGTGGCCGCCAGGCCGGACAATACGGGACGGACGGCGCCAGCTGTGGATGTTGGCGTCAATACGTTCGGCGCGACGATGGTCGCGGCGCCAGCGGCGCACGACGGCCGCCAATGGGACGGCATGGTGTGGATCGCAGCGCAGTCTGGTTCGTGGTACGGACAGATGCATCGGGCCGCAAGCGTCGCGACCGAAATGGGATATCAGTGGACACTGGCACGTTGGCAGCCGTGGGTGCGTGGTGGATGGCTGTACGCGTCAGGCGATCGCGATCCGTCCGACAGCCGTCACGGCACGTTCTTTCAGATGCTCCCGACAGTCCGGCGATACGCCCAGACGGCCCTGTACAGCCAGATGAACAACACGGACCTGTTCGCGCAGCTGATGCTGCGTCCCCGCCCTCGACTCGCCGTTCGCCTTGATTGGCATCGCGTCGGCCTCGCATCGTCGCGCGACGCGTGGTATTTCGGCAGCGGAGCCACCCAAAACCGGGGCGCGATCTTTGGTTTCTCGACACGACCGTCGAATGGTGCGCGCACGCTTGCCACGATTGCGGAAGGCTCGGCGGATTACACAATCTCGCGCCACTGGTCCGTCAACGTGTTTGTATCGGCTGGGCGCGGCGGAGAGGTCGTCAGGCCGGCGTTCGCTGGGCGGACCCTGGCGTTCGGATATGTCGAGAACGTCGTTCAGTTCTAGAATGACCAATCGTGCTCAAGGACATGAACGGCAAGCGCAGGCGGCATTCAGGGGAAAGAACAGCCTGACGATTACGGGCACGCTGGAGTACCAGGCCTGCGACGACAGGCTGTGTTACAACCCGACCTCTGTTCCCCTGTCGTGGACGGTGGCTCTGACGCCCCTTCTTGTTCGATAACTCTGCCTGTTCGTCGATGAGTCCGGCCGCCTGGGTTACCTCCTACCGTCCTCCCGTCCGCTTGGCCTCGACGATGACTCCGGCGCTCGTGCAGGTCCAATACACATTGCCATTGCGCGCGACGGCGACATCCGTGGGCTCAGGGTCTCCTTCGTGGATGACGCGAACGCGCTTCGTGCTCAGATCGAGGGCGTTGACGCGGTTCTGTCCGCCCGCGTTGCCTGGTACTCCTGGCGTCGGGACCTCCGTGAAGTAGAGCGTCTCGCCCTTGTGATCGAGTGCGATACCCACCGGATTGTGCAGTCCGTCCAACAGCACAGACGTCACGCCGTGGACCCGCCGCAAGATGACTCCCGCGCTCTTGCACGTCCAATACAAACTGCCCTGTCGGGAGACCACGATGTCGGCTGGCTCGGGCTCACCCTGGTGCAGAATGACTTTCGTGTTTCCGTTGGTGACCGACACCCTGTTCCCGGCGTTGGGCATTCCCGGATTCGGGATTTCCGTGAAGTACACGTTTCCACGCTTGCTGACGGAAATTCCTGACGGTTGCTCCAGACCACCGAGGAATACGCTCGTAGTGCCTTCTTCGGTCTGCTTGAGAATCACCCCCGCCGACTTGCAGGTCCAGTACAGGTCGCCCTGGCTGTCAACCGCGATATTGGTCGGTTCAGGCTCGCCGACGTGCAGCATCGTGATCGCACGCGTCTCGAGGTCCAGCTTTGCCACCCCGTTGGCGCCGCCACCCACTCCCGGCGTCGGGACGAGGGTGAAGTAGACGGTCTCGCTCCCGTCAACCGTAATGCCAACCGGTCTGTCGAGACCCGCAGCGATAACCGAGAAGCGGTAGCGCGGTTGCTGTGCGAATCCGACAGCCGTCGGCGCGAAAAGCAGCATCACGATGAGAGTCGCGTTGAGTCGTCGCCGTACCATGGACAATCCTCCCCTTGTGTGACCGGGCGGCATCCCGCGCAGAGAGGCGGCCCAGTGAGTGGTCGATCGTGTGAACGCTGCGCGTGGGCTGCGTTGGATGTGTAGTCGAGCGACCGGGACAAACCCCCCTCGTCCGCATTTGGACTTCCCCGCGGCGGACCACGGTGACTATCATTCGATGCTGAGCACACACTCACGCATGCATCCAATCGTCGCCGGCGCGGCCATCATGTTGCTTCTCGCGACCACTGTCGCGGAGGCTCAGGAGAATCGGCGGGTCTTCGTGGGGGCTGTGGCCGGGGTGTCCACGCTCTCTGCCGACGCGCGATCGGAGATCACGACGGAGGGAGCGGACGTGTCGTTGTATAAGCCGGAAAACGGCCCGGCCTTGAACGTCATCGTCGGCATGCATGTTCGGGAGTACGTGACCGTCCAGGCGAACTACATCTGGAACCGCAACGACCTCGCTCTCGCATCCGTGCGCTCGACCGATCGTGGACCGTCGTTTTACGATCAGCCGCGGACCAGCGCGCAGCACGCCATCGTTGGCGATGTGCTGTTGTACTTTCGAGAACAGCGCAGCGTGGTACGGCCCTATCTATCGATTGGCGTGGGAGCTGTCCGGCTCGAGACGAGGGCGGATGGTCAGGCGCGCGGCCGAAACGCCGTTCCACCCATGGAGACGGTGCGAGCGACGCGCCCGACACTGAGGGTGGCCGTGGGCCTCGACCTCGCGCTCGGGCACGGATGGAACCTGCGCTACAGCTTCAGCGAAAGCGTGAGCGGAAATCCGATCAGTGCGCAACTCTCGCCGCCGGGACACCGCAGCCTAGCCAACTTTCAAAACCTCTTCGGGGTCGTGCGCCTCTTGCCGTCGCGTTGACGAGAGCCGTCTCCCACGTCACCCACTGTGGTTCGTCGGCCTTGGATTGGCGGTGGGGCTATTCCTCGCGATCGGATTGAGGTGGCGCTCTCGTTCGTCGTCATCGCGGTGGTCGCCTGTCTGCTGCCGACGTTGAGGGCAGCGAAAGTCGATGTGATCGTTTACACGCATTCCGCGGGTATACTCCGCCCGATACAAGTTCCGTCCTCGGTCACAGGTGGGACAAGGAGGGGAATCGTGAAAAAAACGACAGCATTTCTTTGCGCGACACTCGTGATGCTCGCGGGCTCCGTCTGGACGGGACCGACAGCGCAGGCGCCGGCAGCGTCGCAGGCTCAGGACGTGCGCGCGCTGCTGCAGGCGGTCGCCAAGAACATCGGCGCCGACAACTTGACCGCGCTCGAATACACCGGTGCCGGCATGGTCGCGGCGCCCGGACAAGGCTACGACCCGATTCCCGCTTTGATCGGCATTCCGGAAAGCTTGCCCCGCTTCGCCGTGAGCAACTACACGATGACGATCGACTACACGACGATGTCGTCGCGCGAAACGTACACGCGGATATCGCCCGAGCCGCCGAACCGCTACCCTGCGCTCCCCGGCCCGGCGCGCGAGCACGGCAACCTCTCGGACCCCTCGTTCCGGCGGGGCGGCGGCGGCATCGCCAATACGGCACCGGTGCAGATCGACCTGCACAACAACAAGAATGTCGCCTGGGATGTCGTCAACAACAAGCCGGTGCGCCAATGGCAGTACCTGTACGGGATCGACGCCGGGGACTACCGGCAGCTCGAGATCGTCCTCACGCCGCACGGCTTCGTGAAGGCGGCGCTCGCGCCCGGCGCGAACCCGATCCTCGTCCCGGGCCCAGGCCCGCGGCGCGTCGTGCTGAACAACGTGCTCGGCAAGTACAAGGTCGTCGGCACGCTCGAGAACAACTTCGTCGCCCAGGTGGAGACGTGGATTCCGAACCCGGTCGTAGGCGACATGCGGATCACGCATGAATACGACGAGTGGAGGGACTTCGGCGGCGTCAAGATGTGGACCGAGGACCACTCGCACTTCGTGGAAGCCTATCAGGCTGATAACCGACAGTTCCGCATAGCGAACGCGCGGGCGAACGTCAAGGCCGCGCCCGAGACCTTCGCGGTGCCCGCGGACGTGGCACAGGCGACCCGGCCGGCGGTGAGCGTCGAGTCGCGGCAGCTGGCGCCCGGCGTCTGGCTGCTCGCCGGCGGCAGCCACAATAGCGTGCTCGTGGAGTTCCGCGACTTCGTCACCGTCGTCGAGGCGCCGCAGAACGAGGAGCGCTCGCAGGCGGTCGTTGCGGAGGTCCGCCGGTTGGTGCCGAACAAGCCGATCCGCTACGTCGTCAATACGCATTACCACTGGGATCACTCGGGCGGGCTGCGCGGCTTCGTGGCGGCGGGCGCGCAGATCGTGACGCACCAGCGCAATGCCGAGTACTACCAGCGCGTCATGTTCGGCCGCGAGCGCAAGCTGATGCCCGATTCGCTGTCGCAGCGCGAGGATCTGCTCGGCCTGTTCACCAACCCGCAGTTCGTGCAAATCGGCAATCAGGGGTTCATTCACGACCGACGGCCTCTGAGCACCGAGGTCTCGAAGGTGATGGAGTTCTTCAACATCGGCACAGGCTCGCCGCCATACTCCAATCACAACGAGTTCTTCCTCGTCGCGTACCTGCCGGCCGAGGGGATCCTGATCAACGCGGATCTGTACTCCCCGCCAGCGCAGGGCTCGCCGCTGCCGTCGCCGGCGCCGGAAGGCGTGGTCGCGCTCGGCCACATCATCAAGGAATTCAACCTCAAGGTGACGCAGCACGTGCCGATCCACGGCCAGACCGGCAGCCACGAGCAGTTCCTGAAGATCCTCGGCGGGGCAGAGCTACCCGACGCTCACGGGCCGCTGGTGACGCCGGCGAGCAGTAGATAGCAACTGCGAACGCCATGACAGACCGACGCGCGTTTCTGAAGGCCATTGCCGCTGCCAGCGCAGCGGCAGTGGTTCCCGCACCGGCCCAGCATCAACAACACGCCTCGGCACGATTGAGATAGCCGGTGACCGTCGGCGGCGCATCGAGCGCGAGCGGCGGAGCGTTGCGCCGTCCGGCCACCGACGGCCGCCTCCCGCGTCACCCACGTCGAAACGTGACGTACGGGCAATGTGGCCAGTAGATGGGCGGCGACTCGAAGTGCTCCGCCAGGACGCGCGCGTGGCACACCCTGCACGGGTTCATCGACGCGACCCGTTCCACGCCAGGCACCACTTGCAACATGTCTTCGAACACGCACAAAGGCCGTCCCGCCGCTTGTGTCGCCCGCAAGCTCAGGAGGGGGCCGCTGGCGGCCTGTTCAGCAACCAGGGCCGAGTAGAGGCGCGACTTCAGACGCGCCGGTGCGCGCTCGCCCGTCCCCTGCGCGGCGTCGGTTGTCGCCGCAAGAATGGTGAAGAACCGTTCGTCGTTCATGGCCCCTCGTTCTCCCAGAGGCGCCTGAAGTGCGCCCGTGCGCGCGCCAGCAGCCGTTCCATGGCCTTTTCCGTCTTCCCCGTTTGCACCGCCATCTCCTTCGTGCTGTGCTCCTCCCAATAGCGCCAGAGCAAGACGAGGCCGTACGCCTCTGGCAGGCGAGCCAGAATCCGCTGTGTCTTCTCTTGCGCCCGCGCCTTGTCGATCAGGTCGTCAAACTCTGGCAACGCAACCAGGCCTGACTTCGATGCATCGTCGATGTCGGAAATGGGTTCCGGCTCCCGAAGCCGGGCGCGGTAGAGATCTTCGACCTTGTGCCTGGCGATGCCCAGCAGCCATCCCAGCACGGACGACTTTCCCTCGAACGTGTCAAGCTTCTGGAGCGCTACCAGGAACACCTGCTGGACCAGATCCTCCACGAGGTCGGCTCTTGGCGCGAGCCGCTGCGAGACGTACCCGTAGACCGGGTCGGTGTACCGGGAGACGAACTCGGCTGTCGCCTTGCGGTCCTTCTTCAGCACAGCGTCGAGCAAGATCGATTCCTCGCTCGCCAGTGCCTCGCCTTGAGGCTCCGCGATGGTCACGTCTGATTCAGCCGCCGAGGACGTGTCGGACTGCATCGGTCCTTCTTGGAGTCGCGCGACGCGGAGATGTCCCCCTTTGCTCACCGAAACATGACGTGGGATCGTGCGCAGTCGACCCGATCCTGTTGCCGTGTCACGAGGCGGAGCGCGCGGCGACAACAGGTGGGATTACGCTGGCGCTCTATCGGATCCGCAACTGGTGGAGATGAAGTCGCGTCGCGTGGCGAGCGCATGCAGACGACGACCTTCGGCACCGTAGGCGTGGAGGACTACGTGCGCTTCATGGAAGTGTATACACGGCATCACGGCAAGCAGATGCCCGTTCGTCATTGACGAAGAAACGTAGCTTCCCGGCGTACGACGACGAGCGCGCGGATCGTATTCGACTCGAGCGCTCGCGCGTCCCTCCGTCTACTTTGCGCGGCCCTTGTATCCGGGCGTCAGCATCTGAACCTTCCACGCGGCGTTGCGACCGACGATGTAGAGCGTCTTCTTGTCCGGACCCGAGAAGGCGAGGTTCTGCGGGGCGCGTGACAGGGGAATCGTGCCCAGGTGCTGACCCTTCGGGCTGAACACCTGTACGCCGATGCTGGTTGCCGCATAGACGCGGCCGTCGTTGTCGACGGCAAGACCGTCGGCGCCGCTCACGAAGCCCGCCTCCGTCTTCTGCACGCCCTCGTACTTGGCGAAGTTGCGCCTGGACCCAAGAGTTCCGTCGGGTTTGACATCCATGGCGATGAGATACGGCGGAAGACCACCCGGAGCGTGGCTCGCGTAGTGCCGCAGTTGCCCGAACGCCTTGCGCAGCAGCAGGTCGG
>ORMF010332018.1_pt1 | contig 15674 bp, 17 predicted proteins | sample 1779871 | NCBI WGS metagenome assembly ORMF01 (sample SAMEA104232316, study PRJEB22302) | groundwater metagenome | biome: forest; feature: aquifer; material: groundwater | place: USA | collected 2011-08-07 | depth 5.4 m | reverse complement strand
GGCGAGCGCGACTTTTGTACTGGATGTTCTACATGTTCCAGAGAATATTTTTTGTTTTCGGGAAACCATACTTCGGCGGCGGCTGTCTCCTTACAAAGAAAGAGGTCTTCGAGAAGATCGGCGGCTTCGACGAAGCCTTGCCGCTCGGTGAAGATATCGATTATTCCGAGCGCGCCGCTTCGGAGGGCCCATCCGGATTCCTTCCGGTACATATATACACTTCGGCGCGCCGCTTTATAAAATACGGCTATTGGCGGTACACCAAGGAATACATACGGGTCTTTTCGATCATAGTCATGAAAGGTAGACTGGCTCTGGCTTCGAAACATATCCCAGCCGATACCTTCTATCCGTTCGGCGAACACAGCGGACGATAGTTCTTGAAGTTTCCCGATGAAAAACGACTTCCGAGATTCTCTCCGAGCGCTCAAACGCGACAAGCGCTTCCTACCGCTTATCAGGAAACACGGACCGCCGGACTTCGCCCGGCCAAACTTGAGGCCGGGTAATGTCTTCCAATCGCTCGTCCGCTCTATCGTCTATCAGCAGGTTTCAGGCAAGGCGGCGGCAAGTATTCTCGCGCGATTTGTGGCACTCTTCAGCACTGTCGGCACTGTGCGATTCCCCACCCCCGAAGACATCGGCGCGATGCCGATAGAAACAATGCGCGGGGCCGGACTTTCGGCACAGAAGGCTGGGTACATCAAAGACCTTGCGGAGAAATTTTCCGACGGGACGATACGGCATCGCGCGCTTCACCATATGCCGAGCGCTGAAGTCATAGAGCACCTCATGCAGGTGAAAGGCATCGGCATGTGGACGGTGCACATGTTCCTCATCTTCACACTGGGGCGTCCCGACGTGCTTCCGACGGGCGACTTGGGTATCCGCAAAGGTTTTCAAGTTCTGTATAAACTCAAAGACTTGCCCGACCACACGCAGATGGAGAAACTTGCAGAAGGTTGGCGTGCGCACGCCTCAACCGCCTCATGGTACCTCTGGCGCGCGGCGGACAGCGCCCGTCCGAAGCCTCGTGCGAAGGAGGGCGAGGCAAAGCTCTAGCGTATCGCCCTTTAATTCTGTATCGTGTAGGCATGTATAAAAGGATTGTCGCAAAAGTCGGGACGAACGTGCTGTCGAGGGATGACGGCACGATAGATACCGGTGTCATAGAACACCTTGTGGAGCAGATTTCAGAGCTCAAAAAAAACGGGGTGGAGGTGGTCTTGGTCACCTCGGGAGCCGTGGGAGTCGGCCGATCCCTGTTTCAGCAAAAGAAAGGTGCTGATACCGTCCCGGAAAAACAGGTTTTTGCGGCAGTAGGACAAGTAAAGCTCATGGGAATGTATGCCGACCTTTTCGGGAAGCATGGATACCTGTGCGCACAAGTATTGGTGACGAAAGAGGATTTCCGCGACAAGCAGCATTATTCGAACATGAAGAATTGTTTTGAGAACCTCCTTCAGGATAAGGTGATCCCAATCGTGAACGAGAATGATGTGATCGTCATCGTCGATCTTGTCTTTACGGATAACGATGAGTTGGCGGGGCTCGTCGCCGCACAACTCCTGGTCGACGCGGTCGTCATTCTCACGAACGTCGACGGTGTTATCGCGGGGAGAGTCGAGGATCCAACGGCAGTCGTCATCCCCGAGATTAACTTCTCCGACACCGGCTCTATCGAAAATATCGAAAAATACGTTACGTCGGAGAAAAGCGAATCCGGGCGTGGCGGCATGCAGACGAAATTCGCCGTAGCGAAAAAGCTTAGCCTAGAGGGCATCGCGACACATATCGTGAACGGAAAGAAAAAAGACACACTCGTTTCTGCCGTCGAAGGCCGGCCAATCGGCACGAAATTCCTACCGCAGAAAAAACTTTGACCTTTACTGTGCGGTGAATGTGGCACCGACGACGCCGACTTCGGCGGAGTGTACGATAAGGGTGATTCGCGTCAACCGACGATATCGGGCTCGATATCAAGCGCACCCCAGATATCTGCAGCGGGGATTGTACCTTCACGGATAATGAACGGCGTGCCCGACGAGAGATCCACCACCGTCGAGGGCAGCCTCTCCGGAAGTTCGCCCGCGTCGATCACCAGATCAATTCCTATTGCAGTTTTTTGCAAAAGACTAGCATAAGGATTAGTAGCGCGTAATTGCTCTAGAATCGCTTCCACCTCCCTCTCCGGTTTCTGTCCGCTTACATTAGCGCTTGTCGCCGTTATGGGCCGTCCGAATTCACGGACCAAGCGGATACAAAATTCATTGTCAGGAATACGAAAACCAAATGTCGCGATGCCCGCCATGATGCCTGTATCGAATCCCACTTTCTTTCTCAAGATACACGTCACCTGCCCTTGCGGGAGCCGCTCTGCCAAAAGACGCGCGTCATCTGTGATCTCGGCATATTTCTCCGCCATCGCAAAGTCAGCCACAATGGCATGAATCGGCTTCCCATCGTCGCGCCCTTTGATCGCGTAAATCTTCGCCACCGCATCATCAGAAAGCGCATCCGCCCCAAGTCCGTACAAAGTGTCCGTCGGATACAAGACTACCCCTCCTGCACGTAGGACTGCCGCCGCGCGTCGCACGATGGCGTCCATTCTAGCCTTATTCAACTGCACAGTCTCCATTGTTTGAATTATAGAAGAAAACAAGCTATCCTACGAGACTCTGCGCGGTTAGCTCCGGTGGATGATGCTGTTTGCTGGAGTTGAGCGCGAAGAGTAGATTAAGGGGATGAAGTAATGCGCGGTTAGCTCAATGGTAGAGCGACCCCTTGACGTGGGGTAGGCTGAGGGTCCGATTCCTTCACCGCGCACTTGACTTGAGAGGGATAGTTTCTATTTTCCCGTTGCCTCCCGTACAATAAGGGCATGCGCGAAAAAAGGCCTGAACTAAAACAGCAGGGACCGAGAACAATCGACGACTTTGCTGAAGAAGGAGTAAAACGGAGTGTCTTAAATGCGCGAGAACGAACGCGAGGACTTGAAAGCTCTATTGACGAAAAGGCAACACGGGATGCGGCACTGAAACGAACCGAGCCGCGTAGAAAGCTTGCTAAGCAAATTCTGAGTGAGGTGAGAGAGGCAAATAGAAAACTGGAACATCCATCGAGAATGCACGATTACGATATGGTGGAGCTGGCATGGCATCAGGCGGGGTTGCAACTTGCACTCACCCCGGAAGATTGAACCTGACGCCTACTTCTCGGGCGTTCTGGTTGGACGTTCTTTTATTTCGTCTTCGTTATCTTCGTTCTCAAGGTCCACTTCTTCCGGCTCGGGCAGGGCCATAAATCCACCGGCTTGAATGCTCCACAATTTTTGATAGAGCCCTCCGCGTTCAAGCAATTCCTGATGCGTCCCACCTGCCCCAACGCGTCCGTCCTCGACAACAACGATGCGGTCCATTTTCATAATGGTCGAAAGCCGGTGCGCGATGACAACGACCGTCTTGCCTTTCATGAGAACTTCGAGCGCTTCCTGAATGAGCGCTTCCGACTCGGAATCCAAGCTCGACGTCGCCTCATCCAGAATGAGGATAGGAGAATTCTTGAGAATCGCGCGCGCTATAGCCACGCGCTGGCGCTCCCCGCCGGAGAGCTTCACACCGCGTTCGCCTACATAGGTGCTATATCCTTCGGGGAGGCCGGAAATGAACTCATGACAATGCGCCTTTCTTGCCGCTTCGATGACGTCTCCGTCAGTGGCAGAGCGGCGTCCGTAGCGGATATTCTCCATGAGCGAGCGATGGAACAGAATCGGCTCCTGCGGAACATATGAGATGGCACTGCGCAGGCTTTCCTGCGTTACCTTTGAAATATCCTGTCCATCAATGGTAATCGAGCCCTTCCCGATGTCGAAGAAACGCAGTAAGAGTTTCGTCACGGTCGATTTGCCCGCCCCCGAAGGCCCTACGAGCGCGACACGTTCACCTCCTCTTACGAAGAGGTTGAGATCATGCAGAACCGGTTTCCCCTCGTGAAATGCGAAATGCACGCCGGTAAACGCTATCGCTCCATCCGAGACCAGAAGTGTGGGGGCACCGGGCGCATCTTGTACACCGTGCGGCAATTCGAGCATATACGCCATCTCGCTCGAGTCTGCAAACGCATCAAAGAAACGCCGCAGTTCACGATTGATACTCACGAGGCGGTCGAAGGTGGTCAGAAGATACGCTTGGATAAGTACAAAATCTCCCACCGTGAGCATGCCTTTACTCCAAAAGATCGTCGCGCCGTAGAGGAGACCGATCTCAATTGCCATCATGAACGCACCGACACCCGCCCAGATAGCGTTGTCCGCAAACCACGACCTGAGCGTCGCCGTGCGCCATACATCGACGACGCCCCAAAAAAGCCCGCGCTCGTGGCGCTCCCCCGAAAAGAGTACGGTAGTCGAATGATTGGATATTGAATCCGCAAGAGCGCCGGTCACCCGTGTGTCCGCTTCGGCACGCAGGGCGCGCACCGGCTGGCGCAGTTTTGCCACGTAGAGCTGGAATGCGATGAAGAGTACCGCCCAAAGCCCGAGTGCCAACCCGAGCGTGTGGTTGCGGATATAGAGTACCGTTACCGCGCCGACGACAAAGAGGAACGTGGGGAAAAATTGAAGCAGAATCGCATCGAAAATGATTTCAAACGCGCGCGCGAATTTACTCACCCGGTGGGTGAGCGAGCCCGCAAAACGTGAGATAAAGAAATTGTACGAGTGACCGATAAGGTAGTGGAAGGTACTCGAGAAAAGGTCCCTCATCACGCGGGATTCGAGGTACATGACGCACAGGTCCTGAAGGCGGCGCATAACCCACTCCGCCACATAGATAAGAGCGACCATGGCGACCAGTCCGATGAGGCCGGCTACGACTGCGGCGTCCGGATTATTCTCGGCAAGCGTATCGAAGAACTGCCGCAAATACCACGGAGCCGCCAGATTGGTAGCTTGGATGCCGATGGCGCCGATAAAGACGAGTACGAGGAGGAGCGGATACTTCCGCACATGCCGAAAGTAGATGCGGGATACGCTCATGCCGCTTGCGTACTGTCTTTCATGGGAGCCCGTCATCACAGCACTCTAGCGCAACAGCGGCTGTCAGGCTATTCTCCCTTTATCCTACGTATGCGTATCCTCGGCATAGAAACATCGTGCGATGACACGGGAGTCGCTTTGGTAGAGGCGGAGGGAAACTTCGGACAAGAGTTCTCATTCAAACTCCTCGGTAACGCGCTTGCCTCGCAGGCGAAACTCCATGCTGAATACGGCGGGGTTTTCCCTAGCGTAGCAAAACGTGAACATGCTAAAAATCTTGTGCCAACGCTCACGCTCTGCCTCCACGATGCAGAAGCGCTCAAAGAGAAACATAGCGATATATCGCACTATCACGCTGAGCTGAAAACGATTCTCGAACGAGAGCCGGAGCTTTTGGCACAGCTCGTTCCGTCCCTCGCAAAACATGCGCGCCCCGAAGTAGATGCGATAGCCGTCACTGTAGGGCCCGGACTGGAGCCGTGCCTCTGGGTAGGGATTAATTTCGCGCGCGCATTGAGTGCCGTATGGAACGTCCCCATCGTCGCGGTGAATCATATGGAGGGGCACATCGTCATGTCAATAATCACGTTCGGCAACCCGAATCCCGATACTTCAGTTAAAATTGAAGTATCGGGATCGATATCGAATATTGAATTTCCGGCGCTTGCGCTTTTGGTTTCCGGCGGGCATACCGAGCTTGTGTTGATGCGGGAGTTCGGAAAGTATGAAATTATCGGGCGTACGCGCGACGATGCGGTCGGCGAAGCCTTCGACAAGGTGGCCCGCATGCTCGGGCTCCCCTATCCCGGCGGCCCGCACATCTCCCGCCTTGCCCTAGAAGCTAGAAGCTCGAACCTAGAAGCTAGTTTCAAACTTCCCCGCCCCATGATGAATGAGGATAATTTCGATTTCTCGTTCTCCGGATTGAAAACGGCAGTGTTGCGTTTGACTGAAAACAGACAGCTGACAACTGAAAACAAACTGATGATTGCCCGTGAATTCGAGGATGCGGTGACTGATGTTTTGGTCGGAAAGACACTCCGCGCCGTCGAGACGCACGGCGCGAACGCGGTAATCCTCGGCGGCGGCGTCTCCGCAAATGTTCACATCAGAGCTGAATTAGACCGACAACTGTCAACTGTTAACTGCCAACTGCTCGTATGCCCTCCCGAATTCTCGACCGACAATGCGGTAATGATAGCCCTCGCGGGCTATTTCCATGCACTCAAAAAAGAGTTCGCTACGCCCGAGACGCTACACGCGAATGGGAGTCTGAAGCTCGGATAACGTATGCTAAAGTGTTGCAATGGAGCCGTCGAAAGCACCCCTGCCCTTTCTCAAGCCCTACAATCCCAACGAGAGCGAGCCGCAGATGCTCGACCTCTGGGAGAAAAGCGGGTATGCGAATCCCGACGTCTGCGTAGAGAAGGGCGTCACACAGCCCGATGCGGAAGCCTATTCCATCGTCCTGCCTCCCCCCAACGTGACGGGCACCCTCCACATGGGGCACGCGGCGATGCTCGCGATACAGGATATTCTCATCCGCTACCATCGCATGCGCGGATATAAAACGCTATGGCTTCCCGGCACCGACTCGGCGGCTATCGCCACACAGTCGAAGGTCGAGGGGGATATTTACAAAGCGGAGAAAAAAACACGGCACGATCTCGGCCGCGAGGAATTAATGAAGCGCATTGATGCATTTGTCGAGAAAAGCAAAGTGACCATCATTGATCAGACCAAAAAAATGGGTAGCAGTCTCGACTGGAGCCGTTATGCGTACACGATGGACGAGAAGCGCTACGTGGCGGTCATGGAAGCATTTGTGCGCATGTACGACGCAGGCCTTATCTACCGCGGCGACCGCATCGTGAATTGGGACCCGAAATTGCAGACAACCGTTTCCGACGATGAGATAGAGTATGTGGAGCAAAAAGACCCTTTCTATTATCTGCACTACGGCCCCTTCACCATCGGCACCGTGCGGCCCGAAACAAAATTCGGAGACAAATACGTCGTCATGCATCCCGATGATGCGCGGTACAAAGAATATACGCACGGGCAGACACTCGAACTCGAATGGATAAACGGGCCCATCACGGCGACTGTAATAAAAGACGAAGCGGCGGATATGTCCTTCGGCTCCGGCGTGATGACGATAACGCCCGCGCACTCAACCATCGACTTTGAAATAGCACAGCGGCACAAGCTCGATATCGAGCGCGTCATCGACGACCGCGGGATTCTCCTCGATATCGCGGGCGAATTTAAGGGCCAGCACATCAAGAAGGCCCGTGCACTCATCGTGGAAAAGCTGAAGGCAAAAGGGCTCGTCACAAAAATAGATGAAGGCTACCTGCACAACGTCGCTACCAACAGTCGTGGCGGCGGCATCATCGAGCCGCAAATAAAGCGGCAGTGGTTCATCGCGGTCAACAAAGAAGTCGTCTTTCCTGATGGGAAAAAGCAAACACTCAAAGAGCGCATGCGCGAGGTCGTCGAGTCCGGAGCGATACAGATAATGCCGGAACACTTCGAGAAAATCTATTATCACTGGATAGACAATTTACGCGATTGGTGCATTTCGCGGCAGATCTGGTTCGGCCACAGGATTCCGGCGTGGTTTAAGGGGGAGGAAGTAAAGGTGGGTGTTGCTTCACCCGGCGAAGACTGGCAACAAGATCCCGATACTCTCGACACGTGGTTCTCGTCGGGACTCTGGACATTTTCGACGCTCGGTTGGCCCCACTTCGCCGACACGGCTTCGCGGGGCAAGCCCGGACCGGAAAATGATCTTGCAAACTATCATCCGACGAATGTGTTGGAGACGGGATACGACATTCTCTTTTTCTGGGTGGCGCGTATGGTATTGATGTCTGGTTTTCTTCTGGGGCAAGTCCCCTTCCGCAATGTCTACCTGCACGGCTTGGTGCGTGACGAGCAGGGGCGCAAGATGTCGAAATCGCTCGGAAACATTATCGATCCCCTCACGATGATAGAAAAATACGGAGCCGATGCGACGCGCCTCTCGCTCATTATCGGCGCCGCTCCCGGTACCGACCTCAAGCTATCGGAGGACCGCGTACGCGGATACAAACATTTTGCGAATAAGCTCTGGAACATCACACGCTTCGTTCTGGAAAACGCTGACGAAAAATATGGACACGGCGTGTCCATATTTCCTGAAGACAGCAAACTTATCGGGGAAGCACAAGAAGTCGCCCGAAGTGTTTCGGAGAACATCGACAATTTCAGGCTCGACCTTGCCGCCGACCAGCTCTACCACTATGTATGGGACCGCTTCGCGGCGGAAATAATTGAAGAGTCGAAGCCGATACTCAAGGCCGGAGGCTCTGCCGCCCTGTCCCGCAGTGTGGCATTGTACGAACTACTGACGATATCGCTCAAACTTCTCCACCCCTTCATGCCTTTTGTCACCGAAGCGATTTGGCAGGAGTTACCTGCGAAAGATAGTGATATCCTTATGGTTGCCAAGTGGCCGGTATGAGCGAAACGTTACGCGCCGCGGAAAAAGAACCTGCACGATGGGAGCTTTACACGGGCGATGAAAAAGATATTCGAGATCTGAGAGCTTTAGAAGATTTGTTTGACGACGAGACTGACTTTAAAAAGTCACAACTTACGTCAGGAAACGGGCTTATACTAAGGCGCGGAAAAGAGTCTCTGGGTTTTGTCAGCTGGAGAATTCAACAAAAATCCTCAGAGAGTACTATGTACATAGAGAGGCTGTATATTTCAAAAAAGGTTCGTTCAGCTGGTATTACAGCAAAGTTTGTCCAAACCTTAAAGGCAGAAGCTGAGAGGGCGGGGGTGAAGAAAATCCAATGGCATCCGAAAAGTTCGAAGATGTGGTCTTTGTCCAATAAAATAGGCGCCGAACGAAAACCTATCCTTGCCCGGGAAATCCCGATTGAAAAACTTGACATCGAAAATCTTTTTGAAAAGGAGGGCGATAAAAACCATGGCTGAATTCACTCCCATTCTCGCGGCGATGGCAGGAGGCTTGCTTCCAGCTCTTGCATGGCTGTGGTTCTGGCGGCGCGAGGACGCGCCGCATCCCGAGCCGCGGAAATTGATCGCGCTCGCCTTCCTCGCAGGGATGGTTACGGTCGCGCTTGTCATCCCGATACAAAAATTCGTCGCTCCCTTTTTAGTCACCCAGACCCTCATCTTTACCGCATGGTCGGCGATAGAGGAAGTGATGAAATACCTCGTTGCGCGCGTGACGGTCTTGCGCCGCCGCGAAGACGACGAGCCCATTGACCCGGTAATCTACATGGTGACGGTCGCCTTGGGCTTCGCGGCGGCGGAGAATACCCTCTTTCTCCTTTCTCCGCTTTCGGGCGATACGGTGCTCCAGAGCGTAATGACGGGCAACCTGCGCTTCGTGGGGGCGACCTTGCTCCATGTACTCTCCTCGGCCGCCATCGGCGTCATGCTGGGGCTCTCGTTCTACAAGTCCAAGCGCGCACGCCGACTCTATACGGCGGGCGGAGTTATCCTCGCCGCCCTTTTGCATAGCGCCTTCAACTTCCTTATACTCAATACTGCCGAGGAGCATTTGCTGAGGACGTTTGGTTATGTCTGGATCGGTCTTGTGATTCTCCTCGCCGTGCTAGAATACATCAAACGCATCCATCCGGCCCTCAAAGAAAAATTTTCAAATTAAGACAAAAAAATAAGAATAGCATGTTCAAGAAACCTTCATTCCTCGCGCGGCTTACCGGCTCAAACGATACCGACGACGGTTATTTCGGCACCGGGTCCGAACCAATAGTCTTCGAAGGTACAGGAGAAGAGCGGCACGCGCACGTCGGGCCGCGGGATGGTTCGCCTGCCGGCGAATGGGCCGGTGAGGAGCCTGCGGGGGAACTTGCGGTCGACGTGTACCAGACGCCGGACGCGATGGTGGTAAAGGCGCTAGTCGCCGGCGTGCATCCAGCCTCGATAGATATTTCGCTCACGCGCGAGATGCTCACCATAAGCGGGACGCGCCAAGACGAACGCGAAGTGGACGAAGAGCACTACTATCAGCGCGAGTTGTACTGGGGCTCATTTTCGCGCACCATCCTCCTGCCCGAAGAAGTGGACGTGGACATGGCCGAGGCCTCCGAGCGGCACGGTATCCTCATGATTCGATTGCCAAAGATCAACAAGAAACGCCAGACCAAATTAAAAGTCCGTAGCAGATAATCTTCTATACATCTATACAATAATATGCCCGAGAACACATCACCGAGCTCTGTAGACACTCTTCAAAAGTTTGCCGTCCCACTCGCAATCGTCATCGCCGGTGTGCTTATCGCAGGTGCGGTGTATATGAGCAGTCAGGGACAACGGCCGGTATCCGGCGGGGATCAGCCCTCGGTCAATATCGAAGACGTGAAGATAGGGCCCGACGATCCGTACATCGGGAAGGAAGACGCCCCTGTCGTAATGGCGTACTGGTCGGATTACCAGTGCCCGTACTGCAAAGCGGTGGAGGTGGGAGGGATACCTCAGATTCCGATAGAACCGGCACTTCCAATCCTCATCAAGGACTACGTGGACACAGGAAAGCTCAAGATTGTATTCAAGGACTTCGCTTTCCTTGGGCCAGACTCCGATACGGGCGCACTCTACGAGCATGCCGTCTGGGAAACGTATCCAGACAAATTCTACGCATGGCGGGAAGCGATGTTTGTGGCGCAGGATGAAGAGCATGGAGGCTTCGGCGATGAAGCTTCCACCCTCGCGCTCATCAAGACGATCTCTGGCATGGATGCCGACCGTCTGAAGAATGTCGTCGCGCAAAATAAAGAAAAATATCTGGTACTCATGCAGGCAGATCAGGCGGAGGCCGCGTCCTTTGGCATATCGGGAACACCGGGCTTCATCACAGGGACAACCCTCATCGCCGGTGCCGACCAGCCCGAGGCCTTTAAGGCGGCAATTGAAGCGCAACTCAAGTAACTTCGTCGGCTTCCCCAACCAGTCCCAATCTGTAAATATCGAAAGAGTTCTCCCCTTCGAACATGTCGGAGGGGTTCGGCAAGTACACGCGCCGGCGCGCTATCTCCGTCGTCGCATCGTTGAGCAGGCGATGGAAAACGGCAAAATCCTCGCGGCAATCGGCAAAATCGATAACATAGCGCCGCATCTGTGAAGAGCCGTCTGCGTTCTTCTTCTTTTTGCACTCCTGTACGATGAAGCGCTTGACCGGCTTCCCAAACTTTTTCAGCACCGTGTAGTAATTGAAGATGGCCTGCAGGACAAAAAGCGTCTTGTGTGCGCGACCTTTGCTGAACGAATCCACGAATTTGTGATCCACGATGTCCACCGCATTTTTGTCCACTCGAGATTCCACGACCAGATCGGAAATAGCTTTTATAGGGAGCGGCAACCCTTTCACCTCCGCAAGCGCCACCACCTCAACGCCGAGCACTTTGTGCTGGGGCGGGCGCTCCAGATAAAAACCGACAGCTTGCAGGTAATCGCGCTCCATTCCAGCGCGTTTTTTCTTCTTTGCAAGACGTGACTGTGCTTTGCCAAAATTAATCTCAAAATCCGCGACAGAGCGCAGGTATTCGAGCCCCAGCCCGATAGCGCCCTCCTTCCCTATTCCGCCATAATAGTGCTGAAGTGCCACGTGAGCGGCGCGGCCGACGAGAGCCGAAGGGTTGGACGGCGTATCGTATACCTTCTCGACATACCGCTTGTACCACGCGAGCGGGTTGCGCAGGAACGACATGAGCGACGAATGGCTCCAGTATTTGATGGGCAGTTCGAGCTTGGGCGCTGTTTTCCGCTTCCTCACGAAACGAGTATAGCAGAACCGAGTCCAGCTTCACTTTGGACATTCCTTATGTGCTTATTCGCGCGAATTAGAAAATAGTTTGACGGCAATCGTCCCCCGTAGAGCCACAATGCTCATTTCGTGGCTTAAAAACCGCAAAAGTTAGGTTTGGACCCCTGTACCGCAACACTCGCGTCTGTCTCGGGACTATGCAAACCCGCGGCGGGGGTATAGGATTTTAATATGGGCGAAACAGATCTCGTCCTAGAAAGGAGGCTACGGTGGCAACATGTTGTCCACTGATGGAAAATATCGCGGTTAGGGGCGGCATCGTCTCTTTGGCCGTGATAGCAGCCGGATCTGCGGTCGTTGCCGCAATGATGGGTGCCCTTGAACTCACGGGTGTTACCCCGAATCATGTGACGCTCTTGCAGGCCGTCATCATATTCGTGGGGACGACTTTGGCTCTCATCGCCCAGTTTTGGGTGCTGAACAAAGTCGACGACATCCTGTGAGAAATCCTAAAATCAGATCTTTATGGCCGCGACCATGGAGGACTCGCGGCAAACAAGGCGACCGGCCATCACCGGTCGCTCGTCTTTTGGACAAAACGGGAGTGTAGGGTAGCATTCGTTCAACTATGGCGGAGATCGACAAGATACAACCCATTCAAGTGGAACGGGCAAAGGAAGGCGATGCTCGAGCGATCCAAGATGTAATCCGTGAAAGCTGGCTTGCTTCCTTCTCCGACAACACAAGCGTTACGCGGGAGGACATCGAAGAAATTTTTAAAAACGCGGACACCGATGAATTCTTAGGAAAAGCGAACGCGTCTCTCGCACGTCCGCCAGAAAATGAAAAATATTTCGTCGCGAAAGAAGGCGCTCGAATTGTCGGCTTTTGCCAGACGACTGCACACGTAATGGAAACGGAGCTTGGCAACATCTACACTTCGGGCGGAAAAAGGGCAGCTGCGGGCACTTCCCTCTGGAACGAAGTAAAAAAGGTGCTGGACCGACAGAAAGACACCTTTATATGGGCACCGCAATACGACATGGAAACGCTGAAGTTTTATGAGAGTCTCGGCTTCGCGCAGACAAAAGCCACCCGCCCTGACCCGCGCCTCAAGAGCGACCAAGCTCGACTGCAGGTAAAGATGCTCCTTCCCAAGGAGCACATAGAAAAAGTCTACATCTAGCAACCTGAAGCGGGCTGATTTGGACAAACCCGAAAACGAGGAGTAACATCATGGTGGCGGCGTAAACCCAAGGAGGAAACGCCATGAACACAAAAAGCGTTCTGTTGATTGGAGCTGAGTTGCTGCTCGTGCTGCTTACCGTGAGCATGTTCATGCTCGGCGTGGTTGGCAACCTCAGCGTCCGGACGTCGGTGGTGAGTTTCGATTACATCACCACCCACCCCGTCGAGCGAATCTTTTACATTCTCGCGTTCTTCTCGTGCGCTTTTGGAAGTATCGCTATCGCGGACATCATCGCGATAAGGATACGCGGACGAGGCATCGCGTAAGTGGGCAAAAGAATGAGCTTGCCCAGCATCTAGGCGGCCGGCTCTCCACCGGCCGTCCGTCTTTTTTAGACCATTTGGACAAACCCGGGGCGGGGGTATTTCTAGACAAATATTTACGCAGGGGGAACCCCTCAATCATTTGGTATCCGGCTTGCTCGTGGGAATAGACACCTGCCAAATTTCTTCCGGGTGTTTCAACCGATCCTCACTCCTAAGTATTCCAATCTTCGTGTACTCTGACTCTTCAATCAACTGCCTGTTTCTCCTGACGATATCTAGCGCTTCTTTTCGACTGACAAATCTGTCTCTTGTCGTAACGAATCCCGCATAGGGAATCTTCTCAAAATCATCCAGCCGAATTCCCTGATGCTTTCTCTCAAATGCCCGCCACGCCTCATTGTGTCCAGAACCGGTAAATCTTTCACCTTTATACTCAATGGCCGCAATCCCCGGACGGATCAACTCCGCCAGTTTCTGTATATCGAGACTCTTTCCTCTCAGTGGGTCCTCGAAGTTCATCCAGCCAGAGTAGCGTTTTTTAGTAGCTTCGCAACTGTTTCGCGCGTTCGTGGAAGCGGATGCGCTCGAGAGCTTTTGCTTCGACCCCATTAGAGAGCGTTCGCCTCTAACGGGGCAGGTCTGGCGGATTAGTAACTTCTCAATTGCTTGGCTCTTTCATGGAACCTTATTCTTTCAAGAGCCTTCGCCTCTATTTGTCGAATTCGCTCACGCGTGACGTCGGAGGAGACTTTCATCCTTCGAATCGTTATATACTGAGACTATGTCTGGTTTTGGTGAAAAACAGCCTGATTCAGCAAAGGCGAAAAAAAGTGATGCGCAGGGATTACATCACGAAAAATCCGCAAAGAATTGGTTTGACATAATGAGTGATGAGGGGGGCAAGATGGGATCCTTCACCGACGATTTGTTCAAAAAAGCGGAAAGCATGACAGAGAAGGACTGGGAGGATGTCTGCAATACGATCAACAGGAGTGAAACTGGTCGCTTTGAGATATCAGACGTTCACGACGACGGCCATGTTTATACACCTGACGACAGAAGCATTGATGAAATACATTTTCCCGAACTTCGCGCTTTTGAAACGCAGTTTGCTCGTACATGGGCGAAGGGCGGTCAAAAAGCAAGCAGTGCGGTCCCGCCCAATATGACCCCTACTCTCCTCGGAGCCGGCATCCTCTTGCAAAAAGTTTTCCACAGATTTCTCCCAGAACAATATGATAAATTATTTGATGTCAGTATCGACATGGACGATCCGACACTGCTTACAATCGACAACGTCCAAACAATGATTGATGTAGAGTCGCTTTTAACTCGTTTCGTACACACTCCGCAAGAATTGACTCCGCTCATGCAGAGGCTTCTGCAGGTCTGCCCCAACGACGAAGTCACGGTCGGTGAGAGACAAATAAAAATAAACCCCCTGAGCTATACATACCTCGAATTATTCGCACTCGCGCCGTTCAGTTTTTGGGCCAACTCAGTGCGCAATCAGCAACCGGCGACATACGCAGGAGAACCTATTGTGCGTCCCAATGACGCCGAGAGACCGATCGACCCGGGATTTATTTATATGGTGACAAGACAAGTAGCGAATGTGCAGCGCAGCGATACGTTGAAACGGCACGGCGGCTGTCCGGTTCTGCATCCTGAATTCCGTAAACTGGATCTTATTAATCGCTTGGGCAAACTTTTCATCAGAGCACAAAACGAGTTCTTGAAGCGTGACGCTCAGCGAGAGACTTCGGCTCAATAGCTTCTCAACTGCTTGGCGCGTTCGTGGAAGCGGATGCGTTCTAATGCTTTGGCTTCGATCTGGCGGATGCGCTCGCGCGTGACGCCGAATTCGCGCCCCACCTCTTCGAGCGTGAAGCAAATGCCGGCCTCGGTGAGGCCGTTCCTCATTTCCAATATCTTCCTCTCTTTCGGTGAAAGCTCGTCGAGAATGCCCATCATCTGCTCGCTCAAGATTCTCCGCGAAGCATCCATGTCGGGGCTCGCGATAGTGTCATCGGCGATGAAGCTCCCTAAAGTCGAGCGCTCGTCGTCGTCTTCGCCGACCGGCGACTCGAGCGAGACGGTGTCCTGATTGATCTTCTGGATGGTGTAAATCTTCTCCACTTCAATTCCCATCTCCGCCGCTATCTCTTCGGGCAAAGGGTCCCGCCCCAAGTGCTGGGAAAGCTCGCGCATCTTCTGCTTGTACTTGGCGATAGTTTCCACCATGTGGACAGGAATGCGGATGGTGCGTGACTGGTCGGCCAGTGCGCGTGTAATAGCCTGACGGATCCACCACGT
>ORMF010549326.1_pt1 | contig 15679 bp, 19 predicted proteins | sample 1779871 | NCBI WGS metagenome assembly ORMF01 (sample SAMEA104232316, study PRJEB22302) | groundwater metagenome | biome: forest; feature: aquifer; material: groundwater | place: USA | collected 2011-08-07 | depth 5.4 m | reverse complement strand
GATCGCGGGCATCGGTCAGGTCCTTTCGGGAAGAGGCTGACAAGATGATGCCATAGGATAGTTGCGTGCGCAACTACGAAGGATGAGGCGTCACGGACCTGGCGTCCAGTGCAGGGTCGGGCGGAACGGAGGACAATGCAAGCCGGCGCGGCGCCCCGCAGGCCCGCGACGCACCACACGAGGACCCTCAACCAGGCCCGTCCCGCCCCCCCGGGGGACACGAGCCACTGGATCGAAGGTCTCGCGATCGTGCTGCGCAACCGCATGACATGGCCGGGATTCTTCATGAACCTGGGCCTGATCGGTTCCTACCTCACCTTCAGCGGCCTGTGGGCGGTGCCCTACCTGCGCGAGGTGCACGGCATGGATCGCACGCTCGCCACCTACCACACGAGCGTGATGATATTCGGGTTCGCGGTCGGCTCGCTCGCCGTGGGCGCGCTGTCCGACCACCTGCGCCGGCGCCTGCCGCTCATGCGCACGCTCGGCGTGATCTATACCCTGTGCTGGGTGCCCTGGGTCGCGGGCTGGGCGCTGCCGCTTCCCGCGAGCTTCGCGCTGTGCGCGCTCATGGGCATTTCCATCTCCGGCGCCTCGCTCGGCTGGGCCTGCGCCAAGGAGGTCAATCCGCCAGAGCTGGCCGGAACCGCGACCAGCGTGGTGAACACGGGCGGCTTTCTCGGCCCGGCGCTCTACCAGCCGCTGGTGGGCTGGGTGCTCGACCTGTCCAGCCGCGGCGCGGCGCACACGCCCGCGGACTGGCGCAGCGCCTTCGGCCTGCTGTTCGTATTCGTGGTGTTGGGGCTCGCGAGCGTGTTCTTCGTGCGCGAGACGCACTGCCGCAACATCTACGCGGCAGCGCGCTGACCCGGGTCAGTGCGTGGCGAGGGCTACCAGGGGTGGTGCCGGTAGTTGCGTTTCGCTGTGCGCCCGGCGTCGATATAGGTCTTGTACGACCGGGAATTGCGCTTGCGGAACAGCCACCGATAGGCGAGTCCCAGCACCGCGAGCGCCAGCGCCGCGATCACGGCCATCAGGATCGACGTCATGCGATCTCTCCACGTTGTTCGAGGCTCCCCCTCGTTCAACGCACGCTTGCGCGTACCGACCGCAATCACCCCCGATCGTCTATTCGGAGCGCCGATGAAGGGATACCTCCCCTCGCGCTCCTCGGATTCAGGGGCCATGACGGCAATGCTGTTATGACTACCTGGGATTTGACACCGTCGGCGGCATCACCGCATTCCGGCAGCGTGAAATACGTCACATGAATTTGTAGGACGATCGGCCCGAATCGACGAACGGCGGCTTTCCGCCGACCAGCGCGGAATCCTCGGGCTTCGGCCGGAGCCTGCGTCCACGTCCTAGCGAAGATCGTGGCTGCGGGGTTCCGAACTGTCCCAGTGGTCGCCGCGATACTGCCGCCTGGCGCAGCGGCCGGCGTCGATATAGGCGCGGTATTTTGCGGACTTGCGCCCGCCGAACAGCCACAGGTATGCCAGGCCCAGCACGGCAAGTGCCAGCGCGGCGATCAAGCCGATCAGCATCGTGCTCATGCGTATCCTCCGTTCGGGGCATTTCGCCCCTCTGCAACGCGCCCGCCGCGTGCGGGCGAGCGCAACGAATGCTGCAGTTCCGATTGAATACGCTTGCTGGCGCGGCTGCAATGCGCGCGCGTGCACAAGGTCACGCACTCTAGTAGGGAGGGCCGCCCGAATCGACGAATGGCGGCTTTCTGCCGACCAGCGATTCGAGCAGGATCAGCTCGGCATCGGTGTGGTTGATGACCGGCGCCTTGCCCATCATCTGCGCGACGGGCATCGATGCGCCGCCGTAGATGTAGCGCGGCTGCTCGTGGTGCTTCGTGGTGACGGTCTCGCGGATTTCCGGGCGCTGGCTCGACTGCAGCTCGGCCGTGCCGTAGCAGGTGCACACGTAGGTGCGCTCGGGCTCGGCCTCGATATAGATGCCCGTGCCGCGGATGCCGATGGTCGCGGTCCGCGTCTCGATGCGCTTCGCGCCGGGGCCGAGCACCGACAACAGCTTGCCGGTGACGATGCGCAGGGTATCGACGAGCAGCTCGCTTCCGGAGGTCTCGACGCGGCCGCCCGCGCGCAGCAGATAGGCGTCGCGCCCGACGATGAACACGGCCTGGCTGCCCGCGCCGGTTTCGATCGCATCGCCGGGCCGCACGAGCTGGCCCTGCTTCGCGGCGCGGCCGTTGATTCGCACGTCGCCTTCGGCGCGGGACAGGCCCGGCGCGGGCGGCCGCTCCCCAGCCGCGAGCGCGCGGCCTATGGCGAAGGGCAGCGCCGAGACGCCGAGTGTCGCCGCCGCGCGAAGCAGCCACCTGCGCCGTGACCCGTCGAAGTGCAGTTGCGCCGCCATGAGCATCTCCCCGGTCAAGACTATCGGCGCGGCCCGATCACAGATTGAGCAGCCGCCGCGCGTTGGCTTCGACGATGCGGTGCTTCGCGTCGTCGTCCAGTCGCGGATGGTCGGTGACGATCTTCACCGGCTGCTCGTAGGCGATCGGAAAGCAGTAATCGCTGCCCATGAGCACTCGGTCCGCGCCGATCACGCGCGTCAGGTAGTCCAGCACGTCGTCGGAATAACCGACGGTGTCGTAGTAGAAGCGCCGCAGGTAGGCCACCGGGCCCTCGAGCTTCAGGTGCCGCAACTCCTCGCGCTTCTCCCAGCCGCGATGCAGCCTCCCCACCAGCCACGGGAACGCGCCGCCCGCATGCGGCAGGCAGACCGTCAGGTTCGGAAAGCGGTCGAGCACGCCGCCGAAGATGAGGTGCGCGGCCGCGATCGCGGACTCGAAGGGATTGCCGAGCAGGTTGGTGAGGTAGTGCGCGGCGAGCCTCTGGTGGCCGATCACCTCGACCGGGTGCAGGAACAGGGGCAGGCCGAGCGCCTCGATGCGCTCGTACACCGGGAAGAAGACCGGATCGGAGAGCTCCCGCTCCAGCACGTGCGTCCCCGCGTAGAAGCCGCGCACTCCGGACAGCCCGGAGGCGCGCTCGGCCTCGCGCACGGCGAGGTCGGGCTCGTGCATGGGCAGCGTCGCAAGGCCGTAGAGGCGCTTCGGATGGCGCTCGTGCGCGTCGGCGAGGGCATCGTTGTAGGTCTCGCTCAACTGCCGGGCGAGGTCGCGCTTCGCCCAATAGACCATCGGCTGGGACAGCGACAGCAGGTGCACCTCCACGCCCTGGGCGTCCATCGCCGCGAGGCGCGCGTCGAGGTCGATGAACTTCGCGACCACCGGACCGGTGACGAGGTAGCCGATCTTGAACTGCGGCCCCTTGCCTTCCACCCTGCGGTGCTCGAAGCCGTAGGCTCCGGCATTCGCCGCGATCAGGTCGAGGAAGGCCTGCGGAAAGTAGTGGGCGTGGATGTCCACGGCGTGAAGGTGGTTCGATTGCGTCATGCGCTGCCCTCGGAGCCGGATGCGAGCCTGCGGCCGCAAAACATTATCACGCCACCGGCCTCAGTGCTCGCAACTCCCCATCGGTAAGAATTACAGCCCCTGGAAAGAATGACCGGGCTGGAGCGCATTCCCGACCGCAAGGCGCTGTTCTTGCAGGGGCAACGCGCTTCGCAAACTTCGGCACGATTCGTGCAGCCGATCGTGAAGCCGGATTGGACGCGCCGGGCAACATCGTCCTGTTCAGTCGCCATCGAAGGAGATCATCATGGAAGAGCAAGCCAGGAAGCCGATGCACCCGCTCACCGTCGGTGCAGCCATCGCCATCATCGTGTTCTGCATCGCGGGAATCGCCGCCATCATGGGCTGGATCCCGACGACCATAGGCCACGCCGGCGATAACGCGAGCCCGCCCCAGGCCGTCAAGTCCCCGCCGTCAGGGGCGACGCCGACCGCGGCCAGGCCCCGTGCCGAGCCGGTCCGCCCCGGGCGCACGATGGCCTCGGCAAGCGGGTGCGCCGAATGCGGTGTCGTGGAGTCGGTGCGCGAAGTCGAGACCAAGGGCAGTCCCTCGGGCGTCGGAGCGGTGGGCGGCGCGGTGGTCGGCGGCGTAGTCGGCAACCAGGTCGGGGGCGGGCGCGGAAGGGACGCCATGACCGTGCTGGGAGCGGTCGGCGGCGCGCTTGCCGGCAACCAAATCGAGAAGAACATGAAGTCGACCAAGAGCTACGCCATCACCGTGCGCCTCGACGACGGCACGACCCGCGTGCTGCACGAAGCCAATCTGCCGACGTGGCGGCCAGGCGACAAGGTCAGGATCGTCGACGGGCGGATCCAGTCGAACGCCTGATATTTCACTTCATCAGTCCCTCGCGCTCGATGAAGTCGACGATCGCGTCCAGCCCCTGGCCAGTCTTCAGGTTGCTGAACACGAACGGCCGCTCGCGGCGCATCATCCTCGCGTCGCGGTCCATGACCTCGAGTGAGGCGCCGACCATGGGAGCGAGGTCGATCTTGTTGATGACCAGAAGGTCCGACTTGACGATGCCCGGCCCGCCCTTGCGCGGGATCTTGTCGCCCGCGGCGACGTCGATCACGTAGAGCGTGAGGTCCGATAGTTCGGGACTGAAGGTCGCCGCGAGGTTGTCTCCCCCCGATTCGACGAAGACGATGTCGAGGTCGCCGAAGCGGCGCGCGAGCCGCGCCACGGCCTCGAGGTTGATCGAGGCGTCCTCGCGGATCGCCGTGTGCGGACAGCCGCCGGTTTCCACGCCGATGATGCGCTCGGGGGCGAGGGCCTGGTTGCGCACCAGGAACTGCGCGTCCTCCTCGGTGTAGATGTCGTTCGTGACCACCGCGATCTGGTAGCGCTCGCGCAGCGCGCGGCACAGCGCGAGCGTAAGCGCCGTCTTGCCCGAACCCACCGGGCCGCCGATGCCGATCCTCAGAGGCTGCTTGTCCATGGAAGGGTTCACGATCGAAACAGCCGCGAATACTGGCTCTCGTGCCGCATGCTCGCGAGCGCGAGGCCGGGCGCGAGGTTGGCGAGCGCGTCGTCCCCGCAGCCGATCGCGGATTCCACTGCCGTTTCGATCGCGGGCCCGAGCGCGGCGAGCATGCGCTGGCCGGCAACCTGTCCCAGCGGCACCGCCTTGATCGCGGCAAGCACCTGGTTCTCCGTCCACGACCAGCAGTAGCCGGTGAGCGCCGCGCGGGGCGGAATGCGCCAGGCGGCCGCCGCGAATGCCGCGGCGGTCACGTAGGCCGGCGCCTCCACGGCCGCGAGCGGGGCGAGCGCCGTCGGGTCGAACTCGCCCAGGTCCGCGAGCAGCGAGGCGAGGGACCCCCCCATCTGCAGCGTTTCGGCGCGCAGCTCCGAAGTGTCGCGCGAGGCGACGAAGGTATCGTTCCAGCGCGCCGCGCCATCGGCGTCGCCTAGCAGCCAGCAGTGGTACAGGCGCCACCACAGCGGCGCCTCGAAGCGCGCGATGCCGTAGCGCAGCGCATCGCCGATCCAGCGCTCCGCGCCCGGGGCGTCGCGCACGATCCCGTCCTCGATCGCCCATTCCAGCCCCTGCGAATAGCTGTACGCGCCGACGGGAAGCGCGGGGCTAGCCAGGCGCAGCAGGCGCAGCAGGGCGGTATCAGTGTCCATGCGCATGCGCGCCGTAGGCGCCGGCCTCGGGCTCGAAGGGCGCGTCGAGCAGAATTACGGTCGCGCCCAGGCCTTCGAGCATCCTGCGCAGCACCGGGTCCTCGGCCAGCCGCAGCCAGTCCGGCGCGATCTGCAGCGGAACGTGGCGGTTGCCCAGATGGTAGGCGGCGCGCGCGAGCTCGAGCTTTGTCGCGCAGCTCACCTGCATGACGCGCTCGGGCTGCGCCACCACGCGCACCGTGCGGCCGTCGTCGGCGCGCAACAGGTCGCCGTCGCGCAGCACCGTTCCGCGCGGCAGCGCGAGTGCGACCTCCTCGCCGCTCGCCAGTCGCGCGCGCAGCCGGCTTCTCTGGCGCAACTCGAACGCAAGTTCGAGCTCGGCGTCGGCTTGCGCCGGCGGGCCGCCCGCCGGAAGGTGTTCGCGGATCTCGTGCAAGCGCCCTCCGGCTCAGAACAGGAAATACCGCTGCGCCAACGGCAGCTCGCGCGCGGGCTCGCAGGCGAGCACTTCGCCGTCGGCCTTGACCACGTAGGTCTCCGGATCGACTTCGATCTTCGGCACGGAATCGTTGTGAACCATATCGCGCTTGCCGATGTTGCGCGTGTTCTTCACCGCCATGAGCGGCTTGCGCAAGCCGAGCGCCGCGAGCGCCGCGTTCTCGAGCGCCGCCTGCGAGACGAAGGTCACCGAGGTCGCGAGCGCGCCGCCGAAGGCGCCGAACATCGGCCGGTAGTGCACCGGCTGAGGGGTCGGGATCGAGGCGTTCGGATCGCCCATTGCCGCGGCGGCGATCATGCCTCCCTTCAACACGAGCGATGGCTTGACGCCGAAGAACGCCGGCCTCCAGAGCACCAGGTCGGCGAGCTTGCCCGCCTCGATCGAGCCCACCTCGTGCGCGATGCCGTGGGCGATCGCCGGGTTGATGGTGTACTTCGCCACGTAGCGCTTGAAGCGGAAGTTGTCCGCGCGCGTTCCGTCGCCGGGCAGCGCGCCGCGCTGGACCTTCATCTTGTGCGCCGTCTGCCAGGTGCGCACGATCACTTCGCCCACGCGCCCCATCGCCTGCGAATCCGAGGAGAGCATGCTGAAGGCGCCCAGGTCGTGCAGGATGTCCTCGGCGGCGATGGTCTCGCGGCGGATGCGCGACTCGGCGAAGGCGACGTCCTCGGCGATCGCCGGGTCGAGGTGATGGCACACCATGAGCATGTCCAGGTGCTCGTCGATGGTGTTCACCGTGTAGGGACGGGTCGGATTGGTCGACGAGGGCAGCACGTTGGGCTGGCCGCAGACGCGGATGATGTCCGGCGCGTGGCCGCCGCCCGCGCCCTCGGTGTGGTAGGTGTGGATGGTGCGGCCCTTGAACGCCGCGATCGACGCTTCCACGAAGCCGGACTCGTTCAGCGTGTCGGTGTGGATCGCGACCTGTACGTCCATGTCCTCGGCGACCGACAGGCAACAGTCGATCGCGGCCGGCGTCGTGCCCCAGTCCTCGTGCAGCTTCAAGCCGATCGCGCCCGCGACCACCTGCTCGATCAGCGGCGCCTTGCGGCTGGCGTTGCCCTTGCCCAGGAAGCCGAGGTTCATGGGAAAGCCTTCGGCGGCCTTGAGCATGCTGGCGATGTGCCAGGGCCCCGGCGTGCAGGTCGTTGCGAAGGTGCCGGTCGCCGGGCCCGTGCCGCCGCCTATCATGGTGGTGACACCGGACATCAGCGCTTCCTCGATCTGCTGCGGGCAGATGAAATGGATGTGCGTATCGATGCCGCCCGCGGTGAGGATCATGCCCTCGCCCGCGATGATCTCGGTCGCGGGGCCGATGACGATGGTCACGCCCGGCTGGATGTCCGGATTGCCGGCCTTGCCGATGCCCGCGATGCGCCCGCCCTTCACGCCGACGTCGGCCTTGACGATGCCCCAGTGATCGACGACGAGCGCGTTGGTGATCACCGTGTCGGCGCAGTCCCTGGAGGACCGCTGGCTCTGGCCCATGCCGTCGCGGATCACCTTGCCCCCGCCGAACTTGACCTCCTCGCCGTAAGTCGTGAAGTCCTTTTCGACCTCGATCCACAGCTCGGTGTCGGCGAGCCGCACCCGGTCCCCCGTCGTGGGACCGAACATTTCCGCATACGCCTGCCGGCCGACGCGCAGGCTCATTTCGGCCTCCCCTGGAGTTTCCCCATCCCCTTGCCCTGGAAGCCGTAGACCTCGCGCGCGCCGTCCAATGCGACCAGCTCGACCGCGCGCGTCTGGCCGGGCTCGAAGCGCACCGCCGTTCCCGCGGCGATATCGAGGCGATAACCGTAGGCCGCCTTGCGCTCGAACTTGAGCGACTCGTTGGTCTCGTAGAAATGGTAGTGCGAGCCGACCTGGATCGGCCGGTCGCCCGTGTTCGACACCTTGAGCGTCACGGTCCTGCGGCCCGCGTTCAATTCGATCTCGCCCGCCTGCACCTGGATCTCGCCTGGGATCATGGTCGCTCCTACACGATGGGGTGATGCACGGTCACCAGCTTGGTGCCGTCGGGAAAGGTCGCCTCGACCTGGATCTCCGGAATCATCTCCGGCACGCCCTCCATGACGTCGGTGCGGGTCAGCAGTTGGGTGCCGTAGCTCATTAGCTCGGCGACCGTGCGTCCGTCGCGTGCGCCTTCGAGGATCGCCGCCGAGATGAAGGCGACCGCCTCCGGGTAGTTCAGCTTCAGGCCGCGCGCGCGGCGCCGTTCGGCGAGCAGCGCCGCGGTGAACAACAGCAGCTTGTCTTTCTCCCTCGGCGTCAGCTCCATGGTTCCCCCTAGGTACTCCAAATTCTCGGCTTCACGGCCGTGCAGCCCTTCAGCGCCGGCCGCAACAGCGCCCATAGCCGGGAGAAGTAATCGTGCGCCTCCTCTCCGGAGTCGCCCAGGTAGCGGGCCGCCGCCAGCCGCGGCAGCCGCGTCACGCCCGCGCGCCCGCTCTCGCCCGACTGCAGGCGCTTGCATTCGAGGATCAGTTCGGCGGGCAGGTCGCGCCCTGCGGCAACGAGCGTCGCGCTGACCGTGCAGCCGGCAAGGCCCACCGGAGAATCGAGCAGCGGGTCGCCGCCCTCGAAGCGCGCGCGCTCGACCCAAAGCGGCCTGCCGTCCTGGCGGATTTCGGTGCGCTGGCGCACCTGGCCGCGCACGAAGCGTTCCCCCGCCGCGGCGCGTCCGAGGCAGAGGATTTCCCAGCCGAGGTAGACGGCACCCTCGTGCAGCGTCACCTGTGTCTCCATGTCCGCCCGCGCGCCGCTGAAGACTATGGTCTCCCGGGGCAGCCACTCGAGCACCGCGCCCTCGCCAACGTCGAACGAAAGACGCTGCGAGGCAGGCTCGCCGTCCGAGCGGTACCACTTGCCCGCGCCGGGCGTGGTGAGCAGCGCCGCGCAATCCGGCCCGAGCGTTGCGTCCACCGCGAGCGCGTCTCCACCGGCGATGCCCCCAGGCGGATGGACGACGATCGTGTGGCAGGTACCCTCGCCCTCCGGGTAGAGATCGCGCTGCACGCGCAGCGGGCCGCTGTGGCTGCGCCGCGCGAGCACGGTCCTTGCGCCCCGCCGGAGGTATCCCAGCGCAAGCTTCGCTTCCCATCGCGCCGCTACCGCTGCTTCGCCCACGATCATCGCGCCCCTCAGATGGCCAGCAGCGCTTTGACGTTGTCCTTGTCCATGTCGCCGCCGCGCCCCGACTTGACCACCTCGCCGCGAGACATTACCACGTACCCGTCCGCGAGCGAGCGCGCGAAGTCGTAATACTGCTCCACCAGCAGGATCGCCATCTCGCCGCTTTGCGCGAGCGATCGGATCACCCGCTCGATGTCCTTGATGATCGAGGGCTGGATCCCTTCGGTGGGCTCGTCCAGGATCAGCAGCTTCGGCTCCGCGGCGAGCGCGCGGCCGATGGCGAGCTGCTGCTGCTGGCCGCCGGACAGGTCGCCGCCGCGCCGGTGCAGCATCTCCTTCAGGACCGGGAACATTTCGAAGACCCGCGTTGGAATACGCGCCTTGCCGCCCTTGGTCGCGAGCCCCATGTGGAGGTTTTCCTCGACGCTGAGCCTGGGGAAGATGTCGCGCCCCTGGGGCACGTAGCCGATCCCGAGCCGCGCGCGCTCGTAGGGCGGCAGCGCCGTGAGCTCGGCGCCGCCGAAGCGCACCGTCCCCGAGCGCACCGGCAGCAGGCCCACCAGGCACTTGAGCAGCGTCGTCTTGCCCACCCCGTTGCGGCCGAGCACGGCGGTGCAGGCGCCCGCGGGCACCTCGAGCGCCACGTCGCGCAGGATGTGGCTGCCGCCGTAGTACTGGTTGAGTCCGGAGATGCTGAGCATGCGTCTTCCTCAGCGGCCCAGATAGACCTCGATCACGCGCGGGTCGTTCTGCACCGCGTCCATCGGACCCTCGGCGAGCACGCCGCCTTCGTGAAGGACCGTGACCGTGCGCGCGATGCGCGACACGAAATCCATGTCGTGCTCGACCACAATCAGCGAATGGGCGCCCGCAAGCGAGGTGAACAGCTCCGCGGTACGCTCGGTCTCGGCGTCTGTCATTCCCGCGACCGGTTCGTCCAGGAGCAGCAACTGCGGCTCCTGCATGAGCAGCATGCCGATTTCGAGCCACTGTTTCTGCCCGTGCGAGAGCAGACCGGCCAGCCGGTCGGCCGCTTCGCCGAGCGCCACCGTTTCCAGCGTCGCGGCGATGCGGTCGCGCTCTTCCGACGCGAGGCGCGCCGAGAGCGTGCGGCGCACGCGCTTGTCGGCTTTCATGGCGAGCTCGAGGTTCTCGAACGCGCTGTGGCGCTCGAACACGGTGGGCTTCTGGAACTTGCGCCCGATGCCTGCGTGGGCGATCTGCGGCTCGGTGAGACGCGTGAGGTCGATGGTCTGGCCGAAGAACGCCGTGCCCGCGTCGGGACGCGTCTTGCCCGTGATCACGTCCATCATGGTCGTCTTGCCCGCGCCGTTCGGGCCGATCACGCAGCGCAACTCTCCCGCGTCCACCTCGAGGGTCAGCTTGTTCAGCGCCTTGAACCCGTCGAAGGACACCGTGATGTCGTCCAGGTAGAGGATGACCTTGTGGCTGAGGTCGATGCCCGGCTGCAGGACGCGGCCGTAGCCCGGCGCGGACTGGTCTCCCGATCCGCGCAGCGCCTGGATGAGCCGGGTCATCATGCCGGTCCGCCCCGCAGCCGCGCAAACAGGCCGACGACGCCGTTCGGCAGGAACAATGTCACCGCAATGAACAAGGCGCCGAGGAAGAACAGCCAGTACTCGGGGAAGGCCACCGTGAACCAGCTTTTCGCGCCGTTGACCAGGAAGGCGCCCAGGATGGCGCCGAGCAGCGTCCCCCGGCCGCCGACCGCGACCCAGATCGCGATCTCGATCGAATTCGCCGGCGACATCTCGCTCGGATTGATGATTCCCACCTGCGGCACGTAGAGCGCGCCGGCGATTCCCGCGAGCGCCGCGGAAAGCGTCCAGACGAACAGCTTGTACCAGAGCGGGTCGTAGCCCGAGAACATCACCCGCGACTCCGCGTCGCGGATCGCGGTGAGCACGCGGCCGAGCTTCGAGACCACGATCGCGCGGGCGAGCAGCAGCGTGCCGACCAGGACGAGGCCGGTGACGGCGAACAGCGCCATGCGCGTCTGCGGCGTCGCGATCGCGAAGCCGAGGATGCGCTTGAAGTCGGTGAAGCCGTTGTTGCCGCCGAACCCGGTGTCGTTGCGGAAGAACAGCAGCATGGCCGCGTAGGTGAGCGCCTGGGTGATGATCGAGAAGTACACGCCCTTGATGCGCGAGCGGAAGGCGAAGTAGCCGAACACGAAGGCGAGCAGCGACGGGACGAGCACCACCAGCGCCGCGCAATACCAGAAATGGTCGGTGAAGCTCCAGTACCACGGATAGGCCTTCCAGTCGAGGAACACCATGAAGTCGGGCAGGTCGCTCTGGTACTGGCCCTCGCGCCCGATCGAGCGCATCAGGTACATGCCCAGGGCGTAGCCGCCGAGCGCGAAGAACAGGCCGTGTCCGAGCGACAGGATGCCGGTGTAGCCCCAGATCAGGTCCATCGCGATGGCGACGATGGCGTAGCACATGATCTTGCCGGCGAGCGCAACCCAGTAGTCGGACAGGTGCAGCGCGCTGCCGCGCGGCAGCGCGAGGTTGGCGGCGGGCACGACCGCGAGGATGATGCACAGCGCGGCAGCCACGGCGAACCATCCGCGCGGGCCGTAGAGCCTGGGAACGCGTTCCATTTCAGGCGTCCGCGAACCGGCCCTTGAGGGCGAACAGCCCCTGCGGCCGCTTCTGGATGAACACGATGATGAACACGAGCACCATGATCTTGGCGAGCACCGCGCCCGACCAGGCCTCGAGGAACTTGTTGGCCACGCCCAGACCGAACGCGGCGTAGACCGTTCCGGCGAGCTGGCCCACGCCGCCCAGCACCACGACCATGAACGAGTCGACGATATAGCTCTGGCCGAGATCGGGCCCGACGTTGCCGATCTGCGAGAGCGCGCAGCCGGCGAGCCCCGCGAGGCCCGAGCCCAGTCCGTAGGCCCACATGTCGACCCGGCCGGTGTTCACGCCCATGCAGCTCGCCATGGCACGGTTCTGCGTCACGCCGCGCACGAACAGCCCCAGGCGCGTGCGCGCGAGCGCGATCCAGACGGCGAGCAGCACCGCGCAGGCGAAGCCGATGATGACGATGCGGTTCCAGGGCAGCACGAGGTTGCTCACCAGCTCGATGCCGCCGGACATCCAGACCGGGTTCTCCACCTGCACGTTCTGGGCGCCGAAGAGCGTGCGCACGGCCTGGATCAGGAACAGGCTGATGCCCCAGGTGGCGAGCAGGGTCTCCAGCGGCCGGCCGTAGAGGAAGCGGATCACCGAGCGCTCGAGCAGCATCCCGACCGCGCCCGAGGCGATGAACGCCGCCGGCACCGCCGCCACGAGGTACCAGTCGAACTGCGCCGGCAGCTGGGAACGGAACAGGTTCTGCACCAGGTAAGTGCTGTAGGCGCCGATCATGATCAGCTCGCCGTGCGCCATGTTGATCACGCCCATCAGGCCGTAGGTGATCGCAAGGCCGAGCGCGGCCAGCAGCAACACGCTGCCCAGGCTCACGCCGCTGAACACCTGGCCGATGCGGTCTCCCGCCGCCAGGCTGTGCTCGACCTTCGCGAGCGAGCCTTGCGCGGCGCCGCGGATGTCGGCGTCGGGCTCGACGAATTCGCCGCCCCGCTTCTCGATGAGCGCGAGCAGCAGCGCCTTGGTGCCGGAATGGGTGCTCGCCCCGAGCGCATCGATCGCCTCGAGGCGCGCCGCCTTGTTCGGGCTCTTGAGCTTGACGTTGGCGCGAACCAGCCCGAGCAGCGTCCTGATCTCGGCATCGGCCTCGGCGGCGAGCGCCTTCTCCACCAACGGCAGGCGCGATTCGTCGGCCTCGTCCTGCAGCGCCTTCGCCGCGGCGAAGCGCGCTGCGCGGTCCGGAGAAACGAGCTCGAGCGCCGCGATGGCGGTGCCGATCTGGCGGCGGATGCGGTTGTTGACGACCACGTCCTCGCGGTCCCCGGGCAGCGGCGAAACGGCGGCCCCGCTCACCGCGTCGGTGCCGGCATCGCCCTTGACGATCAGCACGCGCTTGCCGCCGGCGGTCTGGACTTCGCCGTCGCGCAGCGCCCGGAGAAACGGAATCGCCGAGCGGTCGGCCTCGGCGAGCAGCGCGTCGATGGCGGCGATCTTCTCCTCGCTATCGCCGAAAGCGAGCTTCTCGATCGCCTGCGTCACGGCGCCCCACGCGGGCCCTGCCTGCGCGGCGAGCGCCAGCAACAGAAGCCCAAGACGCAGTGCGCGCCGGAAAGGCATGGTCAGGTACTCCACACGGGTAGCCGCCATGTCCGGGAGAGGAGGAGACCGGACATGGCGGCACCACGCGCCTCCACCACTACTTCTTCTCGGGCTCGTCCTTCTTCTTGTCGTTGCCGGGAATGAACGGGCTCCAGGGCTGTGCCTTGATCGGCCCCTTGGTCTTCCAGACAACGTTGAACTGGCCGTTGCCCTGGACTTCGCCGATGAACACCGCCTTGTGCAGGTGGTGGTTCTTCTCGTCCATCTTGGAGACGATGCCCGAGGGCGCCTTGAAGGTCTGGCCGGCCATGGCGGCGATCACCTTGTTGACATCGGTGGTCTTCGCCTTCTCCACCGCCTGCTTCCACATGTTGACGCCGATGTACGCGGCTTCCATCGGGTCGTTGGTGAGCGGCTTGCCGGCGTTGGCGAGTTTCGCCTTCGTCGCGTAGCCGGCCCATTTCTTCTCGAACTCGCTGTTCGCCGGGTTCTTGATCGACATGAAGTAGTTCCAGGCCGCGAGGTGGCCCACCAGCGGCTTGGTGTCCACGCCGCGCAGTTCCTCCTCGCCGACGGAGAACGCCACCACCGGAACGTCGGTCGCCTTCAGTCCCTGGTTGCCCAGCTCCTTGTAGAAGGGAACGTTCGAATCGCCGTTGATGGTCGAGACCACCGCCGTCTTGCCGCCGGCGGCGAATTTCTTGATGTCGGCGACGATGGTCTGGTAGTCGCTGTGGCCGAACGGGGTGTACTTCTCGTCGATGTCCTTGTCGGCCACGCCCTTGGACTTCAGGAACGCGCGCAGGATCTTGTTGGTCGTGCGCGGATAGACGTAATCGGTACCGAGCAGCACCCAGCGCTTGGCGCCGCCGCCGTCCTTGCTCATCAGGTACTCGACCGCGGGGATCGCCTGCTGGTTGGGCGCGGCGCCGGTGTAGAACACGTTCTTGGACAACTCCTCGCCCTCGTACTGCACCGGATAGAAGAGCAGCCCGTTCAGCTCCTCGAACACCGGCAGCACCGACTTGCGCGACACCGAGGTCCAGCAGCCGAACACGACCGCGACCTTGTCCTGGGTGAGGAGCTGGCGCGCCTTCTCCGCGAACAGCGGCCAGTTGGAAGCGGGATCCACCACCACGGGCTCGAGCTTCTTGCCCAGCACGCCGCCCTTGGCGTTGATCTCGTCGATCGCCATCAGCGTCACGTCCTTCAGCCCCGTCTCGCTGATCGCCATGGTGCCGGACAACGAGTGCAGGATGCCGACCTTGATGGTGTCCGCGGCACGCACAGGACCGTTTGCCAACATTCCGATTCCCAGCACGGCGACGCTCGCCGCCAGTGTCTTCATGAAAAATCGCCGTCGCATGAGTCGCTCCCCCGATTCGTGGTTGGATGTCCCAACAGCGTGCGTGCCTTCGCGCTTGCGCTGTGCCCAACGGGAGTTACAGCAGGAGCCATGCCCGTTTCGGTTGGCATCGCCGGTTTGAAATCCAAGGTCTTGTTTTTAAGTGGCTCGCCGCGCCAAATTCGGTCCTACCCGCGGCTGCGGCGCGAAACGACGCCGGTGAATCGGAACGGTCGTGGTGCAGCCCGCTCACCGCATGCACCAAGGAGAGGCGTGATGCCGATCCCATCGGCAAGAATTGCAGGACCTGGAAGAAAATGACCGGTCGAAAACGCGGTCCCGACGGCAAGGGACTGTTCTCGCGGGGCACTGCGCTTCGTGAACGTCGGCATCATCCGTGCGGCCGCGACCCATGCGCGCATCGGCATCAGCGTGCGTCTCGAGGACGACACGGCTCGCACACTGCACGAAGCCACCCTGCCGGCGTGGCGGCCCGGGGACAGGGTCAGGATCGTCGAGAGGCGGCTCCAGTCGAATGCCTGGTATTTTCAAGCCGGAACGCGGGCTCTGGGCCCGCGTTTTCGTTTCTGTGGCGTATTGGAAGCGATTGGTGCCGGCTGAAGGATTCGAACCCTCGACCTACTGATTACAAATCAGTTGCTCTACCACTGAGCTAAGCCGGCACGGCCGCAATTATAAACGCGGCCTCGTTTGACGCCTCCATTCGCTGCAAAGCGATGAAATAACCCCGGAAATCGCTCAAGTTCCGCCCCGCGAACCCACGAGTCTTTGCGCTAAATCAATAATGAAACAGGGCGAAAACCCTACATTGCGGCCTGCATGCTTAGACTGGTTCTCACACCACCCGCGGACGGCGCTGATTCGACGGCCG